>ERZ773260.288-NODE-288-length-73674-cov-9.918785_pt1 | contig 73674 bp, 63 predicted proteins | sample MGYA00511387_ERZ773260 | MGnify/ENA primary metagenome ERZ773260 (study PRJEB29015, sample SAMEA2737745) | human gut metagenome | biome: human gut; feature: human-associated habitat; material: faeces | place: China | collected 2012 ...
CCGGGCGGACTCGGGACTTTCACCCTATAGAACGTGCGCTCACCGGGCGCACATAACGACCGCACCGGCTGCTGCCGGTGCGGTTTTTATATCAAGTACATGGAGAGGTGCAGCGCTCACATGCCGTTCCGCGCCTGCGGCAGACGCCGCAGAGATAGGAGCGGAAGAGCTGCACGTCTTTTTTCTTCATGCCGTTCTGCAGGCAGATGAATTTCAGCGATACAAAGGTCTCCGGGTGCAGCGGCACGGCCGACACGCCGTAGTAGGATGCGAACGACTCCGGCCCGAGCACGACGCCCATGCCGTCGCGCACAAGGCGCATGTTCGTATCGATGCCGTCGGAGCGGTAGACACGGCTGAGAGAAATGCCGTACTTCTGGCAGGTGCGGCGGAGCATGCGGTCTTCTGCGGAGTTTTCAAGGCCGGAGATCATGTTGCAGCCCTGCAGGTCGCCGAACGACAGCCAGGGGAGGGCTGCGCGGGGATCGTCCGGCGACATGAGCACGCACTGGCGCTCCTGCACAAGGTCGCAGACGAACAGGGAAGGGTCGCCCTCCTCTCCGGCAGGCAGACGGTCGAGCGCCAGATCGATGGAGCCGTCGCGCAGACCCGCCAGCACATCAAGCCCGGCCTCCGTGACAAACGTCACATCGATCTCGGGGTGGCTGTCAAAATAGCGCGCAATATCCTGAAACAGCCGGTTGGAATACACGCGCGCGCCCATACCGATGCGCAGCCTGCGCCCGCGCCGTCCGTCCGGCTTGACGGCGCTGCAGAGCCGCTGCCACTGCTCTGCGACCGGCCGGGCCTCCCGGCAGAACGTCTCGCCCGCTGCCGTCAGCGTCAGCCCGCGGGGCGTGCGGACGAACAGGGGATAGCCAAGCTCGCCCTCGAGCCGCTGGATCTGCTGCGACAGCGCCGATTGGGAAATAAACTGCCGCTCTGCGGCCGCCGAAATGCTGCGGCAGTCCGCGATCTCCAGCACATAGAGCACCTGCGCGATCGTCATAGGCACATTCCCCCTCCTTCATGCTATAAGCAAATCTAATATCGTTATTATATTATCGTGTTTTACAATTTTCAAGTCTTTGCATAAAATTAATTTGTACGAATTGCGTAGAAGCACTTCGCAGAAAGGTGGTAATCGCATTGGATCGAATTCTGTTCTCCGGCAACGAAGCCATTGCGCGCGGCGCCTATGAAGCCGGCGTAAAAGTCTGTTCCGCTTATCCCGGTACCCCCAGCACGGAGGTATTCGAGGCGCTGCCCCAGTATCGTGATTCGCTTTACTGTGAGTGGGCGCCGAACGAAAAGGTCGCGACGGAAGTGGCCTACGGCGCAAGCCTCGCAGGTGTGCGCAGCCTCTGTGCGATGAAGCATGTCGGTGTCAACGTTGCGGCAGACCCCATTTTCACGGCTGCCTACAACGGTGTCGGCGGCGGCTTCGTCATTGTCTCCGCAGACGATCCCAGCATGCACTCCTCCCAGAACGAGCAGGATAACCGCCACTATGCCCGCGCAGCGAAGCTGGCCATGGTCGAGCCGTCCGATTCGCAGGAATGCCTGGACTTCATGCGTGAGGCCTACCGCATTTCCGAGCAGTTCGACATTCCCGTGCTCTTCCGCACCACGACGCGCGTGGCGCACTCCAAGAGTATCGTGACATTCGGCGAGCGTGAGGAGCAGGAGGCCAAGCCCTATGCCCGCAATACGCGCAAGAACATTGCCTCCCCGGCAAACGCCTTCCTGAACCACCCGAAGCTGGAAAAGACGCTCGAGGCTCTCGAGGCCTACGGCTGCACGTCCCCGCTGAACCGGATGGAGCTGAACGGCACCAAGGTCGGCGTCATCTCCGCCTCCATTGCCTATGAATATGCGAAGGACGCCTTCCCGGCGGACACGTCCTTCCTGAAGCTCGGCCTGACGAATCCGCTGCCGATGGACCTCATCCGTTCGTTCGCAGAGAAGGTCGAGAAGCTCTACATCATCGAGGAGCTCGACGATTTTATGGAATCCCAGATCCGCGCGGCCGGTATCGCCTGTGAGGGCAAGAGCCTGACTGGCAAGCTCTATGAGCTGAATCCGCAGCTCCTAAAAGAGCGCATCTTCGGCCGGAAGGCCGAGACGGTCGATGTCGGTGTCTCCGCCGTGTCCCGCCCGCCTGCGCTGTGCCCCGGCTGCCCGCACCGCGGTTTCTTCTACACGATGTCCCGCCACAAGGACTTCGTGATCTCCGGCGATATCGGCTGCTATACCCTCGGCGGCTCCGCGCCCCTGAGTGCGCTGGACAGCGTCGTGTGCATGGGCGGCGGCTTCAGCATCGGCATGGGCATGTCCAAGGCCTTCGAGCTGACCGGTCAGACGGACCGCAAGGTCTTCGGCGTCATGGGCGACTCGACGTTCTTCCACAGCGGCATGACCGGCGCGGCCGAGATCATCTACAACAAGGGCAACCTCATCCCCGTCGTGCTCGACAACTCCATCACCGGCATGACCGGCCATCAGGAGAACCCCGGCAGCGGCCGCAACCTGCAGGGCGACATCGCCGAGGCCCTGAAGATCGAGGACATCCTCGCCGCCTACGGCTACAAGAATATTTACATCGTCGATCCGCAGGATCTTGAGGCCATGGAGCAGGCCGTGCAGAACGCGCTTGCCTCCGAGGTCCCCGCCGCCATCATCACGCGCCGCCCGTGCCTGCTCATCAAGCGCATCAAGCACGACATCGGCCAATGCGTGGTGGACGAGGAGAAATGTGTCGGCTGCAAGCGCTGCCTGAAGGTAGCCTGCCCGGCCGTCACCATCCGCGACAAGAAGGCCCACATCGATCCGAACCAGTGCGTCGGCTGCACGGTCTGCGCGCAGGTCTGCCCGAAGGGCGCCATTTCCAGAAAGGAGAACTGAGCCATGAAAGCAACAAAGAGCGCACTCCTTGTCGGCGTCGGCGGTCAGGGCGCCATCCTGACGGCCAAGGTCCTGGTCAACGGCCTGATGAAGGCGGGCTATGACGTCAAAATGTCCGAGGTGCACGGTATGAGCCAGCGCGGCGGCAGCGTCTCCACGCAGGTCCACTGGGGCGAAAAGGTCTATTCTCCCGTGATCGGCAAGGGCGCGGCGGACATCATCGTCGCGTTCGAGAAAATGGAAGCCGTCCGCTATGCGGACTATCTGAAGCCCGACGGCGTTGCCGTCATCAACGATTACGAGATCGCATCTTCGAGCATTGCCGCCGGTCTGTGCGAGTATCCCGACGGCTGTCTCGAGGCCATGCAGCAGCATTTTCGCTGCCATGTGCTCAAGGCGGGCGAGATCGCCGAGCAGCTCGGCAATGCCAAATGCATGAACATCGTGCTCTTCGGCTCCATGGCCAAGGCGCTCGGCATGGACGACATCGACTGGGAAGCCGTCATCGCCGAGACCGTCCCGCCGAAATTCCGCGAGCTGAACCTGCGCGCCTACCGCGCCGGGCATGATGCCGTGCAGCTTTAAGATCGGAGGAACCATGATCCACAGCTTTACCGAGCTTCGGGAAAGGGCCGGCGCAGTCCGGCCCCAGACCGTTGCCGTTGCGTGCGCGCATGACGCGCACACCCTCGAGGCCGTGCTCCACGCCGCGCAGGAGGGCATTCTGAACTATCTGCTCATCGGCCACCCGGAGGAGATTCTCTCCATCGGCCGCAGCCTCGGCCACGCCATCGCGCCGGAGACCGTTATCCCCGCCGAAACGGATGAGGAGGCGGCAGCCATTGCCGTTTCCCTTGTGCGCGAGGGCCGTGCAGGCTTCCTGCAGAAGGGCCTGATGCAGACGGCGACCATTCTGAAGGCCGTCGTCAACAAGCAGACCGGCATCGGCCTTGGCCGCCCCATGTCCCATGTGGCGCTGCTGGAGCTGCCGGGCTACCCGAAGCTGCTCGGCGTGACGGACGGCGGCATGATCCCGAATCCGGATCTGGAAGGGAAGAAGGCCATCGCCCACAACGCCGTCGCCATGTTCCACGGCCTCGGCTATGAGCGCCCGCTCGTCTCCGCCGTCTGCGCGGCCGAAAACGTCAGCCCGAAGATCATCGAGACCGTCGATGCGGCGGCATTGAAGCAGGCCGCACTCGAGGGCGCGTTCGGCCCGTGCTATGTGGAAGGCCCCATCTCGCTCGATCTGGCCCTCAGCCGCGAGTCCGCGCAGATCAAGGGCTATGAAAGCCCCGTGACCGGCGAGACGGATATCCTGCTCGTGCCCGGCATGGCGGCAGGCAACATGATGGTCAAGTCGCTCGTCCTGTTCGCCGGAGCGAAAATGGTCGGCGTCGTCACGGGTGCAAAGTGCCCCATCGCACTCAATTCCCGCAGCGCGAGCTTTGAAGAGAAGTACCATTCGCTGCTCGTCTGTGCACTGATGAGCAGCAGCCGCGAGGAGAATGCAGAATGAAGCTTTTGATCATCAATCCCGGCTCCACCAGCACGAAGCTGGCGCTCTACGACGGGGCGAAGAAGCTTCTGCAGGAGAATCTGGAGCATGATGCCGCTGCGCTGCAGCAGTATCACGGCATCGGCGATCAGGTGCCGATGCGTCTGGCCGTCATCCGCGATTTCCTCGACCGCAGCGGCGTGCACCCGGAGGAGCTTGCAGCCGTTATCGGCCGCGGCGGCCTTGTCTTCGGCCTGAAGACGGGCGGCTACCTTGTGAACGAAGACCTGTGCCATGCACTGGTGGACGACGATCTCAGCCAGCCGCACGCCTCGAATCTCGGCGGCTTGCTGGCCCACGAGATCGCCGCGCCGCTCGGCATTCCCGCCTATATCTACGACGCCGTGACGTCGGGCGAGCTGACGGACGTTGCCAAGATCACCGGCTTTGTCGATATTGAGCGCCGCAGCTTCTGCCATGTGCTCAACAGCCGCGCCATGGCCCTGCGCTATGCGCGTGAGCACGGCAAGCATTATGAGGAGCTGAACCTTATCGTCGCGCATCTCGGCGGCGGCATCTCTGCCAGCGTGCACCGCCACGGCGAGATCATCGACTCCGTCGGCGACGACGACGGCCAGTTCTCCCCGGAGCGCTCCGGCTGCGTGCCCTCGCTCGGGCTCATCAAGCTCTGCTATTCCGGCAAATATACCTATGAGGAAATGCGGAAAAAGATCCGCGGCCGCGGCGGCATGTATGCCCACCTCGGCACGAGCGACTGCCGCGTCATCGAGCAGATGATCCGCGACGGCGACCGCCATGCCGACCTGATCTTCCAGGCGCAGGCCTATCAGATCGCGAAGGCCATCGGTCTGCTGTCCATCGTGCTCAAGGGCGACTGCGACGCCATCATTCTGACGGGCGGTGTGGCCAATTCCAAAATGCTGACGGACCGCGTGACGGACTACGTCAAATTTATCGCGCCGGTGTGCGTCATGCCCGGCGAGAACGAAATGGAGGCACTGGCCCTCGGCGGCATGCGCATCCTGCAGGGCGAGGAAAATGCCCGCATCTATCATATTTTAAACGGAGTAAATGGAAAGGAGGGGCAGGGATGATCTCGGAGAGCCTTGTCCATTTGGGAGAAAAGAAGTCCGGCATCCGCGAGCTGTTCGAGTACGGTCTCCGTCAGGCAGCCGTCGTCGGGAAGGAAAATGTCTATGACTATTCGCTCGGCAATCCCTCCGTACCCGCGCCGGAGGAGGTCGCCTCCATCATCCGCGAGCTTCTGGAGGGTGACAGCCTTGCTCTGCATGGCTACACGCCCGCAGGCGGCGCGAAGGAGGCCCAGCAGGCTGTTGCCGACGATCTGACGCAGCGCAGCGGCGATACGATCCGCCCGGAGAACATCTTCTTCACCTGCGGCGCGGCTCCTGCCCTTGTCGCCGTTCTCCGCGCGCTGGCCGTAGAAGATGCCGAATTCGTCGCCATCGCCCCGTATTTCCCGGAATATCAGGTCTTTGTGTCCTACAACGGCGGAAAATTCGTCGAGGTCCCGCCCGATACGAAGAATTTCCAGGTCGATATCGCCGCTGTGGAGCGAGCGCTCACGCCGCACACGCAGGCCGTTCTGGTCAATTCTCCGAACAATCCCTCCGGTGTGATCTACAGCCGCGAGACACTCACGGCCCTCGGCGCCCTGCTCGAGCGCAAGAGCGCGGAATACGGCCACCCGATCTATATCATTGCCGATGAGCCCTATCGCGAGCTGGTGTATGACAATGCCGAAGTCCCGTATATCCCCGGCATCTACCGCGATACCGTCATCTGCTATTCTTACTCCAAGTCGCTGTCCATGCCCGGCGAGCGCATCGGCTACGTCTGCATCCCCGACAGCGTGACGGACAGTGCCAAGCTGCACGCCGCCGTCGCCGGTGCATCCCGCGCCTTCGGCCATGTCTGCGCGCCGTCCATGATGCAGCGTGTTATCGCTCGCGCCACGGGTCTGCGTCCCGACCTCGAGGCCTATGACAAAAACCGCCACACGCTCTACAACGCGCTGACGGAAATGGGCTATGAGTGCGTGAAGCCGGAGGGCGCGTTCTACATGATGGTCAAGGCCCCGGGCGGTGATGCCCACGCCTTCTCCGAGCGCGCCAAAAAAGAAAATCTGCTGCTTGTCCCGGCGGACAGCTTTGGCTGCCCCGGCTTCTTCCGCATCAGCACCTGCGTCGATCCCGCCATGATCCAGCGGAGCCTTCCCGCATTCCGGCGCGTCCTGCAGGACTAAGGCGGGACGCCCATCTCGATACTGCACCCTCAGCGGCATGGTCCTCGCCGGGCCATGCCGCAGCTTGTCATAAAAGTCCCATCGGGCTTTTCTGCCAAGCTGCTTTCAGAATTGCAAAATCAATTTTTAGAGCATGATTTTGCAATTCTGCCGCTGCGGCGGGTGATCGAACGCGAAAGGACACCCTGACGGTTTCCTTTCACACTTTTCTTCCCTCCGAAACTATTGACTTGGCATTCTTTGATAGCCTGAGCGGCATGGTCCTCATCGGGCCATGCCGCTATTTCTGATTCCGTATTCCGTATCTTTTCCAATTTTTTGTCGAATTCTTTCCCGCATTTTCTTGACACGATCCGGAAATCATGATAGTATTAGCAAGTATGGAAAGCAGTAAGCCTTGCGCGCTGCGCAAGGGGGTTTCAGCAGTCTTTCCACATGGCGGCAACGCCTTATTGATGGAGTTAAAAGCTCAAATTTTATAAGTTGGTAACTTTATAACCGGTGCGAAAGCACATCAACTTGTGAAACGGTCAATAAGAGTAGTAAAAGTAATCTTTGCTATATAGACTCTGAAACCTGTCATTTTTGTCCTGCTGCGGCGGCGCGAGATCGCGTCCGCCGGGAATGCGCTATGCGGCAAGTGAGGGGTTCACTTGCCGTTTTTTGATCTTTCCGGGGAAATGGGGGAGCTTCCATGGAAAATAAGCTGAAGCTGTATGGGTTCAATAACCTGACAAAGGCGCTGAGCTTTAACATTTACGACGTCTGCTATGCCAAGACTGAACGCGAGCAGCAGAAGTATATTGCCTATATCGATGAGCAGTATAACTCTGACCGTCTCGTGAAGATCCTGACGAACGTCTCGCAGATGATCGGCGCAGAGGTCCTGAACATCTCCAAGCAGGATTATGATCCGCAGGGCGCTTCCGTCACGCTCCTTCTGGCCGAGGATGCTGCCATCAAGCGCGCGGATAGTCGTCTTGTGCTCGGTCACCTCGATAAAAGCCATGTTACAGCGCACACTTACCCGGAATACCACCCCGAAACCTGCATCGCCACGTTCCGCGTGGACATCGACGTGGAGACCTGCGGGGAGATCACGCCGCTTTCTACTCTGGATTATCTAATCGGCAGCTTCGATTCCGACATCATCACACTGGATTACCGCGTACGCGGATTTACGCGTGACGTGTCTGGAAAAAAGCTGTTTATCGACCATGACATCACGTCGATCCAGGACTATATCGACGCCAAAATTCTGGCACGTTACGATGCCATCGACATCAACGTCTATCAGGCGAACCTCTTCCACACGAACATGCTCATCAAAGAGCTGGATCTGCAGAACTACCTGTTCAACGTGGATGCCAACGAGCTTCCGCCTCAGACCCGGCTGGACATCAGCTCCAGTCTGCGGCGCGAAATGATCGAGATCTTCAGCGGAAGGAACATCTATTGATATGGAAAACCAGCTTTCTCAGGCACGCGCGCCGATCTTCGAGGCTTTGCGTGCCTTTTCCAAAGAGCGCGTCGTTCCGTTCGATGTGCCGGGCCACAAGCACGGGAAGGGGAATCCGGAGCTGACGGAGTTCCTCGGGCAGGCCACAATGGATGCCGACGTCAACTCCATGAAGCCACTCGACAACCTCTGCCACCCGGTGTCCGTCATCCACGACGCCGAGGTGCTGGCTGCGCAAGCCTTCGGTGCAGCACATGCTTTCTTCATGGTCAGCGGAACGACCGGCTCCGTGCAGGCCATGATCCTGAGCGTGTGCAAAAGGGGCGACAAGATCATCATGCCGCGCAATGTGCACCGCAGTGCCATCAATGCGCTCGTGCTGTGCGGTGCCGTGCCGGTCTATGTTAATCCGGGCGTCGATCCGCAGCTCGGCATCGCGCTGGGCATGTCGCTTGCCGACGTGGAGCGCGCCATCGAGGCCAATCCGGACGCGAAGGCTGTTCTCGTGAACAATCCGACGTATTACGGCGTCTGCTCTGATCTGCGCAGCATCGTGAAGCTGGCTCATGCACACGGCATGCGCGTGCTGGCAGACGAGGCCCACGGCACGCATTTTTCGTTCTCGGACGCGCTGCCCGTTTCCGCCATGGCAGCGGGGGCGGATATGGCGGCCGTCAGCATGCACAAGTCCGGCGGCAGCCTGACGCAGAGCTCCATGCTGCTCATCGGTCCTGCCATGAGCGAGGGCTATGTCCGCGCCGTGATCAACCTGACACAGACGACAAGCGCATCGTACCTGCTGCTGGCAAGCCTGGACATTTCGCGCCGGAATCTGGCCCTGCGCGGGCAGGAGACCATGGCGCGCGTCGCTGCGCTGGCAGAGTATGCCCGCGCGGAGATCAACGCCATCGGCGATTACGATGCGTTCTCCAAAGAGCGCATCAACGGAACGAGCTTTTTCGACTTCGACATCACGAAGCTGTCCGTCCACACGCTCGGGCTCGGCCTGGCCGGGATCGAGGTCTATGATCTGCTGCGCGACGAATACGGCATCCAGATCGAATTCGGCGACATCGGCAACATTCTGGCCTATGTGTCCGTCGGCGACCGCGAGCGCGAGATCGAGCGCCTCGTCAGCGCCATGGCCGATCTGCGCCGCCGCTTCAAGCGTACCGGCACGGCAGGTATGCTGACGCAGGAATACATTCCGCCGCAGGTCGTGCTTTCCCCGCAGGACGCGTTCTACGGCCGGAAGGTCCGCCTGCCGCTGGAGCAATGCGAGGGCCGCGTCTGCGGCGAGTTCGTCATGTGCTATCCGCCCGGCATCCCCATCCTTGCGCCGGGCGAGCGCATCACGCGCGACGTACTGGACTATATCACCTATGCCAAGGCCAAGGGCTGCAACCTGACCGGCCCGGAGGACCTGCACACCGAATACCTGAACGTGCTGACAAAGGAGTGAGACAATGGAGCTTTGGTTTACGGAGCGGCATACGCCGTATGTGAATTTTTCCATCAAGGTCGAGCGCCAGCTCTATACGGCGCAGAGCGAATTCCAGCGGATCGACGTGTTCGAGTCGCGGGAATTCGGCCGCTTCCTGACGCTTGACGGCTATATGATGCTGACGGAGAAGGACGAGTTCATCTATCATGAGATGATCACGCACATCCCCATGGCCGTCCACCCGAATCCCGAGAATATCCTCGTCATCGGCGCGGGTGACGGCGGCGTCGTGCGCGAGCTGACGCGCTATCAGTCGCCAAAGTGCATCGACCTCGTCGAGATCGATGAGCTGGTCATCGAGGTCTGCCGCAAGTATCTGCCGAAGACAGCCTGCCGCCTCGACGATCCGCGCGTGCATATCCATATTGCAGACGGACTGAAATTCATCCGCTCCTGCGAGAACAAATACGACCTCATCATCGTGGACTCCACGGACCCGTTCGGCCCCGGCGAGGGCCTGTTCACAAAGGAATTCTACGGCAGCTGCTATAATGCCCTGCGCGAGGACGGCATCATGGTCAATCAGCACGAAAGCCCGTTCTATGCCGCCGATGCGGCCGCCATGCAGCGTGCGCACAAGCGCATCGTGGAATGCTTCCCCATCAGCCGCGTCTATCAGGCGCATATCCCGACGTATCCGTCCGGCCATTGGCTGTTCGGCTTTGCCTCGAAGAAATACCATCCCGTCACGGACTTCAATCCGACGGCCTGGACGCTTCTTGGCCTTTCTACCCGCTATTACAATGCGAAGCTGCACCGCAGCGCCTTCTCCCTGCCGACGTATGTCGAGGAGCTGCTGCGCGATGTGGAGCCGCAATAAGGAGAGATCATTATGGCAAAATTACTGGTCATTGGCTGCGGCGGCGTTGCACAGGTCGCCATTCAGAAGTGCTGTCAGAATGACGGCCTGTTTACGGAGCTCGTGCTCGCCAGCCGCACAAAGGCGAAGTGCGACGCCCTCAAGGAAAAGCTCGCCGGGAAGACGAAGACCGCCATCACCACGGCCGAGGTCGACGCCGATAACGTCGCCGCGCTGTGTGTGCTCATCCGCGACGTCCGCCCGGATGCCGTGCTGAATCTTGCCCTGCCGTATCAGGACCTTTCCGTGATGGAGGCCTGCCTCGAGTGCGGCGTGGACTATATCGACACCGCGAACTACGAGCCGGAGAACACCGACGATCCCGCATGGCGCGAGATCTACGAAAAGCGCTGCAAGGAGCTGGGCTTCTCCGCCTACTTTGACTATTCGTGGCAGTGGGCCTATGACGAGCGCTTCCGCAAGGCCGGTCTGACGGGCCTGCTCGGCACCGGCTTTGACCCGGGCGTCACGTCCGTGTTCGTCGCCTATGCCAAGAAGCACTATTTTGACGAGATCCACACCATCGACATCCTCGACTGCAACGGCGGCGACCACGGCTATCCCTTCGCCACGAACTTCAACCCGGAGGTCAACCTCCGCGAGGTCTCTGCGCCCGGCTCCTATTGGGAGGACGGCCACTGGATCGAAATTCCCGCCATGTCCATCCATCGCGAGTATGATTTCCCGCAGGTCGGCAAGAAGGACATGTACCTGCTGCACCACGAGGAGATCGAGGCGCTGGCCCGCAATCTGCCGGAGGTCAAGCGCATTCGCTTCTTCATGACGTTCGGCCAGAGCTATCTGACGCACATGAAGTGCCTTGAGAACGTCGGCATGCTCTCGACGACGCCGGTCGAATTCAACGGCCAGCAGATCGTTCCCATCCAATTCCTCAAGACGCTGCTGCCGGACCCGGCCTCGCTCGGCCCGCGCACCGTCGGCAAGACGAACATTGGCTGCATCATCACCGGCGTCAAGGATGGCAAGGAGAAGACCATCTATATCTACAATGTCTGCGACCATCAGGAGTGCTATAAGGAGCTCGGCTGCCAGGCTGTTGCCTATACGACGGGCGTTCCGGCCATGATCGGCGCCGCCATGGTGCTCTCCGGTCAGTGGAGCAAGAAGGGCGTCTACACGACCGACGAGTTCGACCCCGATCCCTATATGCAGATGCTGAATGAATACGGCCTGCCCTGGGTCGTGGAGGAGAACCCCGAGACCGTCGCATGAACACGCCGTATTACCTGATCGACGAGGCCGCTCTGCGCCGGAACCTTGAAATTCTCCGCGGCGTGCGTGAGCGCACAGGCTGCAAAATTTTGCTGGCGCAGAAGGCGTTCTCCATGTTCGCCGTCTATCCGATCATCGCAGAATATCTCGACGGTGCGACGGCAAGCGGCCTTTTTGAGGCCCGGCTGGCAGCCGAGGAGCTGCGGGGCGAAAACCATGTATTCTCCGCCGCCTACCGCGCCGAGGATATCCCGGAGCTGGCCCGCCTGTGCGACCATGTCGTGTTCAACTCCTGCGCCCAGCTTCGCGCCTATGCGCCGCAGGTCCTCGCTGCCGGGAAGCAGGCCGGTCTGCGCATCAATCCCGAGTGCTCTACACAGGAGGGCCACGCGATTTATGACCCCTGCGGCGAGAAGTCCCGCCTCGGCGTCACGCGGGCGCAGTTTGATCCCGAGGTGCTGCCGCTGCTCAGCGGCCTGCACTTCCACACGCTTTGCGAGCAGGATTCCGATGCGCTGGAGACGACGCTGGACGCCGTCGAGGCACGCTTCGGCGAGTTTTTCCCCGGACTGCGCTGGCTGAATTTCGGCGGCGGGCACCACATCACCCGGCCGGGCTATGACATTCCGCGGCTCGAGCGCTGCATCGACCGCATCCAGCAGCGCTATGGGTTGCAGGTCTATCTGGAGCCGGGCGAGGCCGTCGCGCTGAACGCAGGCATCCTGCGCTGCACCGTGCTCGATATCGTTGAAAACGGCGGAAAGATCGCCATTCTGGATACGTCCGCCGCCTGCCATATGCCGGACGTGCTGGAGATGCCATACCGCCCGCCGCTGCGCGGCAGCGGCCTGCCGGGGGAAAAGGCCTATTCCTACCGCCTCGGCGGACCGACGTGTCTGGCAGGGGACATCATCGGGGATTATTCCTTTGACCGTCCGCTGGCCGTCGGCGATGTGCTGGAATTCGGCGACATGGCCATTTATTCCATGGTGAAGAACAACACATTCAACGGCATGCCGCTCCCGTCCATCGCGCTTCGCACTTTGGGCGGCACGGAGCGCTGCATCCGCAGCTTCGGCTACGAGGATTTCAAGCAGCGCCTGTCATAAATTTTCCGCACCCGCATAGAGTCGAATGGGGGTGTTCGGAATGAAGAACTGGATCAAACCCGCCGGGCTCTATGCGCTGGTCTGCGCGGCGGCACTGCTGTCTGCGATGGCGCTCTCCCGCGTGGGGAGCGCCGTTGCCGTATTTTCCCGGGAAACCGGGACGACCGTCGTTGTGGATGCCGGGCACGGTGGAGAGGACGGCGGGACATTGTCGTGCACCGGCGTGCGGGAAAGCGGCCTCAATCTGGAGATCGCGCTGCGCGTGAACGACCTGTTTGCCCTCCTCGGGCAGAGGACGCGTATGCTGCGCACACAGGATATATCGCTGCACGACACGGAAGCTGCGACCATTGCCGCGCGCAAAGCGTCCGATATCCGCGCGCGCGTCCGCCTGACGGAGGAAACACCGAAGGCCGTGCTCCTGAGCATTCATCAGAATCATTTTCCGGAGTCAAAATACCGCGGCGCGCAGGTGTTCTATGCCGCCGCAGACGGCAGCCGCGCGCTTGCGGAGCGGCTGCAGACCGCACTTGGAACGCAGCTCGATCCAGACAATCACCGGGCCTGCAAAAAAGCGGGGGAGATCTACCTTCTGAAGCATGTGAGCTGCCCCGCCGTGCTCGTGGAGTGCGGTTTCCTGTCCAACCCGGCGGAGGAGGCCCTGCTGCGCACGCCGGAATATCAGAAGAAGCTTGCGGCAGTTCTGTGCTGCGGCATGCTGGAATTTCTGGAGGAACCCTATGAAAGCTGCTAAGACCGTTTTTCTCTGCTCGAACTGCGGCAACGAGACGCCGCGGTGGCAGGGCCGCTGCCCGTCCTGCGGGCAGTGGAACACGCTGGAGGAATATACCCCGCCGCAGGCCGCCGCGCCGTCCCGCAGCAGTCTCTCCAACCGAACGTCCGCCGCGCGCGGTGTCGGCGTGCAGCCGAAGCGCCTGAACGAGGTGACGAGCGGGGAGGAGCTGCGCTTCGGGACCGGTCTGTCCGAGCTGGACCGGGTGCTGGGCGGCGGCGCGGTGCGCGGGTCGCTCGTGCTCGTGAGCGGCGCACCGGGCATCGGCAAATCCACGCTGCTGCTGCAGATCTGTGCGCAGATCTGCCGGGAGCAGACGATTCTCTATGTCTCCGGCGAGGAGAGCGAGAACCAGCTCAAGCTCCGCGCCGAGCGCCTCGGCGTGCAGTCCGACGCGCTGTGGCTGCTGTGCGAGACGAGTCTGGATGAGATCCTGGCTGCGGCGGAGCGCATGCAGCCCGGCCTTCTCATCGTGGACTCCATCCAGACACTCTACACGGAGGACAAAACATCCTCTCCCGGCAGCATCGCGCAGGTGCGCGACTGCACCATGCGCCTGATGCAGTATTCCAAGCGCTGCGGCGTGACGGTGTTCGTCGTCGGCCACATCAACAAGGAGGGCGCGATCGCCGGGCCGAAGGTGCTCGAGCACATGGTCGACTGCGTTCTGTATTTCGAGGGCGAGGAGCACACGACCTACCGCCTGCTGCGCGCGGCGAAGAACCGCTTCGGCTCCACAAACGAGATCGGCGTGTTTGAAATGGACGACCGCGGCCTGCGCGAGGTCCCGAATCCCTCGGAGCTGCTGCTGGCCGGGCGGCCGCTCGGCACGCCGGGCACCTGCGTCGCCTGCGTGATGGAGGGCACGCGCCCGGTCCTTGCCGAGGTGCAGGCGCTCGTATGTCAGACGACCTACAACATGCCGCGCCGCACGAGCAATGGCTATGACTATAACCGCGCCGCCATGCTGCTGGCCGTGCTGGAAAAGCGCGGCGGTCTGCGGTTTGGCTCGGCGGACGTCTACCTGAACGTCATCGGCGGACTGCGGCTGGACGAGCCTGCGGCCGATCTGGCCATCGCCATCGCCGTCGCCTCCGCCGCGCTGGACAAGCCTGCGCCCGATACGCTCGCCGCCATCGGCGAGGTCGGCCTGACCGGCGAGATCCGTGCCGTCAACCAGCTCAATCAGCGCCTGTCCGAGCTGCACCGGCTCGGCTTCACGCGCTGCCTCATCCCGCGCAGCGGCACGCAGAGCCTGCACGCACCGGAGGGGCTGGAGCTGCTGCGGGTGCGCAATATCCGTGAGGCCATGGCTGTCGCGCTTTGAGCAGAGTCGAATATGCCTGCATTCGCTCCGGCGGAACCGTCCTGCCGGAGCGATATTTTTGGGCAAAAACGCCGGGATATGCGCCGGGGCAGCCGGGAAACCGTCAAAATAACAGTAGATTTTTTCTGAGAATTATTGTATGATATTGCTTTGGAAAGAATACTGACGGGAGGGGAATCATATGCCCGGGATCAAATATATCACCCGCGTGCTGCGCGGCGTCCGCTTTGAAAAGCTGAACTACGTCATGGGCGTTGTCAAGCAGAAGAGCGGCCACAGCAAGGCGCGCACGTTCTGCGACATTCTCTGGTGCGCGGCGCGCTACGGCGCAGGGTACTATGACTATGTGATGTTCGGCTTCTACGCCATGAACGGCAAGCAGCGCGACACCTATCTGACGCGCGTGCGCAACAAAAAGGTCTGCGAGCTGATGAATCAGCCCGGCTATGGTGATGAGTTCGATGATAAGCTCCGCTTCAATGTCCGCTTTGCCGATTTCCTCGGCCGCCGGACGCTGAATGCCGCCGCGGCAACGCCGGACGAGCTGTCCGCATTCCTGCAGGGGCTCGACTGCTTCTTCGCCAAGCCGAGCCGCGGCACCTGCGGCAACGGCATCGAAAAGCTCCGCACGGCAGACTGGCCGGATGCGGAGAAGCTGCTGGCTTATCTGAAGGAAAAGGGCCTCGACGTGCTGGAGGAGCCGCTTGCGCAGCATCCGGATATGGCGAAGCTGCACCCGCAATCCGTCAACACCATGCGCATCGTCACGGACCGTGTCGGCGACACCGTACACATTGCCTATATCGTGCTGAAGATCGGCAGGGGAGACGGCTTCTGCGACAACTCCGGGCAGGGCGGCGTCATCTGCCGTGTAGACGAGAAAACAGGGAAAATTTGCTCCGTTGCAACGGACGATTATTTCAACGTCTACGAGACGCATCCGGACACCGGCATCCGCTTCGAGGGCTATCAGCTCCCGATGGTACAGGAGGCCGTGGCTTTTGCCAGGAAGGCCGCGCTCGTCGTGCCGCAGATCTGCCACGTCGGCTGGGATGTTGCCGTCACGCCGGACGGCCCCGTGCTCATCGAGGGCAACGATTACCCCGGAACGGATCTGTGCCAGCTTGCGCCGCACTATCCGGAGAAGCAGGGCCTCTGGCCGTATTACAAGGAAATTCTGAATATCAAATAAATAGGGAGCATTCGTCATGGAACAAGAGCTGCACCCCAATGCGGGGAAAAACGACATCATTGAGGTCGACGGCGTGCGCTATCAGCGCCTGCCCATCAAGACCCACCTGATCACGGATAAGGACAACATCCTCGACGTGGCCGAGAAGTACGGCAAGCCCGTGCTGTCCAAGCCCGGCGACGTGCTGTTCATCTCGGAAAAATGCGTGGCCTGCACGCAGCGCCGCGCCATTCCGCTTGCGGACATCAAGCCGCGCAAGCTGGCCTATAAGCTCAGCGCCCATGTCACCAAGACGCCGCACGGCATCGGCCTCGGCATGCCCGAGACGATGGAAATGGCCCTGCGCGAGGTCGGCTCGCTGCGCATCCTGTTTGCGGCCGCCATCTCTGTCATCGGCAAGAAGATCTTCCGCAAGAAGGGCTGGTTCTACGCCGTGGCCGGTTACCGCGCCCGCTCCATCGACGGCCCGTGCCACAACACGATCCCGCCGTACAACCACTATGTCGTCCTCGGTCCGCTGAAGCCGGATCAGGTCGCAAAGGACATTGCTGCGCGCGTCGGCTATGACGTCGCCATCGTCGATATTAACGACCTCGAGGGCCAGATCCTCGGCGCTTCCTCCAAGGCCGTGAACAAGAAGCTCTATGCCCGCATTCTGAAGGACAATCCGCTCGGTCAGGACGACCAGCAGACCCCGATGGGCATCATCCGCCGCGTGGACTGATCTCCCGCCTGCACGAAAAACAGCTCCGGCACATAGACTGTGTCGGAGCTGAAATTATGCGTGCGGAGGGGATCGGAATGGACTTTTCCCGGGAAAGGGCGCTGGCCTATGCGCACCGCTGGGCCTTTGGGCGGAATCCGGAGTATCTCGCCTTTGACCGGCTCGGCGGCGACTGCACGAGCTTTGTTTCGCAGTGCCTGCTGGCAGGCGGCGCACCGGAGGACCTGACTCCGCTGTGGGGCTGGTATTACCGCTCCGGGAACGACAAGGCGCCTGCCTGGAGCGGCGTCGAGCCGTTCTGGCGCTTTTTCACGCGCTCCGACCGCGAAGACGGCCTGCGCGGCGTAGAATGCGGCCCCGAAGATCTGCAGCCGGGCGACATCATTCAGCTCAGCTTCGATGGACGGCGTTATGCGCACTGCCTGCTCGTTGTGGGAACGGGGCGGCAAATTCTCGTCTGCGCCCACGATGAGGACAGCGATTTCCGCCCATTATCCACCTATGAACGGCAGAAGACCCGCTTCCTTCACTGGATGCTGCCGTTCAGCAGCGCCTTGCCGAGCGCCTCCGGCGAGTGATAGATCGTCTGCGCCCCGGCTGCGCGCAGCTCGGCCTCCGTGCGGAAGCCCCAGCCGACCGTGGCGCAGGGGAGACCGGAATTCCTCGCAGTCTGCAGATCGACCTCGGAGTCGCCGAGATAGATCGCATCGTCCGCCGTGCTGCCGAGCCGCTGCAGTGCCGCGAGGACCATATCCGGCGCAGGCTTTTTGGAACAGGCAGGGGATTCGCCGACCGCAACGTCGATGATGCCGTCAAAATACAGCGTGCGGATGAGCTGCACGGCCGGATCGGCCTTGTTTGAGACGATGGCCATGCGGAAGCCCGCCTGCTGCAGGCGCTGCAGCAGCTCCGGAATGCCGGGATAGGGGACGGTCTTGTTGTGATAGTTTTCGCAGTAGTGCGCCTTCATGCACGCCAGCGCACGCTCGATCTCGACCTCGGAGCTGCCCTGCGGTACGGCGCGGGTCAGCAGCATTTTCAGACCATTTCCGACAAACCGCCGGACCTCCTCCAGCGAGCGCTCCGGATAGCCATAGGTCCGCAGCGCAAAATTCGTGCTGTCGCGCAGGTCCTCCAGCGTGTTCAGCAGCGTGCCGTCGAGGTCAAATAACAGGGTCTTTCTCATAATGTGTCTCCTTTGGAGCCGGACGCGAGAGGGGATTGGCCTCTGCGGCGATCTTCAGCTCGGTATTTTCGATGTGGGTGTAAATCTCCGTCGTGTTCAGGTGCTCGTGGCCGAGCACCTCCTGCACCGTTTTGAGGTCCACGCCGTTTGCGACCATCAGCGTGGCGGCGGTGTGGCGCAGCTTGTGCGCGGAGTATTGCTCCGGGTCCAGCCCGGCCGCCAGCATGTGCTTTTTGACCAGACGGTGCACGGCCGTCACACTCAGACGCCTGTGGTCACGGGAGCCGAACAGCGCCCGATCGTCATCCAGAACGATTTTGTTGCGTTCGGGAAGGTAGGTGTCCAGCGCCTCACGCGTCGTTTCGCCGAAATAGACGAAACGCTCCTTGTTTCCTTTGCCTGTTACGCGAATTCGGTCGTTGTATACGTCATTTCGATTCAGGCCGACCAGCTCCGCGCGGCGGATACCGCAGTTCAGAAACAGCATCAGGATCGCATAGTCGCGCACCCGGTTCGGCCCGTCGACCGCAGCGAGCAGGCGGCGGCTTTCCTCGAGCGTCAGATACTTCGGCAGCGCACGGCGCATACGCGGGTACTCGATGTCCTGTGCAGGATTTTCATCAAGCAGCTTCGTGCGGGTGGTCAGATATTTGAAAAACGACTTGATGGCCGAAAGCTTCCGCGCGCGTGCCGACGCACCGAGGCCGGAGCCGTCCTGCGTCCTGCGTTCGCGAGCCAGATAGCTCAGGAAGTCGAAGATATCGTTCGTCGTCACGCTTCGCAGAAATTCGACATCGACGTGCCGGACGGAGATCGTCTCCAGATCGGTGTCGATCGGCATTTCGCTGCGCATGAGCACAAGGAACCGCAGGAACATCCGCAGGTCCAGATGATATTCGTCGATGGTCTTGGGCGACTGGCCCTTGATGGTCTCGTGGTACGCCAGAAATTGCCGCAGGATCTCCGGAGTATCCGGATCGATCATAATAACACCTCCAAACAGGCGCCGGGACCGGAAAACCGGCATTCGGCTTTGTACATGTCTATTATAGCACATCTCTGTTCCAAACGCAACAAAATTTTTATTTTGTTGCGTTCGTTCATTTCAACTGTTCGCGAGAATTCGGGACAGCATTCCGGCCGCCTCCGGTTGCTGCCGCTCTCCCTTCCGGCTGCGGGATCGTGCCCGCTGCGGCGTGAGCCTGAGCAATTCCGGAATCCGTTCGACCGGCTATCCGCAAGCTCGCAGGCCTCTCCATGAGCGCCCGATTTGTGCTTGGGGCTTGACGCCCGAATCGCGCTCTGGTATACTATAGTTGCAGACAATCGCATGGTTCCCGAGGAATTGGACCTCGGGTTCCCAGCGCGGTCTGACGGGAGGTCTTCGGAATGCGAATACTGATTTGCGCCATTCGGGTTGCAGGTATTCCGCTTATAGCCGGAGGCCTCCTTCTTTTGCATCGCAGATACCCCGGCGTGCAGCCGGGCCGGTATCTGCGTTCTTTTTATGCATTTTATACAGGAATTATATTCAATTTGGAGTCTTGTTTTGGCGGGAAATGGTGAATAATTCCCGGATTTCCCTGCCGATTTCTTTCATTTCTCCGTTTCAAGGTTATTTTTATGTTAAATCTTTCCATTCCCTCTTGACAAAAGGACTACTTCCCTGCTAAACTAGGTCAATAACTAACTGATATTTCGCGCACGCGTAATACACGCGTAATATCAGGAAAAGAAAAAGGGAGGTAACCAAATGAAAGCCAGATTTCATCGCGCACTTGCGCTCCTGCTGGTGCTGGTCCTGACGCTGGGGTGCATCCCGGCCGTATCCGCCGTGCAGCCGGATGAGCCGGTCACCAACCCGGAACCGGCTGAGGAAGCGGCACAGCTTCCGGAGGGCTCCGATCTCGGCGCGATCCTGCAGGGAAACAAGGACGCAGAGCTCGAAGCGCTGCAGCCGGAGACCCCGAAGGACACCGATCTTGTCCGCGTCATCGTGGAGCTCGACGCTCCCGCCCTGACGGAGCAGAGCGGCATGTTCGCAGGAAAGGCTCTGACGGATGCGGGCCGCACAGCACAGCAGAACGCCATTGCGGCACAGGAGCAGGTCGAAGCGAAGATTGCCGAGGCCGCACCGGAGGCTTCCGTGCGCTATTCCTATTCTCTCCTGCTCAACGGTATTGCGCTGGAATGCGCCTATGGCCATATCGCGGAGCTGGAGGCTCTGCCGGGCGTCAAGGCAGTCCATATGGTGCAGACCTATGAGCTCCCTACGGAGCCGAAGGTTACCTCCGGCGGCGGCATGATCGGCGCGCCGACAGCCTGGAACCTCGGCATGGACGGCTCCGGTATGGTCGTTGCCGTGCTGGACACCGGCCTTGACACCGACCACGCGGCCTTTGCCGTCGATCCCAAGACGCCAGCCGTTGTGCGGGGCGACATCGATGAGATTCTTTCCGCAGGCACGCTGCAGGCGCAGCGCCTTGTGCGGGACCTCTCCTCCAGCAGTGTCTACCTGAGCGGCAAGGTCCCCTATGTGTTCGACTATGCCGATCACGACACGGACGTCAACCATCACGGCGGCTCCGACCACGGCACGCACGTTGCCGGTATCGTTGCAGCCAACCCCGCGGACGGCAGCGTCACCGGCGTTGCGCCGCAGGCTCAGCTCATGATCCTGAAGGTCTTCCCGGACGGCAGCACCGGCGCAAACTCCGATGATATTCTTGCCGCGCTGGAAGACTGCGTCACGCTCGGCGTCGACGTCGTGAACCTCTCGCTCGGCTCCCCCGCCGGCTTTACTTACCGCAGCGACCTGCTGAGCACGATGGAGGTCTATGACCGTCTGGCCAAGGCCGGCATCATCGTTGCGGCGGCCGCAGGCAACGAATACTCCGCCGCTTATAAGAACCTGTGGGGCACGGATCTGTCGCTGACGTCCAACCCGGACTACGGAATCGTCGGCTCCCCGAGCTCCTATTCCCAGACCCTGTCCGTGGCGAGCGCCGACAACGTGACCGTCCGCAGCGCCTACTTTGAAGCGGCCGGACGCAAGATCACGTTCACGGATACGGCCACGACGAACAACCCCGAGGGCGGCTTCATCCGCGTGCTCGGCGGCAAGACGCTTGACTATGTTGTCGTGCCCGGCAACGGCGAGGAGGCGGATTATGCCAACCTGAATGTCAAGGGCAAGGTCGCGCTCGTCAGCCGCGGCGTTACGACGTTTGCAGAAAAGCACGAAATGGCCCACGCCAAGGGTGCGGCAGCCTGCATCGTCTATAACACCGAGGCAGGCATGATCAACATGAGCATCGACTCGTTCCCGATCCCTGCGATCTTTATCTCGCAGGCAGACGGTCAGGCGATGGTCGCCGCCGCCAAGGACGGCGTCGGGACGCTGACCGTTTCCAACTCGACCTATGACGCTCCCTCCGAGACGGGCGGCCAGCCCTCCTCGTTCTCGTCCTGGGGCTCGACGTCTCAGCTCGAGATCACGCCGGACATCATGGCTCCCGGCGGCAACATCTATTCTTCCCGCGACAACAATTCCTATGGTCTGATGTCCGGCACGTCCATGGCGACGCCGCATCTGGCGGGCGCCAGCGCGCTGATGCTGGAGTACCTCCGCACGGCGGGCATCGAGGGCGACGCCATGACGCTGGCCTACGCGCTGATGATGAGCACGGCCGTCCCGGCCAAGGGCAGCAACGGCGTAACGGCGTCCCCGCGCAAGCAGGGCGCAGGTCTTGTGAACCTTGCCTCCGCCATGGCGACGAAGGCCTATCTGCAGGTTGAGGGCAAGGAGCGTCCGAAGCTGGAGCTCGGCGACGATCCCGACAAGACCGGCGAATATCAGATGACGTTCCGCGTGGTGAACTTCGGCACGGAGCCGCTGCAGTACGCCATCACCCCGACCGTCCTGACGGAAAACGCCGAAACGAAGGGCGATTACGGCAATGTGCAGGTCTATTTTGCCACGCAGACCTCGCGCGACATCACGGCGCAGACGACGTGGACGACGAACTGCGCAAATAACGTCGTGACCGTTCCCGCCAAGGGCTCGGCGGATGTGACCGTGACGGTCAAGCTCTCCGACGCACTGCGCAAGGAGCTTACGGACACGTTTGAAAACGGCATTTACATTGAGGGCTACATTACCCTGAAGCAGCAGGCAACGGCCGAGGGCGTCACAGGCTGCGACCTTTCTATCCCCCACCTTGCCTTCTACGGCGACTGGGATCAGGCCCCGGTCATCGACATCGGCTACTACTGGCAGAAGCTGCAGGGCGAGCCGAACTGGGCCAGCCAATACCTGAACTACGGCGGCAGCATGCTCTCCGGAACGGGCAGCTTCTATGTGTTCGGCGGCAACCCCTATGCGCCGGAGCTGGCCTACTATCCGGAGCACAATACGCTCTCTCCCCTGCGCACGGACGGCTATTATGACAAGGTCGACCTGATCTACACCGCGCTGCTTCGTAATGCAAAGTCCCTGACCTATCGCATTACGGACGCCAAGACTGGTGAGACCTATTACCGCAAGACGGTCGACTATGTCGGCAAGTCCGTCTATAACGCGAATTACGACACGATCCTCCCCGCGGGCTCCTTCACCTCCACGGCCATCGACCCGTGGTACGGCGTGGATTCGGCCGGTGAGATGCTGAAGGATGACACGACTGTCATCGTCTCCATTGACGCCGAGCTCGATCACGACGGCTTCACGGCGGCGCAGAACAAAAACGCCCACTGGGAGTTCCCCGTCACCATCGACAATACGCCCCCGCAGATCCTGTCGTCGACCTCCGACGGCGAAACGCTGACGCTCGAGGTCGCGGATTCCCGTTACCTTGCTTATGTGGAGGTCTACGACGTGGAGCACATGAACGTGTTCTCCGAGCCGGTCTTCAGTCAGGGCTACAGCAGCAAGACCCTCGGCGAGACCGCGACGGTCCGTGTGAACGTATCGGGCCTCAACAAGGTCTATGTCTGCCTTGCGGACTACGGCCGCAACGAAAAGGTCGTCACGCTCGATGCCAAGACCGGCAAGCTCATCGAATCCTCGCAGTTTGAGTATTTTGAGAGCAATGGCGAGATCACCATCACTGGCTACACCGGCTCGGAGCTGGACGTCGTTATCCCGGACGAGATCGGCGGCTACCCCGTCACCGCCATCGCAGAAAAGGCCTTCCAGCTCAACAAGACCGTCCGCAGCTTCACGATTGGCAGCAAGATCCGCTCCATCGGCTCGTGTGCCTTTGCTCGCTGCGCTTCGCTGACAAACATTTACGTTGACCGCGCCAACCCGTACTACCAGTCCATTGACGGCGTGCTCTACAGCGGCGACGGCAAGACGCTCCTGTCGTATCCGACCGCCAAGGCCTACAGCAGCTATCCCGTGGCCAGCGGCACGGAGACCATCGGCGAATATGCCTTCTTCCACAGCAAGGTGCAGACGGTCTTCCTGCCGGATACCGTCAGCACCATCGGTGATTATGCCTTCTACTATGCAGGCGAGCTTTCGTCCATCAATTTCCCCACCGCTCTGACGAGCATCGGCGATTCCGCGTTCTTCGCCTGCCAGAGCCTGACGGCGGTGGATATCCCTGCTACGATCACGCAGATCGGTCCCTCTGCGTGGGCGGCCTGCACGAGCCTGCCTGCCATCACCGTTGCGGCGGAGAACCCGAACTACACCGCCGTAGACGGCGTGCTCTACACGAAGGATATGACCGTTCTGAAGGTCTATCCCTATGCAAAGTCCGGCGTCACGTTCACAGTTCCGGACAGCGTCGTGGAACTGGAGGCTTATGCCTTTGCATACACCGGCATGCAGTCCATTGACGGCTGCGCAAACCTGCGCGCGATCGGCGACAGTGCCTTCTATTCCTGTACTGCGCTCAAGTCCCTGCCGGATGCCCCAAAGCTCGAGACCATCGGCGAGCGTGCTTTCTATTCCTGCAAGGCTCTGACGAGCCTGTCCTTCCCGGACAGCATGCGTTCCATCGGCGAATACGCCTTTGCATGGTGCACCGCCGTCAAGACGTTTGACTCCGGTAACGGTCTGCAGGAAACCGGCAAATACTCCGTCTATTACTGCACCGCGCTGACCACCGTTCGCCTCGGCAGCGGCATGAAGACGATCGGCGAGTATACGTTCTATAAGTGCAGCAGGCTCGCCAATGTCGACTTCGGCACCTCGGTCCGTGAGATTGGCTCCTGCGCCTTCGGCGGCTGCTCAAAGATCACGGAAATCGTCCTGCCGGACAGCGTGGAGCTGGTCGAATCCGCTGCGTTCAACAGCTGCTCCACGGCGAAAACGCTCGTGCTGAGTCAGAACCTCCGCGAGATCGGTGCACGCGCCTTCATGGGCCTGAAGGGCATCAGCACCCTGACCATTCCGGACAGCGTGCAGAAGATCGGCAACTCCGCCTTTAACGGCCTGTCCAACCTGCTGGAGCTGCACCTGTCCGCCAAAACGCAGGAGTACGGCAGCGGCGTGTTCAGCTCTGCCTCGAAGCTCCCGCGCGTGGAGCTGCCGGATGGCATGACCGCCATCCCGGAGGAAATGTTCTCCAGCTGCAATGCGCTGACTGAGGTCGTCATCCCCTCTACCGTTACCCGCATCGAAAAGGGTGCGTTCCGCTCTTGCAAGAAGCTCGGCAATACGGAGCTGCCCGCCGGTCTGACCTACATCGGCGAATCGGCATTCTACTATGCCGCCATGACATCCGTGACCCTGCCCGCAGGCGTGACGGAAATTGGCGAGCGCAGCTTCTACAACATCGCCGCGCTGACGGAATTCAACTTCAGCGAATCCCTCAAGACCATCGGCAATTTTGCCTTCTATGGCTGCGGAAAGCTGACCCGCATCGTCCTGCCGGATTCCGTGGAGTCCATCGGCACGTCCGCCTTTAACCGCTGCAGCTCCCTGCAGGAGGTTGTGTTCGGCAAGGGCCTTGCCTCCATCGGCAGCATGTGCTTTAACTACTGCCACAAGCTCGAGCGCTTTGTCGTGGACGAGGCGAACCCGAACTTCAAGGGCGTGGACGGCGTGCTCTACAACAAGAACGTCGATACGCTGGTCCTCTATCCGCAGGGCCGTCCGGATGCCTCCTTTACCATGCCGGAGACCGTGAAGCACATCGGCCCCTACGGCATCTATGAGCCGCAGCTGCTGCAGGCCGTCACCGTCTCCCCCATCCTTGAGACCATCGATGAGTTCGGCATGGCCGGGATCGCATTGACCGGTGTGGTGAAGCTCCCTGCAACGATCACGAGCATCCACTTCAAGGCCTTCCAGTATGACGACGGCGTCACCGCCTTCGAGCTGCCGGAGAGCTGCGCGGCCTATGCCACGGTCGACGGCGTGCTCTATGACAAGGCCGTCACCCACCTGCTCGTCTACCCGGCAGGCCGCCCGGACGTCAGCTACGAGACGCCGGACACCGTCCGCACCGTCGGCAGCTACGCCTTCCACTCCTGCAAGTACCTCGAGAATATCCGCCTGACGGGCGTTGAAAAGCTCGAGGAGCGTGCATTCTCCACCGCAAAGGCGCTGAAGCATATCGACCTGGCCAATTCCGTCCAGCTTATCGATACCTACGCCTGCGCCAACCTCAGCACGCTGACATACCTCACCGGCACCGGCGCGCTGCGTGCCATCGGCGCAAACGCCTTCTCCAGCACGGGTCTGGAATTCGTCACTCTGCCCGCCATCGAGCTGCTCGGCCAGTATGCCTTCAGCTTCTGCAAGGACATGAAGCGCTGCGTCATCGGCAGCACGGTGCAGTCGATCTATGCCAGTGCGTTCAACTACTGCAAGGGCATGCATGAGGCCTACTTCCTCGGCGACCGTCCGGACAGCGTCGGCGCGAACATCTTTGCCAAGACTGCCAGCGATTTTACCATCTACTATGACGCAGCCAAGGCTGCGACGTGGGCGCCGTCCGGCGAGATCAAGTGGGGCGAATACCCCATCGCCACGGCCACGTTCCACACCGTGCGCTTCCTCGATGTCGACCACAGCGTCCTGCTGGAGCAGCCCGTTGCCGAAGGTCATGCCGCCATGCTGCCGCCCGAGCCGCAGCGCGAGGAAGCCGCCTTCACCGGCTGGTCCGCAGACACGTCGAACGTGCAGCAGGATATGGATGTTCTGGCCCTGTATGACGGCCTGACCGACAAGGTGACGGTCAACGTCATCGCCGGAGAGAACGGTACCGTCGATCCGCTCGGCGAGACGGTCTGCTTCTACGACGGCGAGCTGAAGCTCACGATCCAGCCGAATGAGGGCTATCACACCGACCGCGTGCTCGTAAACGGTGAGATCACCGCCTGCGAGGACAACACGCTCACGCTTGAGCACATCCGCAGCAATACGACGGTCACCGTTCTGTTTGCCCGCAACACCTACACCGTCAGCCTTGCAGACGGCCTGACCGGCAAGGTCTTTGCCACGCTGCCCGTGGAATACGGCGAGGATGCCGTTCTGCCGGAGGCCACACCGTGGCACGAGGGCTACCACTTCACCGGCTGGACCGCGGACGGAAAGAATATCACCGCCGACTGCACCATCACGGCAAATTACGAGCAGAATTCCTACACCGTCCGCTTTGTGGACTATGACGGCACGGAGCTCTCCGTCCAGACCGTCCTGCATGGCGAGGCTGCGGAGCTGCCCGTTTCCCCGGCACGCGAGGGCTATACCTTCGTCGGCTGGAGCGGCGATGTCTCCGCCGTCACCTGTGATATGACCGTCACGGCCCTGTATGCGGTCAAGACCTGCACCGTCTTCTTCACGGATTGGAACGGCACGGTCCTGAAGACGCAGGAGGTCAGCTACGGCGAGGACGCCGAAGCGCCGCAGGCGCCGTCGCGTGAGGGCTACACCTTCACCGGCTGGAGCGGCGACTACACGAACGTCACGGAGAGCCGCATCCTCATGGCGCAGTATGAACGCCTGTCGTTCACGGTCCGCTTCGTGGACTACGACGGCACGGAGCTGTCTTCTCAGTCCGTATTCTGGGGCGAGGCTGCCGCAGCACCGGAGGCCCCGGCGCGCGAGGGCTACACCTTCACCGGCTGGGATGCCGACTTCTCGAACATCCGCAAGGACCTCACCGTCACGGCGCAGTACCGCTTCGTGCTGAGCTTCGCCGACGTGTCCGAGACGGACTGGTTCTGTGAGGACGTCCGCTGGGCCGTGGAGAACGGCATCTTCCAGGGCGTCGGAAACGGCCTGTTCGCACCGGAGCAGGCACTCACCCGCGGTCAGCTCGTCACGGTCCTGTACCGCATGGTCGGTTCTCCAGAGCCGAAGGCAGAGGCAAACTTCCGCGATGTCGCAGCTGACAGCTACTATGCCAAGGCTGTCGCCTGGGCCAACGAGAACGGCATCGTGCTCGGCATGGGCGACGGGACGTTTGATCCGGATTCCGCCGTCACGCGCGAGCAGATGGTCACGATCTTCTTCCGCTATGCCAAGTTCTGCGGCGTGAAGACCGAGGCCGGAATGCTCGATGCCTTCCGCGATGCTGCCAGCGTCAGCGATTATGCCCGCGAGGCCATGGGCTGGGCCGTGAAGGCCGGGCTCGTCAAGGGCGACGGACAGGATCTCATGCCGAAGGCAACGGCAAGCCGCGCACAGGCTGCCGCTATCCTGCATCGCTTCGCGGCTGTCGTGGAGAAATAAACGTGGCATTTCCCGCAAGCATATGATATAATGGGCACATAAACACATAGAGAGCCCCCGGCATGGCCATGCTGTGCCGGGGGCGCTTCCAAGAAAGGAGAATGCCTCATGAAGCAGATCGTTTTACGCTCCCCTGTAGTGCTGTATGAGACCGTCGAGGCCCTGTATCAGCATGTAAACGGCCTGTCCGTCGAGGGGCGCAAGCGGGATCTGCTCCAGAAATTCGGCTCGAAGCTCACCCGCACGGAGCGGGAGCAGATCGAGCAGAGCTGCGCGCTTGCCGCGAAGGTGGCAGAGGCAGCCTGCACCGGACTGGAGGACGGCCCGGCTCTGGAGACGTTCTTCCGCAAGTGGGAGACGGAGAGCAAGTGGCAGAATACCTGCCTTGCCAAGCTGATGATCTTCAGCTTCCTCGATATCCGGACGACCGATCTGGAGCAGTCGCTGCAGCGCACCCGGCAGTCCGCCGAGGAGCGGCTGAACGGCCCCTATCTCCTGCGGGACATCAATTCCGGCGGCATCAGCTTCTATGCGGCGGAGCCAGGGCAGCCGATCCCGCCGCTGTCCGAACAGCTGGACGGTCTGATGATCGAGGAGCAGTACCGCTGGCGGCTTTATAAGCTGCTGACGAACTATTCTGCGATGTTTGACGAGCTTTCCGCCCTTCTGCGCCCTGCCGCGCAGCGGGTGCAGGATATTCTGCCGCGGATCCTGCCGCAGCTGCAGCCGGTCTATGACCACTGGGAGCAGTATTTTTCCTGCCATGCCTTTTCGGAGCTGCTGGAGCGATTTACGAACCAGAGCATGCAGCTGGCCGAAATGGACACCTATATCAACCTCAGCCTCGTGGCAGGCGGCGACATGATCTATACCTATGACGAGCTGGCGTGCAGTGACTGCCGCCAGGTCTACCTCGGCGTGCTGCTGCACGAGAACTTCCGCGTCGACCGCCTGCAGATGACGGACGACGGCATCTGCAGTCTGCTCAAACTCGTCGCGGACCGGAGCAAGTTCGAGCTGCTGCGCCGCTGCGCGCGTCAGCCGTCCTACTGCCAGCAGCTTTCCCGGGAAATGGGACTGACGACCGCTACCATCTCGCGCCACATGAGCCTGCTGCTTGAAGCAGGCCTCGTCCGCGCCCGCAAGGGCGAGAGCCGCATTTACTACACCATCGACCGTGAGGCCGTGGCTGCCCTCTGCGACGCCGTATATACGACGCTTCTGCCGGAGCAGCTTCACTGACAGGGTGATCTTTTTGCCTGCTTTTGGACAATCGTAAGAATTTCCCTATTGCGGCTTTTTGAAAAATACGGTAAAATAGGGGCGATAATTCGTGCCGCGTCAGCGGCAGACTGGTGGTAATCGTATGAGTGAAACCAAGAAAAATGCAGTGAAGCGCATCGGCGTGCTCACGAGCGGCGGCGACGCCCCCGGTATGAATGCGGCCGTTCGTTCCGTTGTCCGTGCCGCCGTGTACCGCGGCATCGAGGTCGTAGGCATCCGCCGCGGCTGGAACGGTCTGATCAACGGCGACATTGTCCGTCTGGACGAGCGCAGCGTGGCACATATCATCGACCGCGGCGGCACGATCCTCTACACCGCCCGCAGCGAGGAATTCCGCACGGAGGAGGGCCAGAAGAAGGCCGTCAGCACCTGCAAGCTCCTCGGGCTGGACGGCATTGTCGCCATCGGCGGCGACGGCACGTTCCGCGGCGCGCTGGCCCTGTCGAAATACGGCATCTCCGTCGTCGGTCTCCCCGGCACGATCGACAACGACATCGCCTGCACGGATTACTGCATCGGCTTTGACACGGCGGCCAACACGGCCATTGAGTGCATCGATAAGCTGCGCGACACCATGCAATCGCACGAGCGCTGCTCCGTCGTGGAAGTCATGGGCCGCAACGCCGGTCATCTGGCGCTGTATGTCGGCCTTGCCGTCGGCGCGACGGCCGTCCTCGTGCCGGAGAGCAAGGAGAGCTTCGACACCGAGATCATCGAAAAGATCCGCAATGCCCGTCTGAACGGCTTCACGCACTATATGGTCGTCGTTGCGGAGGGCGCAGGCAGTGCCTTCGACGTCGCCAACCGCATCCGCGATGAGATCGCGCTCGATCCGCGCGTGACCGTCCTCGGCCATGTGCAGCGCGGTGGTTCCCCCACGGCCCGCGACCGCGTTATGGCAACGCGTATGGGCTATCGCGCCGTGGAGATCCTTGCGGCGGGCAGCACGAACCGCATCGTCGGCGTACATCAGGGCAAGATCTTCGACATCGACATCGACGAGGCGCTCAGCATGAACAAGGGCCTCGATATGGAAGAATGGGCCGTTCTGGAAGCCATGACGGGCCTTTAAACCGACTGTTGGAAAAGCCTTTCGGGCTTTTCCAACAAAAAGATTTCAGTCCGCTGCGCGCACGAATCGCCCGCCAAAAGCGGGCGATTCGCACACTAACGGACTGATTTGTATTTTCTCCGACGTACACGCCGCCGGAGAAAAGGATCCTATTGGATTCGCCGCCTGCGGGCGGCGAACTCTGCGAGGCTTTTTCAGGGCGCATGATGCGCCCTGATTTTTCGTGTCAGAGCTTTTTGCGGAACTGGATGAGCTTGCGCTGCATGCCCTGCGCTTCATAAAAGGCCAGTGCCGACGTATTGCGGCTGTCACAGGCCAGCTGCAGGTCCGTACAGCCCAGCGCGCGGCCACGGCGGCACAGCTCCTCGAGCATGGCATGTGCGATGCCCTGCCTGCGGCACGGGCCGTCGACACACAGCGCGTCGAGCATCATCACGCGGCGCGGCAGGATCGACGCGCCGTCAAAGTCCCGCACGGCAAAGGCGGCATAGGCCACGATGTGCTCCCCGCGGCAGGCCACCACGAGCTGATCCCGCTCCACCATCTCCCGGAATTCCTCACAGGAGATGGGATGCTTGACAGAGCGATAGAGATCGGGGTGCAGCGAGACGTGCAGCTCGTGCACCTGCCGGGCCAGCCGGTTCACATGCTCAAAGTCGGGCTCCGCCGCAGTGCGAAACGTCAGCATGCAAGAACAGCCTTGTGGAAGACCTTTTTGCCTTTGCGGAGCTTGACGCCGTTCTTGAGCTGCTCGGCCGTGAAGACAACGTCGATGGATGCAACCTTCTCGTCATCAGCGAACACGCCGCCCTGCTGGACGAGACGGCGCGCCTCGGACTTCGTGGGCGCGAGCTTGCAGGCAAGCATCAGGTCCAGAATGCCGATCCTGCCATCCGTCAGCTGGCTCTCCGTCAGCTCCGTTGTCGGCATATCGGCATCGTTCGCGCCGCTGAGGAACAGAGCCCTCGCCGCATCACGGGCCTTATTGGCCTCTTCCTCGCCGTGGACGAGCTTCGTCAGCTCATAGGCGAGAATTTCCTTGGCCTTGTTGAGCTGGCTGCCTTCCCAGCCCTCCATGGCGTTGATCTCCTCGAGCGGGAGGAAGGTCAGCATGCGCAGGCACTTCATGACGTCGGCATCGTCGATATTGCGCCAGTACTGGAAAAAGTCGAAAGGCGTCGTCTTGTTCGGATCGAGCCAGACTGCGCCCTTGGCTGTCTTGCCCATCTTCTTGCCCTCGGAGTTGAGCAGCAGCGTGATGGTCATGGCGTGGGCATCCTTGCCGAGTTTGCGGCGGATGAGCTCCGTGCCGCCAAGCATGTTGCTCCACTGATCGTTGCCGCCGAATTCCATGTTGCAGCCGTAGTGCTGGAACATGTAGTAGAAGTCGTAGCTCTGCATGATCATGTAGTTGAATTCCAGGAAGCTCAGGCCCTTCTCCATGCGCTGCTTGTAGCACTCGGCGCGCAGCATGTTGTTGACGGAGAAGCAGGCGCCGACCTCGCGCAGCAGCTCGATATAGTTCAGCGGCTTCAGCCAGGCAGAGTTGCGCAGCATGATCGCCTTGCCGTCGGAGAAGTCGATGAATTTCTCCATCTGGCGCTTGAAGCACTCCGCATTATACGCAATGGTCTCCTCAGTGAGCATCTGGCGCATGTCGGTGCGGCCCGACGGGTCGCCGATCATCGTCGTGCCGTCGCCGATGAGGGCGATGGGCTTATTGCCCGCCATCTGCAGGCGCTTCATCAGGCACAGGGCCATGAAATGGCCGACATGCAGGGAGTCTGCCGTGCAGTCAAAGCCGATATAGAACGTGGCCTTGCCGTTGTCGATCATTTCGCGGATTGCTTCTTCATTCGTCACCTGCGCGATGAGGCCGCGGGCGACAAGCTCGTCATAAAGTTTCATAATTACCTCCTGTTTTTGTCATAAAAAACGCCCTCTGTCCAATGGACAGAGGGCGTAAAACTACGCGGTACCACCTCGTCATCCCCGGCGCTTCACAGCGGCGGGCTCGGGGAGTGCAGCCACACTCCTGCGCGATATCGGGCGCACCCGTCCGGCCCTACTGCAGGTTCAGGCCGGCCGCTCCGGAAGGTATTTCGCCCCGCTTCCCTGCCGCCTTACACCGACCGGCGGCTCTCTGCGCGTGGAGCACAGGGGTACTTCATTCCATCACAGCGTTTTGCTATAGGTATCCTAACAGAAAATCGGTGCTTTGTCAAGTCCGACTTTCCAGCATTTCTGCGGCGCTCTGCAGCGTGGTCGGCGTGATGCTCGCGCCGCCGATGATGCGGGCCAGCTCGGCCTTGCGTCCCTCGAAGTCGAGCGGCGTCACGCTCGTGAATGTGCGGCCGTCGTGCTCTGCCTTGGCGATGCGGAAATGCGTGTCCGCCAGCGCTGCGATCTGCGGCAGATGCGTCACGCACAAAACCTGCTTCGTGCGGGACAGAGCGCGGAGCTTTTCCGCCACGCGCTGAGCAGCCCGTCCGGAGACACCGGTGTCGACCTCGTCGAAGATCAGCGTCGGCACATGGTCTCTCTCGGCCAGCACGTTTTTCAGCGCCAGCATGATGCGCGCCAGCTCGCCGCCCGAGGCGACCTTGCTCAGCGGCTTGAGCGCTTCGCCGAGGTTGGCGGACATGTAGAACGAAACGGCGTCCATGCCGTCCTGCGTCAGATCCGTCTCCGTGAAGCGGCAGGCAAATTGTACTTTCTTCATATCCAGCTGGGACAGCTCGTCCAGCACGCGCGCCGTCAGGGCCTCTGAGGCCGCTTTTCGGCATTCGCGCAGGCGAAGCGCCGTTTCCCGCGCCTGCTTTTCCGCCGCAGCGGCCTGCTTTTCCAGCTGCTGCAGGCGCTCATCGGAGAACTCGATCTCCTCCAGCTCCGCTTTTGCCCTGGCAAGGTAGTCCAGAATGGCCGCGCAGTCCGCGCCGTATTTCCGGCGCAGGCGGTGCAGCAGGTCGAGGCGCTCCTCAAGCTGCTCCAGCTCGTCTGCGGAGTACGACAGGCGGTACAGACGGTCGCGGAGCTGCTCTGCGGCGTCCTGCGCCTGATACATCAGGTCTGCGATCGTGTCGTGCAGCGGCTGCAGCGATTCATCAAAGCGCGCGCTGTGCGCCAGATCGCGCTCTGCCTGCGTCAGGAGAGCCGCCGCGCCCTGCGCCTCGTCCCCGCCGTCCAGACAGGCGGCGGCATCGCGCAGAGCGTCCGAGAGCTTTTCGGCATTTTGCAGCAGGCGGCGGCGGGCCTCGAGCTGCGTATCCTCATCCGGCTTCAGAGCCGCACGCTCGATCTCATCGATCTGATAGCGCAGCGTCTCCGTGCGGCGAAGCTTCTCACTCTCGTCCATGCGCAGGTGCGACATTTCGCGCTGCAGGCTCTGCATGACGGAAAACTGCGCGCGGTACTGTTCCAACAGCGGCGCATCGGCAGCGAAGCTGTCCAGAAATGTCAGATGGTAGTTCTCATCGAACAGCGCTGCGGAGTCGTGCTGGCCGTGGATGTTGATGAGCTGAAGGCCGAGCCTCCGCAGAATGCCGACCGTAACGGCCACGCCGTTCACGCGGCAGAGATTCTTTCCGTCCAGATAGATCTCACGCTGTACGACGACCTCCGTGTCATAGGGCACACTGTTCTCGGCAAACCACGCAAGCTCCGGCACATCGTCAAAAATGGCGCGAACAGCGGCGCGCGAAGCGCCGGTGCGGATCATATCGCGGTAGGCGCGCTCGCCAAGAATGGCGGAGATCGCGTCGATGACGATGGATTTGCCCGCGCCGGTCTCGCCGGTCATGACGTTAAAGCCGCGCTCAAACAGGATATCCGCCTGCTCGATCACGGCGATATTTTCAATGTGCAGCAGGCGAAGCATGGCGGCTCCTTACTCGAGCATGCGGTGCAGCTCGCGGCAGAACTCCGCGGCAGATTCCTTGTCGCGCATGATGACAAGCGTCGTATCGTCACCGGACAACGAGCCGACCATATTCGGCATCTTCAGCGAGTCGATGTTCGCGCCCGCAGCTGCGCCGAGACCGGGCATGGTCTTGATGACGATGATATTCTGGGCGTAGTCGATGTTCGTGACGCATTCGCGGAAGATCACGCGGAAGCGCGCGCCAAACTTCTCGCCCTCCACGCGGTGCGGCAGGCAATAGCGATAGCCTCCCATGCCGTCGAGGGATTTTACGATCTGCAGCTCCTTGATATCGCGGGAAACGGTGGCCTGGGTGCTGTGGAAGCCGCACTGGCGGAGCTGATCGAGCAGCTGCTCCTGCGTCTCGATGCACCGGTTCTCCACAAGCTCGATGATTTTTTTCTGACGATCGTTTTTCATGGTTCCCACCTACCTGAATTTATTTTGTATGATCTCGAAAAAGCTGCGTCCGGTCAGGCGGAGCAGCCGTGTGACATGCTCAGAGCGGCGTATGGTAATGCGATCGCCGCTGCTCAGGCGGACAGCCTTACCGCCGTCCACGGAAAGAAAAGCGTTTTTGCGGCCGGTGCGGGCAAGCTGCACCGTGATCTCGCGGTCTGCAGACGTAACGATGGCACGTGTCTGCATATCGTGGGCGCAGATCGGCGTGAGCACAATATTCTGTGCAGCAGGCTCGACCAGCGGGCCGCCAGCCGACATGGAATAGGCCGTGGAACCGGTCGGCGTGCAGACGATCAGTCCGTCGCCGCTGAAGGACATCATATCCACGCCGTCGCCCTGCACGGACATCTGCACCACGCGGGCGACCGCGCCCTTCGTGATGACGGCGTCGTTCAGCGCGTCCTCCTCCAGAATGACGCGTCCCTCGTGCTCCGCGCGGACATGGAGCATCATGCGCGGCTCGACGGAGAAATCGTCATCCGCAAGGCGGCGCAGCTCCTTGAGCTCGCTGCTCTCCAGCTCCGCCATGAAGCCCATGGTGCCGATGTTCACGCCGAGGACCGGGATTCCGGCCTTTGTTGCAGCCTTGGAGGCATGGAGGATCGTGCCGTCGCCGCCGAAGCAGACGAGTAGATCGGCATCGCGCAGCTCATGGTTCAGCTCCGTCAGAACAACATTGTCCGGCAGCTCGAAGCTGCGGTCCACATCGAAGGCGAGGCAGATGCGCGTTTCCAGCCCAGCCTCGCGCAGGAGCTTATCGGCGAGCGTGACATATTTGAAGTTCCGGTCCCGGTAGGGATTCGGCGTCAAAACGATCTTTTTCATAGCTTATCCCCTGAGTTCTGCGTGCGCCTGTGCAACGAGCGCAGGAACATCCGGCGTGATGCCGCCCTGCGGCTCCATGCTCAGATGGCCGAGAAATTCAATGTTGCCCTCGGGGCCGCGCACCGGGGAAAACGTCAGGTTGCGGACGGTCAGCTCCAGCTCCGCAGCCAGCGCCAGAAAATTCTGCAGGACCTCCTCATGGACGGCCGGGTCGCGGACGACGCCCTTCTTGCCGACCTTCTCCCGGCCGGCCTCGAACTGCGGCTTGATGAGGCAGAGGATCTGCCCCGTCGGCTTCAGCAGTGCACGGATGGCGGGCAGGACGATTCGCAGGGAAATGAAGGAAACATCCACAACGGACAGGTCCAGCGGCTCTCCGAGCTGCTCGGGCGTGACATAGCGGATGTTCGTCCGCTCCATGCACACCACGCGCGGGTCCTGCCGGATGCTCCAGGCAAGCTGGCCATAGCCGACATCGATGGCGAAGACCTTCTTCGCGCCCTTCTGCAGCAGGCAGTCCGTAAAGCCGCCCGTCGAGGCGCCCGAGTCGCTGCAGACGAAGCCGGTCGGATCGACGCCGAAGTCGCGCAGCGCCTTTTCAAGCTTCAGGCCGCCGCGGCTGACGTAGGGGCAGGGATTGCCCCGCAGCTCTACAACGGCCTCGTCCTCGACCGGCGTACCGGCCTTGTCCGATTTCTGCCCGTTGACATAGACCTCGCCGGACATGATGAGCGCCTGCGCCTTGCTGCGGCTGTCGCACAGGCCGCGCTCTACGAGAACGACATCCAATCGTTCCTTATGCTTCATTCTGACATACCTCCCAGGCAGCGTCAGCAAGAGATCTTGCGTCCAACCCCGCCAGGCGGTACAGCTCCGGCACCGCGCCGTGGGGAATAAAGCGGTCGCCGAGATTGCACAGCCGCACAGGCCCGCCCACTCCGCGAGCACGGAGCGACGCCAACAGCTCCTTGCCGACGCAGCCGATGCACACGGACTCCTCTGCAACGAGCAGGCGGCCCGTCTTCCGCATGGAGGCGGCGACGGCGCGCACGTCGAGCGGCTTGATGGAGGGCAGCTTCAGGACCTCGGCGGAAATGCCGCGCGCCTGCAGCATCTTTGCCGCGGCAAGCACCTCGTTGACGAGCGTCCCGTAGGTGACGAGGGTAATGTCGCTCCCCTCGCGCAGGCACGGCTGCTCTGCGATGCCGGTAAACGTGCCGTCGCACCCGCGGGGATAGCGCACGGCAACCGGGCCGGTCATCTCCAGCACAGCGCGGCGCAGCATCTGACCCAGCTCCGCCTGACTGGCGGGGCACAGGACCTGCATGCCGGGCACGGAGCGCAGATAATTCACGTCGAACACGCCGTGGTGCGTCTCGCCATCCCCGCCGACAAGGCCGGCGCGGTCTACGGCAAATACGACATGCAGTCCGAGCATGGCAACATCCTGCAGCAGCATGTCATAAGCGCGCTGCAGGAATGTGGAATAGATCGCAACAACGGGGATCATTCCCTGCTTGGCAAGGCCGCCCGCCATGGAGACGGCGTGTCCCTCTGCAATGCCGACATCGAAGCAGCGCTCCGGATAGTGGGCTGCAAAGGCATCGAGGCCGGTCCCGCGCAGCATGGCGGCTGTAATGGCGCAGATGCGCGGCTCCTGCGCGCCGAGCGCGTCAATCGTTTCGCTGAATGTGTCGGAAAATGTCGGAAGATGGCCGCAGCGCGGCTCCATCCCCTTTTCGGGGTCGAAATGGCCGATGCCGTGGAACACATCGGGGTTCTCCTCAGCAGGCGCGTAGCCCTTGCCCTTCTGCGTGATGACGTGCAGCAGGACCGGATGCCGGCGGTCCTTGACGAGCCGGAGCATATATTCCAGCCGTTTCAGATCATGCCCATCTACGGGGCCATAATATTCAAAGCCCATCTCCTCAAAGAACGTCGTGCCGAAGAGCATACGCTTCCAGTGCTCCTTGAGCCGGTGCGTCAGGCGGTAGAGGCACTTTCCGCCGGGCACCTTTGCCGTGACGGCGCGATAGGCCTTTTTGATGCGGTAATAGCCCGGCCGCGTGCGGATGAGCGCAAGATGCTGGGCAATGCCGCCGACGTTCGGCGTGATGGACATGCCGTTGTCGTTCAGGATCACGATGAGCTGCTCGCTGCTCTCCCCGGCATCGTTCATGGCCTCATAGGCCAGGCCGCCGGTCATTGCGCCGTCGCCCATCAGGGCCACGACGTGATAGTCCTCATGCTGCAGCGTGCGGGCACGCGCCATGCCGAGGGCGGTGGAGACGGAGCTGGAGGCGTGACCGGCCACAAACGGGTCCGTCACGCTCTCCGACGGCTTTGGGAAGCCCGCAAGGCCGCCGAACATACGCAGTGTGCGGAATTCGTCCCGCCGGCCGGTCAGGATCTTGTGGACATAGGACTGATGCCCCACGTCGAACAGGAGCCGGTCGCGGCTCGTATCGAATACCCGCTCCAGCGCAACACTCAGCTCGACAACGCCGAGGTTCGAGGCCAGATGACCGCCCGTCCGGGCGACATTCAGCACCAGAAACTGTCGAATCTCGTCGCAAAGCTGGCGCAGCTGCGCGTCATTCAGCGCGCACAGCGCCTCGCGGGAATTGATGGTATCTAATAAAGTCAAAAATGACACACCCTCAGACTGTCACTTTTTCTTTTTCTTCGGGAGCTTGCCGGTAAAGAGTGACTTGATGTAGTAGATCAGCTTGGAGGTCGTATGCACGATCTGTGTTGCCTTGCCGGTGGCGATATTCTTGCCGCAGGCCTTGCCGGCGATTGTTACACCGGACACCAGCGCGGACATGATCAGCTGTGCCACCGTTTCGGAATTGAGCATGGTAAGAGCGCGCACGGCCACAACGGCGGAAGCCGAGCCGGAAACGACGCCGCAGATATCGCCCACGACGTCATTGCAGAAGCTCGAGACCTTTTCCGCATTGCGCAGCAGGTGCAGAGCCTCGGCAGCGCCGGGGACCTTTTTGGCCGCCATGGCATGGAATGGCTTCTCCTCCGCCGACATCACGGCCACGCCGATGATATCGAACACGATGCCTAGCGCCACGATCAGCAAAAGTACAAGAAATGCCTCGACAAGCCCTGCCCCCTCCAGCACTGTGGAGGAAAAGAACGAGATCGTCGAGGAAATTACGACTGCCACAAAAAAGACTGTGACGATCCAGCGAATATGACTGTTTTTCTTTTTCCGCTTTCCCCTTGAGGGAGGCTCCGTATGGTTTGCGCTCAAAAATATCTCCTCCGGAAACACTGAAGTCTGTGGGCCGGGCCCACAAGCCAAGAATTTCTAAAGAATGGTGGCAGCAGACAGAGTAAAGCCTGCGGCTTAGGTCGGGTTGGATTTCCCCAGTCGCTGCCGCCCGTCGCCGGACGGCTGTTTCCATTTAAAGCCAAAGCCGGAGCGTTGCCGCATCCGGTACCCGATTGCCACTTAGTCCGCACTGTAATCCTCTGCATGCCCTGAATGAACAGTCAGCCTAGGTGTTTTCCACAGCATTACGCACCGGCTCTATCCTCTTTTGCAGGCATGGTTTCAAGGGGCAATATCGCCAAGCGCCGCGGCCACGGCGGCTGACGCGTCGCTCCCCTATTCCCACATACCCACGCAAGGCAGGCTACGCTACACACAGCACACGATTCTGTGCACCGCAATGCAGGTTCAATCCTGCTTCGTACGCAGTCCGGGTACCCGCAGATACGGAACGGCTGTCGCACAAGAGCAGGTCTCCACGGAAACCGGGTCGGTCGGTATATGCCGTTACACCTCGCCCGGAGACCTTAACCCCCAGCACCCACCCTGATCTGGGCGAAAAAAGCAAGCACCAGGGACTTCATCGATATGCCCTTAAAAGGATTTTTAGGCCCTTCTTCGAAACCGGCGCGCTTTGACTAGGATACTGCGCCACCAATAACATCATACCATAACGGCGGGAAATATACAAGTATCCTTTGTCGGTTTTTCCAAAAAATATCCCGCGATTTTCTACCGGTACAATGGTTTTTCCAATGTTTTCCTCATTAGCAAGCGAAAATATCGGAAATATTTCAAAATAATGAATATTCAGCCCGCCGAAATAGTTCCATCCGTTCCTGTTCCGCCGGGCCGATCCTGCGCAGCCGGCCGGGCGTGATATACGGCGGATCGGCCCGCGGAAAGGCGAAACAGCGCTTGACAAGGCCGCTCTGCCGTGCTAAACTTGTAGTTGCACAGCGGACAAACGGGCAAAGAATGCCCGCGCTGTAATGACAGGCTGATTGCCGCAGGAGTGACAGCTATGCATTCTTTTGAGAGCGATTATACTGCGGGCGCGCGGGTAGAGATCCTGCGCCGTCTGAACGAGACGAATCTGGAGCAGCTCCCCGGCTACGGCAGCGACAAATACTGCGAGAGCGCAAAGGAAAAGATCCGCGCGGCCTGTGACTGTCCCGGCGCCGACATTTTCTTCATGGTCGGCGGCACGCAGACGAACGCCGTCGTCATCGACTCCATGCTGCCGTCCTACGGCGGCGTGATCGCCGCGCAGACCGGCCACATCAGCGACCACGAGGCCGGCGCCATCGAATTCACGGGCCACAAGGTCATCGCCCTGCCCGTCTACGACGGCAAGCTCCGCGCCGAGGATGTCTGGATGTATATGAAGGACTACTGGCAGGATGCGAGTCACCAGCATTTTGTCTATCCCGGCATGGTCTACATCTCCTACCCGACGGAGTTCGGCACGCTCTACACCAAGCGTGAGCTCGTCGAGCTGGCCAGCGTCTGCCGCTGGTACAATATCCCACTCTACATCGACGGCGCACGCCTCGGCTACGGTCTGATGAGCCCGAAGTGCGACATTACCCTGCCGGAGCTGGCCCAGCTGTGCGACGTGTTCTATATCGGCGGCACGAAGGTCGGCGCGCTGTTCGGCGAGGCCGCAGTCTTTACAAAGCACAACATGCCGCGATATTTCTCCACCATTGCCAAACAGCACGGCGCGCTGCTGGCCAAGGGCCGCCTGCTCGGCCTGCAGTTCGACACGCTGTTTACGGACGACCTGTATTTCCGCATCAGCAAGCACGCCATCAACATGGCCATGCAGATCCGCGATGCCTTCGATGCGCATGGCCTGCAGTTCTATCTTCATTCGCCGACGAACCTGCAGTTTCTCATCATGGAGAACAAGGCCGTCCGTGCCCTGCAGCAGAAGATTGCCTTCCACACCTGGGGCAAGGTCGACGAGGAGCACAGCGTTGCCCGCTTCGCCACGAGCTGGTCCACAACGCAGGAGGACGTCGACGCGCTGATCGACGCCATCAAAACACTGTAAGGCAGAAAAATTTCGGAGCGCTTTCCGGCTGGAAGGCGCTCCGTTTTTTAGCGTTTCTGCGCCGCCTCGGCGCGGCAGCGGATCATTTCGCCCGCGATGCTGATGGCGATCTCAGCCGGAGTCTGCGCCAGGATCGGCAGGCCGATGGGCAGATGGACAGACGCAATGACCTCTTCGGAGAAGCCCTCCTGCCGCAGCAGGTCGCGCGTCTTGGCCGCCTTGTTCCGGCTGCCGATGCAGCCGATGTAGGACAGCGGATGGCGCAGGATGCGGTGCAGGACCTCAAAGTCCGCCATGTGGCCCGGCGTCATGACGACGACGCTGTCATACGGCGTGAGCGTGATATGGTCCTCCAGCTCGGCATACGGCGCGCAGATCACATCGGAGAATCTCTCGGCCAGCTCCTGCCGCGGGTCATAGACCGTCACGGCAAAGCCGACATATTCCAGCACCGGCACGAGCGCCTGCCCGACATGGCCCGCGCCGAAGAGATAGACGCGCCCCGGCTGCGTGAGCGGCTCGGTATAAACAGCAGGCGTTCCCGGCATCCAGACCGGCTGGGCCGCGCACAGAGAGCGGTCCGTTCCGTCTGTGAGAGAGACATCCGTTCTGCCGTCCCCGGCAATGACGAGCTTCAGCCAGCAGGGCGCCGTGGCGTCGAACGCAGCCGCCATGGCGCGCACGAAGTCGGCCTGCTCCGGGCCGAGATAGAGATACGACACGATGACATTGCCGCCGCAGGCCATACCGATGCCGCCCTCGCGCTCCGAGAGGTCATAGGCCCGCAGGGCCGAGGTCTGCCGCTGCAGAAGCGACAGGCCCTCCTTTGCGGCGAGCAGCTCCAGGCGGCCGCCGCCGACGGTGCCGCGGGTGCTGCCGTCGGCGAACACGGCCATATGCGCGCCTGCGCTGCGCGGTGCGGAGCCGCCGGAATGCACGACGGTGCAGAGGACGACAGACCTGCCAAGCGCGGCAGCCTCCAGAAGGCTGTGAAGCAATGCTTTCATGGTTTTTCTCCTCAGTGATCGCGGCTCGTCAGGCGCTGCGCCAGCTCCGTCAGGAACTCCGCCTGACCGAATGGCGCGAGCGCAGCGACCGCACGCTGCGTTTCTTCCGTGATGCGGGCACGGCAGGCTTCCACGCCGTGCAGCCGGACGAATGTATTTTTGTTCTGGTCCATGCCGGTCGCCTTGCCGAGCTTTGCGGCATCGCCGACGACATCCAGAATATCATCCTCGATCTGGAAGGCCAGCCCGAGACTTGCAGCGTAATCCGCCGCTGCCTGCTGCTGGGCCGGGCTGCCGCCGGCTGCGATGACGCCGAGCTGGCAGGCGGCCGAGATGAGCGCGCCCGTTTTGCGCGACTGGATGGCGAGGACCTCCTCCTCCGTGCAGACGCGGTGCTCGGCCTCCATGTCCAGCACCTGCCCGCCGACCATACCGAGCTCGCCCGCGCACAGCGAGAGCACCCGCGTGGCCTTGACGACGCGGGACGCGGGCAGCGGGGCTGCGGCAAGATGGCCGAATGCGGCCGTCAGCAGGGCGTCGCCCGCCAGAACGGCCGTCGCCTCGCCGTAGACCTTGTGGTTCGTCAGGCGGCCGCGGCGGTAATCGTCATTGTCCATGCACGGCAGATCGTCGTGGATGAGGCTGTAGGTATGCACCATCTCTACGGCGGCAGCAAACGGCAGGGCGTCCATGGCGCTGCCGCCGCACAGCTCGCAGAAGGCCTGCGCCAGCACGGGGCGAAGGCGCTTTCCCCCGGCAAGCAGGCTGTAGCGCATGGCGTCAAACAGGACCTGCTGCGGCTCGTCCGCATCCGTAAAGCAGGAGTGGAGATAGCCCTCCACGCGGTCGGCATAGCTGCGCAGCAGCGCTTCAAATTCCAGCATCGGCAAGCTCCGTTTCCTGCGGGGCGCCGTCTGCGCCCTTGGTGAGCTGAACGACCTTCAGCTCCGCTTCGTCCAGCAGGCGGCTGCAGGAGCCTGCCAGCCGCGTGCCCTCCTCAAACAGCGAGAGGGCCTCCTCCAGCGGGACGTCGCCCTTTTCCATGCGGCGGACGATCTCATCGAGCCGCTGCAGAGATTGTTCAAATGTGATCGATTCCGTGCTCATGTTGCATCCTCCTGTATTTCCCGCACCTCGGCAGAGGCGCGGCCGTCCGCGAGCCGGACGGTGATCCGGTCGCCGCAGGACAGCGTGCGGACGCTCCGTACCACATGGCCCTGCGCGTCAAATGTCATAGAATAGCCGCGCGAGAGCACCTTCAGCGGGCTCATCGCGTCGAGCTTCGACGTCAGCCGGACAAAGCGCTCGCGCTGCTGCGCCACGAGCCGCTGCAAGGCGGCGATCAGGCGGCGCTGCGTATAGTCGAGCTGCATGCGGCGGTCGTCGATATAGTTTTTCGGGTCGCGCAGGGCGCGCGCTCCGGCCAGCTGGGCCACACGCTGGCGTTCCTGCTTCAGGCGGCGCGTCATCAGCGTGAGCAGCATGGCGCGCTGGGCGGCCAGATGCTGGCGCAGCTCCGTCTGGTCCGGCACGGCCAACTCCGCCGCGTTCGACGGCGTCGCTGCGCGCAGATCGGCCACGAAGTCCGAGATCGTCACATCCGGCTCATGGCCGACGGCCGAGATGACCGGAATATGCGAATCGGCAATGGCGCGGGCCACGCGTTCGTCGTTGAAGGCCCAAAGGTCCTCCATGGAGCCGCCGCCGCGGCCGGTGATGATGAGGTCGGCCAGCTCCCAGCGGTTGGCGTAGCGGATCGCCCCGGCGATCTCCGCCGGAGCCTCGGCCCCCTGCACGCGGACGCCGAGCAGCTTGACCTCCGTCAGCGGGTAGCGCTTGCGCAGGATGCGCAGCATGTCGTGCAGCGCCGCGCCCGCGGAGGACGTGATGATGGCGATGCGGTGCGGGAAGCGCGGCAGGGCCTGCTTGCGCTCGCGGGCGAACAGGCCCTCAGCCTGCAGCTTCAGCTTGAGCTGCTCAAAGGCGACATGCAGATCGCCGACGCCCTCCGGCGTGAGCGACGTGCAGTAGAGCTGGTAGGCTCCGTCACGCGGGAACACGGCAATGCGCCCGCCCGCAATGACCTTCATACCCGTCTCCGGCCGGAAACGCAGGCGCATGGCGCTGCCCTTGAACATGACGCAGCGGATGGCGCTCTGGCTGTCCTTCAGCGTGAAATAGTGATGGCCGGAGGGGTAAATTTTATAGTTGCTCAGCTCACCGCGGATGAGCAGCGAGCCGAGAAATTCGTCTGCTTCAAAGCGCTGTCGCAGATACTCGTTGATCTGCGATACCTCAAAGATCTCAGCCATGCAGCGCCCTCCAGGTCAGAACGGCAACGCCGAGGGCGTTGTCCGTGGCGAACTGCGGCGGACAGAAAATGGCCGGAAGCGCCGCGCAGCTGCTGCGCAGCAGCGTGTTCGATGCAACACCGCCCGCAAACACGACGCTGCTGCCGGGATACTCCAGCAGCGCGTTCTCCGTCGCGCGGACGATGGCGCCAATGAGGCAGCGCAGCACATAGCCCGCCGTCTCCTCCGGGGAATTTCCCGCCGCATGGTACTGCTCGACCTTATTCTGCACGCCGGAAAGGGAGAATGTGGTCCCCTGCACCTTGACGCGGAAGACCTGCCGGTCCTGCGCGGACCGGCTCAGGGCGTCGATGTGCTTGCCGGACGGAAACGGCAGGCCGAGCAGCTTGCCGGTCCGGTCGATGAGCTGACCGGCGGAGATGTCCGTCGTGCCGCCGATCTTCTCGGCATGCACGCTGCCCTTCCCCTCCGGCGTGACGCGCAGAAGCTCCGTCGTGCCGCCGGAAAGATGCCAGGCCAGATGCGGCTCGTCCATCAGCTCCATATGGCCGGAGCCCCACAGTGAGGCCGCGATGTGCCCCTGCTGATGCGAAAACGGCAGGACGGGCACGCCGAGCGCCGCGCCGAGCACCCGGGCCTGCGATTCGCCCGCGAGGAAGCAGGGCATGTACGACCCCTCTACGGCGCGCGGCCGCGTGCTGACACCGACTGCTTCAAAGCCTGCGTCCGTGCCGATATCCGAAAACAGCCTGTCGGCAAGCTCCGGCAGGCGTTTTACATGGGCGAACAGCGCATCGCTCTGGCGCAGTCCGAGCGCGCCCTGCTCCACATCGAGCAGGCGCGAGATATTGTGACCTTCTGTGCCGTCGAAGGACGCGACCGAGGTCGTATAGTTGCTGGTGTCGAAGGCGAGCACCCTCATGGCTGCTGCGCCTCCTCCGGAGCGGGCTGCGTCTCTTTGGGCGGAGTCTCCTCCGGCTGTGCTTCCTCCGGCTGCGGGTCCGCAGGGGCCTCGGTGTTCGGCTTTGCGCCGCGCGCCACGGAGCCGAGAATGCCGTTCACAAAGGAAACGACCTGCGCGTCCTCATATTTCCGCGTCAGCTCCACGCACTCGTTGATGGCAACGCCGTTCGGCACATCCTCGACATAGCGCATTTCATAAATGGCAAGCCGCATCGCCGCCTTCGTCAGGCGGGAGATCCGGTGCAGATTCCAGCGCACGGCATACTGGGCGATCAGGGCGTCCAGCTCCTCTGCGTGCTCGCAGACACCCGTCACGCAGGTGCGGATATAGTCCATCTGCTTTTTGCTGGGGCGCTCTGCATAGACGTCGTTCTCCGCAGAAAGGCCGCTGTAATAGCTGCGGTCCATGCGGGTCTCGATGGCCTGGGCAGGGTCTTCGCCGGTATAGTCGATCTCATAAATGAGATGCACGGCGACCTCTCTGGCGTTTGAGCGTGTCATGTCATGTCTCCTTGGTATGTAAAGTGAAAGTGAAGGACTGCCGCTCTGCGGCGGGGGGCTGCAGAGCGGCATAGCCTCAGGCCTGCTCCGCCTTCGGCGCGGCAACGCCGCAGACGTTGACATTGACGTGAGCCGGGCGGACGCCTGCCATGGACTCCACGGCGTTGGCGATGCCCTCCTGCACGTTCTTGGCAACGGTCATCACGGGCTGGCCCATCCGGACGACAAGATTGCAGGCAATGTCAATGACGTTGTCCTGCAGCGTCACGCGGATGCCGCTGCTCAGGTTCTTCTTGCCGAGGATCGCCGTTAGATCAAGCGTCTGCGTGGCGCTCAGGCCATAGACACCCTCGACCTCGCGCACGGCCAGCGAGGCGATGGAGGCGATGACGTCCTCCGAAATCAGAATGTTCCCGCCCTCCTGGGGCTGAACGATGTAATTTTTGCTTTCTGCCATGGTATTGACCACCCTTTCTCCGAAGCCGCCGCAGGGCAGGCTCCGCGATTGTCCTATTTATTTTATCACATTTTACGGAAAATACAATAGCGGCGTTGCGAAAATCGGATCGTCAAATGCGGAAAGCCGGGCACTCAGGCCTCACTGCCCCTTTTCCGGCTCAACGCCGATGACACGGATGTCCGAGAGCTTGCAGCTCGTCTGCGAGAGCACGATATCCGACAGCAGGGCGACGTCCGACTGCGTCAGGCCGTCCTCCGGCGCGGCGACGGCGACGGAGATGCCGTCCTCACTGATATAGGCCACGCAGTCCTGATAGCCCTTGGCCACGATGAGGCTCTCGATCTGGGATTCGGCCAGCGCGTCCGAGATGATGCCCTCGAGCTTGGCGCTGCTGGCGGCATCGCCGTCGGCATAGGCAATGGTCTCCTGCAGCAGCTCGACGGCCTCGTCCCGCGCCGTCTGACGGGAGAGCCGCATCTGGGCGAAATACTCCGCCTGCGTCCCGGTCTGCTGCACCGGCGTCGCCAGCGCGTCGCCCTGCTCCTGCTGCAGAACGAGCGTCGTGTCGTCGAGGATCTTGCCTGCGTCAAGCGTTTCCGTCAGGTCCGCGGCGCTGTGCCCGGCATACCAGTTCAGATAGATCCCGGCGCATACCACAAGCAGCACACCGGCGGCGATCAGATTGCGTTTCCAAGTCTTTTTCATTGCCATTCCTCCATTATGATCTCATTTTCACGACGGTGATCCGGTCCGTGCTCAGCCCGGTGACGGCGGAGACCGCTTCGAGCAGCCGAAGCCGCACCGCAGCGCTGTCCGCCCCCTCGCAGACGATGAGCGCGCCCTGAAAACGCGGATAGGTCGTCGCGGCTACAGCCGCTTTATCATATGAGCTTCCCTCGGACAAAATGACGGTTTTCCGGGACTCGGAGCTCTGCGCCCCGTCCGAGCTTGCCTGCACGTCCGTCTGGTATTCCACGCGCTCCCCGGTCTCCAGCGTCAGCATCACACTGACCTGCCCTGCGCCCGCGATCTGCTGCAGCATCTGCGTCAGACGCCGCTCCGTCTCCGCCGCATAGTCCGTCTGCGCCGCCGAAGCAGCCGCGTTGGACTTCTGCGTCGTCTTTTTCCCGCCCGGCAGCAGCAGGAGCGCCAGACCGAGCAGCAGGACCAGCGCGGCATAGCGGTATTTTTTCAGCCCCTGCCAGAGCTTTTTCGGATCGATCTTCCCCAAAGCCATTCCTCCTGCTCACCCATAGGTCTTCCACGTCTGCCGTTCAGTCGGGATGCCGAGCGACTGCGACAGAAATTCCGACAGCGCCCGGACCTGCTCCGGGTCGAGTGTCCCCGTCAGCGTGGCGGACCACGGCTGCGGATATTCCTCCTCCGTCAGCGTGACGTCGGCCCGGACGAGCATGCCCAGCGCCTCCGCCTGCTTTTCAATGGTCCGCTCCGTGTTCTCCCGGACGAGGTCGCGGAGCATGTCCTGCCGCGTCCGGTCCGTTTTAGATGCATCATAGTCGAGCGCACGCTCGGCCTGCTCCAGCACGTCCGTGAGCGTCCGCACATCGAGCCGCAGCAGCGGCGTAACGCAGACGAGCAGGGCCAGAAGACCCGCCGCAAAGCGCACGACGCGCTCCATCCGGCTGCCGTGGGAAAGCGCGGAGGCCAGCACGGCGATCATGCTCACCGCCACAACGGCGGTCAGATAGCTCCGGATCGCCTCCATCATCCCACCACCTTCAGAAAGCACACAACGGAGATAAGCAGCATGAGCGCGCAGGCCCCTGTCATGGCGAGCAGATAGCCCATGGCCGTCGCGGCGTGCTTCACGAGCTTCACCTGCTGCGGCATGCCGATCGTCCCGCTGACGGCCGCCGTCCCCTTCAGGAGCAGATACTGCGCACCGATCTTCAGAAACGGTGCCAGGCAGATGGCGAGGACGGCCAGCATACCGAACACGCCCATGGAGCTTTTCAGGGCTGAGGCGCTTGCCAGCAGCGTTTCGGACGCATCGGACAGAATGCTGCCGACCACGGGCACCATGCCGGACACGGCCGCCTTCGTCGCGCGCACGGCGGCGGCATCCGCACTGCCGGAGATGACGCCCGTCACGGTCAGATAGCCCGTGAACACGAACAGCACGACACGCAGGCTCTTGGAGATCAGCCAGCCCACGAATTCCCGCAGCTCGGAAAGCAGGCTGTCCGCAAGCGCGGCCTCTGCCGCAGCCACGACGAGATAGACGCTCACACCCGGCAGGAGCAGCCGCGCGATCAGGCGCGACAGCAGACCGGAGAACAGGGCCGTTCCGGCATAGAGAGCCCCTGCTGAGACCGTTCCCCCGCTCATGGCCATGGCGGACGCCATGACCGGCAGCAGGCAGGCGCTGTAGTCCGAAAGACGCGTGACCGTCTCCGAGGCCAGCGAGATCATGGACTGCATCCCACCGAGGCAGGCCGCACAGATGCCCAGCGCACCGACGGCCGAGACGGCGTTCACAGGGTCCTTCTGCGTGCTCATGCGCACGACGGCGCACAGCGTAACCATGGCCAGCAGCACCGCGCACAGGCGAAGGCCACTGCGCAGCGCGCCGCCGCTCCCGCCGGCCGCCGCGCGCAGGATGCTCCGTACTCCGCTGCGGAAGTCCGGCGTACCGTCCGGCGAAAGCCCGTCCAGCACCTCTGCGGCCTCGTCGGGGAGGCTCTGCGTCAGCTCGTCCGCGCCGAGCACGTCGCTCAGCGCCTCCGTTGGTTCCGCTGCCAGAACGGGAGCCGCCAGCAGGAGCAGAACGGCCAGAAAAACGGCGATTTTTTTCACATCATCCCTCCAGCATAGTCCGCAGCAGCGACAGCACGGCCTCCAGCAGCGGCAGGGCCGTGTAAATGCCGAGCACGCTCCCGCACAGCTCAATGAGCCGCGCCACGGTGCTCTCACCCGCATCGGCGCAGACCGAGGCCGTCAGCTGTGTCAGAAGGCCGATGCCGACCGTACGCAGCAACGGCTGCAGCAGTGCAGGCTCCAGTCCTGCCAGCTGGCGAAGCTCCGACAGAAACGATACGACCGGCTCTGCCAGACGCACGATGCTCACAGTCATGGCGGCACAGGCGGCCAGCGTCAGCAGCAGCGCCAGCACGCCGTTCCCCTTTTTCAGGACCAGCCCGAGCAGCACGGCGATCAGCCCGAGCCCGGCGACCTGCAGCAGCGTGTCCATCTAAAACCGGAACAGCGACTGCACAAGGTCGAACAGCTGCGCGATCTTCTGCGCCACGATCATCAGCACCACAACGAGCCCGGCCAGCGTCGTCATGGTCGCCTGCTCCTCGCGCCCCGAGCGCACGAGGACCTGATTCAGAATGGTCACGATGATGCCGACGGCGGCGATCTTGAATATCAGCTGCACATCCATAGGCTACACCGCCAGGATCAGGAGCGCCAGCCCCGTGCAGAGGCCCAGCGCGGCATAGCACTTCGCACGCGGGCGCTTTTCGGCCTCGCAGCGGGCCAGCGCCGCCTGCAGGCGCTTTGCCGTCAGGTCCAGCATACGATTCTCCCCGTCGAGATCATAGCGCCCGAGGGCGCTGCACAGCTCCAGCACCGCCATGACCGCATCCTGCGGCAGCTGCAGCCCCCGCGCAGCCTCCAGGGCTGCGGCTGCGGCCCGGTCCCGGCTGACGGGCTCGCGGAGCTGCGCGGCAAAGCAGCGGAAAAACGCGGCGGGCGGCCCCGCCAGCCTGTCCGCCACGAGGGCGCAGACCTCCGGCAGCGGCTGCAGGGAATAATTGATCTCGCAGCGCAGCAGCTCTACGGCGCGGCAGAAGGCCTGCAGATGGCGCGCCGCGCGGTAATACCGCACCCCGGCCGTGATGCCGAAGCTGCCGCTTGCCAGCAGCACCAGCGCGCCCCCGAGCACTCTAAGCATGGTCCAGCCCCCTTTCGATGCGCACGGAACGATCCGGCAGCAGAAAGGCCGCCATGCGGAAAAAGCCGTCCTGCAGCAGCGCGCGGTACAGCGGGCGGCTCTCCAGCTCGCGCCGGTCGGCCGCATGCGCCGTGGCAAGAAAGCGCACGCCGCAGTAGGACGCGCGCCGGATCGCAGCGATGTCCGCCTCGGCCGTGATCTCGTCCACGGCGATCCACTCCGGATTCATCGTGCGCAGCAGCAGCTCGATGCCCGCCGCCTTCGGTGCACCGGACAGCACGTCCGTGTGCGCGCCAAGGCGGAATTGCGGCACGCCGGAGGCACAGGCCGCCAGCTCCAGCCGCTCGTCCACAACGCAGATGCGCCAGCCGAACCGGTCGGAGAGCTGCCGGATGAGGTCGCGCAGCAACGTCGTCTTGCCGCTGCCCGGCGCACCGCACAGGAGCACGGACTGTGGCCGCGCCCAGAGCGCATCACGCAGGCGGTCGGCAATGCCGTCCGGCTGGCGGGCGATGCGCAGGTTCAGGGAAGACGGCTCGCGCAGGGCCGTGATCGTGCCGTTCTGCACGACGGCCGTTCCGCAGATGCCGAGGCGGTGTCCGCCCGGCAGCGTGACAAAGCCGCAGCGGGTCATTTCCTGCATGGAATAAGCGGAGCGCTGCGTTGCCTGCTCCAGAATGCCGCGCAGCAGCTCCGGCGTGACCGGAGCAAGCGGCAGCGCGTGCTCCTTACCCGCGATCCGGCAGGCAGGCGGCTGCCCGCAGCGCAGGCGCAGCTCCTCCATGGCCCCGGCATCCGGCAGCCGGTCAATGGCCTGCCGCAGCCCGAGCGGGCAGATGCGCAGGGCCTGTCTCACTTCTTCCGTCATGCTCGTCCCCTCCTGCCCTTACTCTATGCGTCCGGTGCAGATGGTAGGACAAAAAATAAGCCGCCCCGGAAAACCGGGGCGGCAAGGTTCGTGCAAGGAAGAACCGTTGGTCGGAGCTGAGAAACATCTGAATGAAATCTGCAAGAGTGGATGGTGAGAGATTTTTTGCTAAGCCGATGTTTGGGAAACGCAGGAATACTTTGTGTATTTCAAGTTTCCCGAACAGATGGATCAGCGAAAAAGATCCGGCATCCACCGAAGCCGATTTATTCAGAGGTTTCTAACTTAATTGTGCGTCTTGCGGATGGCGCGGATGAGCGTCGAAACGGCCGGGCTGAGCACAAGATTGAGGCCGAGCTCGACGAGGAAGTTCACACCCGCCAGAGTGAAGAGCGCATACGTCAGCAGCGCGGAGCCTGCGGCCCATGCACGGAGCGTCTCCTGGAAGAACAGCACCATGCCGAGCAGGAACACACCCGTGTTCACGACCGGCGCGGTGATGGCAGCCAGCAGAACGGCGACGGCATTGCGGCCGAGCGCGGCATCCTTCCGGGCGACGAGCCGGTAGACAAGGCCGGCGCACCAGCCGGACAGAGTGCCCTTGCCGATGCAGACGACGGCGCAGAGGAACGGATTGGCCAGAAAGACCAGGTTTCCGCCCGTATCCGCACCGGTAGCGGAGTTGATGTAGACAACAAGGCCGAACACCGTGCCGAGGATCGCGCCCGCTCCCGGGCCGTAGAAGGCTGCGCCGACCACGATGGGGATCAGCGTCAGCGTGATAGAGACCGTGCCGATCTTGATGACACTGCTGAGAAGCTGCAGCACCACGACGAGCGCGGCCAGGACGGCAATGCCGACCATACGGTTGATTTTCTGATGATTCAAGGGAATACCTCCTGCTGTCGCTCCGGACGACCCGGATGCAACGCAAACATTTATTTTGCAGCCGGGGCGCGCCTTGCCGCAGCCCGGCATACAAGCAGATCAGGGAAGCTCGTCCTCGACGGGCGGCGCGGGCGGGGCATAAGTGCCGTTCTGCATCTGCTCCCACTGCTCGCGGGTGATGAGGAGCTGGCGCGGCTTTGCGCCCTCATACGGGCCGATGATGCCGCGTTCCTCCATCTCGTCCACGATGCGGGCCGCACGGGCATAGCCGAGCTTCAGCCTGCGCTGCAGGAACGAAACGGAGGCCTGCCCCGTCTCCAGAATAACGTCGACCGCCGCTGGGAGCAGCTCATCTCCCTCACCGGTGTCCTGCGCGGCTGCGCCGCTGTCGGGCTTGCCGCTCTGCTCGGCGCGTCGTTCGATCTGCTCCATGACCTCGGCGGAGTAGTCGCTCTGCGACTGGGCCTTGACCGCGTTCACGACGGCCTGCACCTCTTCATCCGAGATGAAGCAGCCCTGCACGCGCTTCGGCTTTCCCTGCCCAAGCGGCGCAAAGAGCATATCGCCCTTGCCGACGAGCTTTTCCGCGCCCGGCGTATCGAGGATGATGCGCGATTCCATGGCGGATGAGACCGCAAAGGCAATGCGCGACGGGATATTGGCCTTCATCAGGCCGGTGATGACGTCCGCGGACGGACGTTGGGTGGCAATGACGAGGTGGATGCCGGAGGCGCGGCCCATCTGCGCGATGCGGCAGATCGACTCCTCGACCTCCTTGGCGGCCACGAGCATGAGGTCGGCCAGCTCGTCGATCACAACGACGATCTGCGGCAGCTTCTGCCGCTCCGGGTCGCCCGCGATTGCCTTGTTATAGGAGTCGAGGTCGCGCACGCCCTCCTCGGACATCAGGCGGTAGCGGCGCATCATTTCCGTCACGGTCCACTGCAGGGCGCCTGCGGCCTTCTTCGGATCGGTGACGACCGGGATGAGCAGCTGCGGAATGCCGTTATACACGCCGAGCTCGACCATTTTCGGGTCGACCATGATGAGGCGCACCTCATCCGGCTTGGCCTTATACAGCAGCGAGACGATGAGCGTGTTCATGCACACGGACTTGCCGGAGCCGGTCGTACCGGCGATGAGCATGTGCGGCAGCTTGGCGATGTCGCCGACGATGCAGTTGCCGCTGATATCCTTGCCGACTGCGAACGAGATTTTGGACTTGCTGCTGCGGAAGGCCGGAGAATCGATGACCTCGCGGGCGTAGACGGTGTTGACGATCTTGTTCGGTACCTCAATGCCGACGACGGAGACCTTATCGGGAATGGCCGAAATGCGCACACCGGCTGCTCCAAGCGCCAGCGCGATGTCGTCAGCCAGATTCGTGATCTTCGAGAGCTTTACGCCGCGGTCCAGCTCCAGCTCGTAGCGCGTGACGGACGGGCCGCGGATGACGTCGACGATGTGCGGCTCGATGCCGAAGCTCTTGAGCGTGTCGGCAAGGCGCTGGGAATTCTCGCGCATCTCAGACGTGGCGTCCACGCTGCCCTCACGGCGCGGCGTCAGCAGGGAGACCGGCGGGAAAACATACTCGGCCTGCCCGGACTGCTCCGGCTGCGGGATGACAAGTTCCTCTGCGTCCTCCTGCTTTGCAGGCGCAGGACGGACCGTCGGCTCGTCGTGCTGCGGCGCGGGCGCTTCGTCCCACGGCGCGGCAGGCTCCTGCTCCGCGGCGGGCTCCGGCCGGTCCTCCGGCTCCTCCGGAAGCTCCTGCACCGGGACCGGCTCAAAAGCAGGCTCGGGAGCAGGCTCCTCCGGGAGCGCAGCCTCCGGTACGACCGTCACGGGATGCTCTGCCGCGTGAAGCGGCTCCTCCGGGACATCGTCACAGGTCACAGAGACCGGTCTCGCAGCCGGGCGCTCCTCCTGCTGCTTTTCCAAATATTCATCCGGCGAGGGAACGCGGGACTTTTTCTTCCGCTTTTCCGCCTTTTCCAGCGGGGGATCGTCCACGGGCAGGTCAAATTCCGCCGCACGGCGCTTTTCCACGCGGGCGATATGGCGGTTGGCCACATGGTTGACGATGCGTTCGGCCGTATCCTGCTCGGGCTCCGGCTCCTCGTCGGGCTCCTGCAGGCGCGGGCGGTTCTTGATGGCCGTGATGATGCTGTTGACCGTCATATTCATGATGGTGATGATCTGCACGAGCATCACAAGGATCAGGACGATATACGCGCCGACGACGGTGAGGCCCGTCTTCAGCAGCATGGCCAGCAGACCGCCCAGCAGGCCGCCCGTCGTTCCGGCAATGCCGCCCTTGAACAGCGCGGGCACGACCTTCCACTCCCACACAAGGGCCTCGCCCTGAATGAGATGATATATTGCCGAGACGGTCAGAATGAGCGTGAACACGCTGACGATACGCAGGCGCACCGGCTTGCCGCGGCTCGTAAACAGGATGACGACCGTGGCGATGAGGGCCAGCGGCAGTATGTAGCGTCCCGCCTGCCCGAACAGGCCCGCGATGAGCGACGCGAATGGCTTGATCAGAAAGGCCGTGGTATTGAAGCAGCAGATGATGGAGAAGATCGCCAGAAAAATGCAGACGAGCGCCCAAATCTCGCGGCGGTTCTGCGTCTGACGCTTCTGCGCGGCGGTCTGCTTTGCAGTCGGCTTTTTAACGGGTTGCGATTTCCTTGCCATGATTCCCCTCCGTTCAGGCATTGATAAGCGCCAGGATCAGCGCGATAACAGCTGCATCCCAACAATAATAGGAAAAAACACGCAGCTTTTCCCGGTGCAGCAGATATTTGAGATACTGCAGGGCAAAATATCCGGCCACGGTCGAGGCGACGAGCGCGACGAGCATCGGCAGCCACAGCGACGCGGAAAACGCCCCCACAACGACTGCACGCAGCAGGCGGTAGACGAATTCACACAGCGAAAAGCCGAGCGTCAGCATCGCCGTAAAGCGCAGGGCGAAATCCGTCCGCAGGTCTCGCAGACGGCAGACAGCCAGCGTCAGGCCGAGCGGCGACAGGCCGGGCAGCACGGCGGCCAGACGGGTCGCGCCTGCCAGCAGCGCATCCGGGAGCATGAGCGCGCGGGCATCCTTCTGTCCGCCGGGCCGTCCCGCAGCAAACAGGATAAGGCCGTTCAGGCAGAAGAACGCGGCGATGAGCGACAGGCGCGTGATGCGCTCTGCCGCTGCGCACCAGATCAGGCTCAGCAGACCGATCGGGAGAGCAAGCAGGCCCATCAGGACGGCGCGGCGGCGTGGAGACGGCTGCCGGGCGCGTTTTCCGCGCTGCGGGCGGCGCGCAAGCTCCCCGCAGGTCAGCTGCAGCTCTCCGGGGAAAGCCAGCACGAGCGCAGCGCTGAGCCCGAGCGTGATGGCCGCCCGGACGTACAGTCCCCCGCCCTGCGTGAGCGGCGAGAGCGCGAATGCGTCCTGCAGCACGGCCGCATGCCCGCTGAACGAGACCGGCAGCAGGCCGGTCAGCCCCGCGACAAGGCCATAGATCAATGCTTCCCAAATCTTCAAACCAAGAATCTCCTGTAATTTTGCTTTGAAGATTATTATAGCACAGGAATGTTAAAATTGCTATCCCTTGTTTCCCTGTTTTCTGGCGATCATCCGGTGCAGGCACTCCAAGGCATCGTGCAGGCCGCCCAGACGGTCAATGAGGCCGCTTTCCACGGCCTCGCGCCCATAGACGATCGTACCGACGTCCGTGGCGATCTGCCCGGTCGCCATCATATAGTTCGAGAACTGCTCGCGCGTGATGCGGGAATTCGCCGTGACAAAATCCGTGATCTGCTCCTGAATGCGCTGAAAATAGTGATAGGTCGCCGGTGCGCCGACCACGACGCCGCTCATGCGCACAGGGTGGATCATCATGCTGGCCGTCGGGACGATCATGCTCTTCTTGGCCGAAACGGCCAGCGGGATGCCGATGGAGTGCCCGCCGCCCAGCACGAGCGACACGGATGGCTTTCGCATCCCGGCGATCAGCTCCGCAATGGCAAGTCCCGCCTCGATGTCGCCGCCCACGGTGTTGAGCAGGAGCAGCAGGCCGTCGATGTCCTCGCTCTCCTCGATCGTGGCCAGCAGCGGCAGCACATGCTCGTATTTTGTTGTTTTGATCGTCTCGGGCTGTGCCTGATGGCCCTCGATCTGCCCGATGATCGTCAGGGTATAGATATTGCCGCGCTTCGTCTGCGTCAGCCCCGCACCAAGCTCCTCCAGCCGCTCCTGCGCCCTGCTCTGTGTTTCGTCCATGCCGTTCCTCCCTGTTTTTTCTGCTCCTTAGTATGGTGGAACGGGAGGCAAATCATTCAAAGTGCTTGAAAAAACACGAAAAAATGTTATACTAGTCTAAAATGAAGCAAAGGAGCAATCACCATGGAATTTACTTATACGCCGCACGGCGTCTGCTCACGCCAGATCCTGCTGGAGCTGGACGGCAATAAGGTCTCGAACGTCCGTTTTATCGGCGGCTGCAGCGGCAACACACAGGGCATTGCCCGGCTGGCCGAGGGCATGGATGTCGATGAGCTGATCTCCCGCCTGCAGGGCATCCGCTGCGGCTCGAAGCCCACGTCCTGCCCGGACCAGCTCGCCAAGGCGCTGCTGGCCGCCAAGGAGCAGCAGAACGGATAACAGAAAATACCAGCAGCGGCATGGCCGGTCCGGCCATGCCGCTGCTTCGTTTATACGATACAGATCTCGACTCATGCCGCCGCAGGAGCCGTCTGCTCAATCGTCATAGCCCGAGATATACAGCTCTTCGTAAATGATGCGGTAGATGCGGTCACTTGCACGGCGCAGGTCATAGACGTAGTAGAAATACTCCTTGATGAGCCCGCCCCACCATTCCACCTGCCCCTCCGGGAAGAAATACTGCTCGACTGTGTAATTCTGCCCCAGCGTCTCAGCGGCCATGGTCAGAAGCGTCTCAGCCTCGAACGATGTTGCGCACATACCGAGGCAGTCGCGCACAAAGCCCGGATACTGCGACAGCGGCATGGTCTGCAGCGTGTTGAGGATCGAGAGAATGACCTCACGCTGGCGGCCGGTGCGCTTGCGGTCGCTGTCCGTGGCACTGCTCTTGCGGATGCGGGCATAGGAGACCGCTGTTTCCCCGTCAAGCAGGCAGTCGCCGACATGGACGTTCGGATATCCGGAAAGATAGCGCGCCTCATCCTCGTCGATGTTGACTGTCACACCGCCGATCCGGTCGATGATCTGCGCGAGCTGGTCAAAATCCACGGCAATATAATCCGACACGTTCAAGTAATAGTTATAGTTCAGATTCTTGACGGCCATCGCCGCGCCGCCCCAGGTGTAGGAATAGGCCAGCTTGGAAAATGAGGCGAATTCCGGGATAAAAACATAGGAATCGCGCGCAAGCGAGATAAGCTTGATCTTCTGATGCACGCGGTCGAGCGCAACGAGCATGACGCTGTCGGACGAATCGACGCCGTCGAGGCCGAACAGCACGAACACCTGAATTCTGCTTGCATCGCTGCTGAGATAGCTGCTGCGCGGGGCCTTGCCCGAGTCGAGCTTGGCCAGCGCCTCGGCCGGGATATCGTTATTGGACAGCAGGTAGCGATCGACCTCCGTGAAGGACGGCAGATCAGCCAACTGCTCCTCCAGACCGGACAGCGCCTCAGAAAAACGCTCCTCGCGTTCCAGGCGGCCGTCGGCCTCCGTCGCCGTCTGGTGCAGGTCACTGGCGGAAAGCGAATCGAAATCATCGTCCGTCGTCATTTTGCCGGTCAGATAATGGTCTGCATACAGCAGTCCGCCTGTCAGCACGAGCGCAACGAGCGCCAGAGCAAGGCCCCAGGCGGCAAAGCCGCGGCGGCGCTTTTTCCGCAGCAGACCGGCGACGGCAAGCACGGCAGCCAGCCCGGCGGCTCCCACGCCGAACGGCAGGCCGCGGCGCAGCACGGTGATATCTCCGGCGGCAAGCGAGCCGCTGCGGTAGCCGAGCCAGATGCGCAGCAGGGCGGCAGCCAACAGCGCCAGCACGATGACGGCCAGGAAAAAGGCAGGCAGGCCCGCGCGCTTTTTCTTTCGTGCGGGACGGTGATAGCCCTCCTGTACGGGTCGATCCTCCATAAAACACGCTCCTTCCGGGAAGTACTTTTCTGCATTATATCACAGGAAGCGGCAGAAGGCCAGTACCGATACAAAAAAATAGCGGAGGAGAAGGCAAGCCTTCTCCCCCGCCGGATCGATGCGTCAGCAGCCGCAGCCGCCGCAGCCGCAGTTGTTGTTGGCCGCGTTGGCGCAGCCGCCGTTATTTCCGCAGCAGCAGAACAGCAGGAGCAGGATGATGATCCACCAGCAGTTGCCGCCGAAGCAATTGGAATTGCAATTCATAGTCAGGAACCTCCCGTTTGGATTCTGAGCACTCGGCTCATTCCATGTTATGACGGCGGGCCGCAAAAGTGCGGGAGGCGGGACAAAAAACAAGAGCCGCTGCATCAGCAGCGGCTCTGGCTATGCAAGAAAACGGGAATCAATAGCCGCGACGCTTGTTCTTACGAGCAGCTTCGGACTTCTGCTTCCGCTTGAGGCTCGGGCTGACGTAATGCTCACGCTTCTTGACCTCAGCGATAACGCCATCCTTCTGGCAGCTGCGCTTGAAACGCTTCAGCGCGCTCTCCAGAGACTCGTTCTCCTTCACGCGAATTTCAGACATTGATTTCCCTCCCTCCGGTGCATCCGGTTCAATCCGGGATGCTTTCAGGGCCGATATAACGGCATCAATTATTATAGTCAATCGCAAGTCAAAAGTCAAGCGATCTCTACAATTTTTTTCAAACTTTTGCCGATTTCAAGCCGAGCGTCCGGATTCCATCACTTTACGATGAGGTTGACCAGCTTGTTTTTGACAACGATGCTCTTGCGCAGCGCGCCGCCGGTCTTCTCGAGGAAGCGGGCGATCTTTTCGTCGGCCAGGGCTGTCTGAACGACGGTGTCATCGTCGAGATCGGCTGCGACATGGATCGTGCCGCGCAGCTTGCCGTTGACCTGAACGGCCATGTCGATCTCCGCATCGCGGCACTTCGACTCGTCATACGCCGGCCAGGCCGAGACGGAGCAGATGCCCTCGAAGCCGTGCTGCTGCCAGATCTCGTCGCAGATGTGCGGCGCAAACGGGCTGAGCAGCTGCAGGAGCGTTTTGAGCTCGGCAGCGTTGCAGCCGTTGTCCGTCAGCGTAGACGTCAGCGTCATGAGCGCGGCCAGCGCGGTGTTGCCCTTGAGCGCATCGATGTCCGACGTGACCTTGCGGATCGTTTTGTGCAGGATGGACTCGTTCTTGGCAGAGTATGCCGTCTCGTGATCGGTGACGGTCTCGGCCAGATTCCATACCTTGTCGAGAAAGCGCTTGCAGCCCTTCACGGCGTTCGTCGACCAGGAGGCGGCCTTCTCGAAATCGCCGATGAAGATGATATAGGTGCGCATGGTGTCCGCACCGTATTCGGCGATGACATCCGTGGGGTTGATGACATTGCCGCGGGACTTCGACATCTTGATGCCGCCCTCGCCGAGGATCATGCCGTGGCTCGTGCGCTTGGCATAGGGTTCCTTCGTCGGCACGACGCCGATATCATAGAGGAACTTGTGCCAGAAGCGGCTGTAGAGCAGATGGAGCGTCGTGTGCTCCATGCCGCCGTTGTACCAGTCGACCGGGCTCCAGTAGCGCAGGGCCTCCGGCGAAGCAAGGGCCTCGTCGTTGTGCGGATCCATATAGCGCAGATAGTACCACGAGGAACCGGCCCACTGGGGCATGGTGTCCGTTTCACGCTTGGCTGGGCCGCCGCAGCAGGGGCAGGTCGTGTTGACCCAGTCCGTGATGGCGGCAAGCGGAGACTGGCCGTCGTCCGTCGGCTCGTAGCTCTCGACATCCGGCAGCTCCAGCGGCAGGTCCTTCTCATCGAGCGGAACGGTGCCGCACTTCGGGCAGTGGACGATGGGGATCGGCTCGCCCCAGTAACGCTGGCGGGAGAAGACCCAGTCGCGGAGCTTGAAGTTGACCTTCGCCTCGCCGATGTGCTTCTCCGTCAGGTATTCCGTGATGGCCTTCTTGGCGTCGGCGACGCTCATGCCGTCAAGGAAGCCGGAATTGACCATCACGCCGGTGGCGCAGTCCGTAAAGGCCGCCTCCTGCACGTTGCCGCCCTTGACGACCTCGATGATCTCGCAGCCGAACTTCTTCGCGAATTCCCAGTCGCGGTCGTCATGGGCCGGGACGGCCATGATCGCACCAGTTCCGTAGGTGGAGAGGACATAGTCCGAAATGAAGATGGGGATCTCCTTGCCGTTCACGGGGTTGATGCCCTTCACGCCGCCGAGCTGCACGCCGGTCTTCTCCTTCGTGAGCTCCGTGCGCTCAAAGTCGGACTTCGCGGCGGCTGCCTCCTGATAGGCCTTGACCTCGTCGGCATTCGTCAGGCGGTCCATCCAGCGCTCGAGCAGCGGATGCTCCGGCGAAAGGACCATGTACGTCGCGCCGAACAGCGTGTCCGGGCGGGTGGTGAACACGGTGATCTCATCGCCGAACGTCGAGCCGAAGCGGACCTCCGCGCCGGTGGAGCGTCCGATCCAGTTACGCTGCTGAATTTTGACGCGCTCGATGAAGTCGACGTCGTCCAGATCGTCGAGCAGGCGCTGGGCATAGCGCGTGATGCGCAGCATCCACTGGCTCTTTTCCTTGCGGACGACCGGGCTGCCGCAGCGCTCACAGACGTTCTCTACGACTTCCTCGTTTGCCAGCACGCACTTACAGGACGTGCACCAGTTCACGGGCATCTTGGCCTTGTAGGCAAGGCCGTTCTTATAGAGCTGCAGGAAGATCCACTGCGTCCACTTGAAATACTTTGGGTCCGTCGTGTTGATCTCGCGGTCCCAGTCGAAGCTGTAGCCGAGCGCCTGCAGCTGGCCGCGGAACGTGGCGATGTTGTTCTTCGTCACGATGGCAGGATGGATGTGGTTCTTGATGGCGTAGTTCTCCGTCGGCAGGCCGAAGGCGTCATAGCCCATGGGGAACAGCACGTTCTCGCCCTGCATGCGGTGCTTGCGCGCGATGACATCCATGGCCGTATAGGGGCGGGCATGGCCGACGTGCAGACCGGCACCGGACGGGTACGGGAATTCGGCCAGCGCATAGAATTTCTTCGCGTCGCTGCCGGTCCTGGCGGCATAGAGCTGCTTTTCATCCCAGATCTTATGCCATTTGGCCTCGATGGCGGTAAAATCGTACTTCATGTTTCTCCCTCTTTATTCTGCAAAATCAATGGGAACCGGCGTTGCGTCGTTCCACAGGCGTTCGAGATCATAGAAGGCGCGCGTCTCTTCTGTGAAGACATGCACGACGAGGCAGCCGAAGTCCAGCAGGACCCACGTTCCGCCGCGGTGGCCCTCCCGGTGCAGCAGCGGCTCGCCCAGCTCATCGGAAACGGCCGCCTCCACGCTGTCGCACAGCGTCTTGACATGCGTGTTGGACGTGCCGGTACAGATCAGAAAATAGTCAGCAATGGACGTGACGTCCGTAACCTGCAGCAGGCGGATCTTCAGGCCCTTGCGGTCGTCGAGTGCCTTTGCGGCGCGCAGCGCCAGCTCCTTGGGTGTATACATGGGGTGTTCCTCCTTATTCTGCCGTCTCCGGCGCAGCGGTCGGCGCTTCCGTGGGTGCCTCGGTCGGAGCCTCCGTCGGCGCTTCCGTCGGGCCCTCGGTCGGCCCCTCCGTCGGGTCCTGCGTTTCGTCGGTTGGGCCCTCCGTCGGCTCCGTGGGATCTCCCGTCGGTTCCGTCGCCGTATCCTGCGTGGGCTCTGTCGGCTCCTGGCGCGGCTGCGTGCTCTTTGTCGGCGTTGTCGCCGTGGTATCACGGGTCACGGTTCCATCCCCGCGCTGAATATCCGTCTTCTGGCGGATGTTGATGTCATATTTTCCGTATTCCTCGGACGTGGGGTTGAAGTGCTCGTTCAGGATCTTCAGCACGCCGTCCGGGTCGAGCTGATAATAGTCGCCGCCCTTGATCTCCACGGCCTCGCCGGGCAGGGTCACGGTGTACATAGCGTTGAAATCGCACTGCATCAGCTCGGAGCCGAGGTAGATCAGGTTGCCGACAGTCAGGTCGGTGCGGACATAGGTCGCAAACAGCTCGGCATAGTCCTTCACCTTCGACAGCGTTACGGAAGAGGCCAGCTTCAGCGCCAGCGCGCGCAGAAATTCCTGCTGCGTAGCCGCACGCTCGATGTCCATATCGGCAGCGCCGCTGCGATAGCGGCACAGCTGCAGCGCATGCGCGCCGTCAAGCAGCTGACGGCCCGCCTTCAGGTCGACGTGGATGTTTTCGTCGTCATCGTCATACTGCAGGTCGGTCGGAATATCGAATTCCACGCCGCCGACCATGTCGATCGTCTTTTCAAAGCCCTGCAGATCAACCAGCACATAACCGTCGACAGCAATGGCAAGCGTCTCGCGGATCTTATCGGTCAGCGCACGGATACCGCGGTCACCCTGGCCCGCCGCGCTGTAGACGGAATTGATCTTCGGAATGACGTAATTGCCGGTGATATAAGTGTCGCGCGGGATGCTCATCAGGCTGACGGTGTGCTCCTTTGTGTTGAGATTTGCGATCAGGAGCGTATCCGTGCGGGTGCTGTCGCCATCCGTGCCAACAAGCAGGATGTTGTAGATTCCCTCATGGCCGGAGGCGTCCGGCACATCCATTTCGATGCTCTGGCCAGTCTGTGCGTCCGTCTCAACGCGGACGCTCGTGCCGCCGCCGGACTTTTTATCGCCGCCGGACGGAGCGACGGCCGTCGTGCGGCCGAGCAGCGCCAGACACATGGCGACGGAGCCGAGAAACAGCGCGATGGAGGCCAGCAGCAGGATCAGGCCGCGCGTTTTGCCGTTCATGCCGCTGCGCGGCGCTTCGGCATCCGTGCGAGGCAGATCACGCGTCAGGTCCTCGTCCCTGACTTCCTCCCGGCGGGGCCGCGGCGCTTCGGCACGCGGCGCACGGGGTGCGGGAACGCTCTGCGCCGGCTGCGCAGGTCTTTGCTGCGGCTGCGCCGGAGCCTGATGCCGCTCCTGCGGCATGACCTGCGACAGCGGCGGGCGCTTCAGATATTGCTGCAGAAGCGGGATATCATTCTCTTCCGTCTCCGCACGGTGCTGTGCCGCCTCGCGGTTGGCATAATCACGCAGGAGCGGGATCTCCTCGTCATCCGCCTCGGGGCGCTGCACATCGGGCTGCACCGGCGCACTGCGGCGCTCGGCCTGCTTCCCGGCGACATAGCGCCCGCCGGAAGCGCCGCGGCTGCTGTTGCCGAATAGTTTCCTCATTCCGACTTCGTCCTTTCGCTTTTCAAAAAATCTCTGGCCGCTCTGGAATTCACGTCAATGGGCTGACCGGTTTCCGTCAGCAGATCGAGCGACATCTCAAGGCCCAGAAGGACCGCTTCATCCAGATCATGCTGCGCCAGAGCGCGGAGCCGTTCCACGCCGGGGAAATCCCGGTTCGGCTCCATGTAATCGGCAAGATACAGGATCTTCTGCAGCAGCGTCATGTCCGGCTTGCCGGTCGTGTGCCAGCAGATGGCCGACTGCACCGCAGCAGATTCCCCGAACACGGCCCCCGCGACCGCCGCGCCGCTTTTGGCGTGCAGCAGCTTCGGGTGACTGCGTTCGAATGTATCCAACATCATACCATATTTATCGCATAATTTCAACTGCTCCGGACCGGGGAGCGCCTTTGTCACATCGTGCAGCAGGCCTGCCCGGCGGGCTGGGCCGGGATCCTCACCAAAGCGGGCGGCAAGCTCCGCCGCCGTATGGCTGCAGCCAAGCACATGCGGCACGCGCTTCGGGTCGTGCAGCGGCAGGGCGATGCGGGCCAGCGCATCGAGCGGCAGGGCGCGCAGGTCGCTGCGCGTGTGATAAAGCCCCAGCATGCAGACGGCGTCATAGACCGCAGGCTCGAGATAGTCCTCCCCGCAGCGGAAGGCCAGCATGGCGCGCGCAATGGTGGAGGAATAGGGCAGAAAGTCATTTTCCACCAGCACGACGTCCGCCCCGAAGCGGTCGCGCAGCTGCTGCGCCGCTTCCCGAAGCGTTCTGCCGTCGTCCTTTCCGCGATGTGCGACTGCCAGCGAAGCGAGCTTTGCAATGCGCTCCGGCGCATGCCACTGCGCAAATGTCAGCAGCATGTCCGTCCCCATCAGAAACCAGAGGTGGTCGTTGGGATACTGCCGGTGCAGCTCCTCGAGCGTATCGGCCGTGTAGCTTGCGCCGCTGCGGTGCAGCTCCAAATCGCTGACCTCCGCAAACGGGAGGTCCTGCGCAGCCAGCCTTGTCAGCTCCAGACGCGTGCGGGCATCCGGCGATCCGGCGGCCAGCGCCTTATGGGGCGGCAGCGCCGCCGGCATCAGAATGACGCGGTCCAGCCCAAGTCTGCGCTGGAACTCCGCTGCAGCCAGCAGATGGCCGCGATGCGGCGGGTTGAAGCTCCCGCCGAATATACCGATATTTGCCATGTGCGGCGCTCCCCTTTCCGATGATTAATGTTATTCCTCGCGGCTCTTCCGGCGCTCGATGGCGGCCTGAATGGCAGCCTGCCGGAAATACTCATTGCGGCGCTCGCGCTCCTCGCGTGCCTGCCGGCGGCGCTCCTGCGCCCCGCGCCGGACGGGGTTCGACTTGCGCTTTTTCAGCTCGCGCGCCTGCCGTGCGGCCTCCTGTGCCTTCTTCTCCGAGCGGCGGTAGATCACGAATTTCGAGCCGACGCACTGCACGCCGTCTGCACCGAGCGCTTCGCACAGCGCATCGCAGACCTCGCGTGCGGACAGGAGCGCCGCCTCGAGCACGCGGCCCTTGACAAGCTCACGCGCCTCAAGCTGCCGGGCGGCCTCGGACAGAACGTTCTCCGTCACGCCGCCCTTGCCCACCATCAGGGTGGTGTCCAGATCATTTGCCTGTGCGCGCAGATCGGCGCGCTGTTTGCTGGTCAGCATAATTCCTTCTCCTTTTTCGTACCGAACGCCTTCTCCACAAAGGCGCGCAGCGCCCGGGCGCGGTGGGATACCTGATTTTTCTGCTCCGGGGCCAGTTCTGCGAACGTGCACCCGGCATCCTCCGCAAAGAACACCGGATCATAGCCGAAGCCGCCGTTTCCGTGGCGCTCGAACAGGATGTGTCCCGGACACTCGCCGCGCGCGACGATCTCCTTGCCGTCCGGCGTGACGAGCGTGATGACGCTGACGAATTTTGCGGTCCGCTTCCCCTCCGGAACGTTTTCGAGCTTTTTCAGCAGATAGTCGATGCGGTCGGAATCGCTGGTGCAGTCCGGTCCGCCGTAGCGCGCGGAATAAACGCCCGGCTCCCCGTTCAGCGCGTCGACCATCAGGCCGGAGTCGTCCGCCACGGCGGGCAGACCGCAGGCCTGCATCACAGCCACAGCCTTGATGCGGGAATTCTCCTCAAACGTTGTGCCGGTCTCCTCCGGCTCGACATGCACACCCGCCTCACGCTGCGAGACGACGTCCAGCCCGTAGGCAGACAGGATCGCGCGCAGCTCGGCGATCTTGTGGGCGTTGTTGCTTGCCATAACGACCTTCATGTCGGGCACCTCCTCAGATCAGCGCGTCGACGAACGCGCGCGGCTCAAACGGCATCAGGTCGTCCATCTGTTCGCCGACACCGATAAGCTTCACAGGGATCTGCAGCGCGTCCGCCACGGCGATGACGATGCCGCCCTTGGCCGTGCCGTCGAGCTTTGTCAGGGCGATGGCCGTAACACCGGCGATCTCCTTGAACTGCTTGGCCTGCAGCAGGCCGTTCTGGCCCGTCGTGCCGTCGAGCACGAGCAGGACCTCTTTATCCGCATTCGGCAGCTCGCGGTCAATGATGCGGGAAATTTTGCCGAGCTCGTTCATCAGGTTGGCCTTGTTGTGCAGGCGTCCTGCCGTGTCGCACAGGATGACGTCGCTGCCTCGCGCCTTGGCGGCGGAAATGGCGTCGAACACCACGGCGGCGGGGTCCGCGCCCTCGTGCTGGCGGACGATGTCTACATTGGCGCGTCCGGCCCAAATTTCGAGCTGATCGGCAGCCGCGGCGCGGAACGTATCGGCCGCGCACAGCAGCACACGCTTGCCCTCGCCGGAGAGGCGATGGGCCAGCTTGCCGATGGTCGTCGTCTTGCCGACGCCGTTGACGCCGATGACAAGCACGACGGACGGGCGCGTGCCGAGCTTCAGGCTCGTGTCGCCGACGTTCAGCATGTCCACAAGGATATCCTTCAGGGCATCGTGAATTTCTTCCGCTGTGCGGAGCTTGCGCTCCTTCACGACGGTGCGGAGCTGCTCGACGGCCTTGCAGGACGTTTCCACGCCGATGTCGGCGAGGATCATGCTCTCCTCAAGCTCCTCGTAAAATTCTTCGTTTGCGCCGCTGAACGACGCGAAGATGCCGCCGAGCGTGTTGGCCATGGCGGCGCGCGTCTTTTTCAGTCCGTTTTTGATTTTTTCAAAAAATCCCATTTACTTGATCTCCTCCGAAATTCCGAGCTGATGCTCCATTTGATTCAGGTCCAGATGCAGGATACGGGAAATGCCCTGCTCCTGCATGGTCACACCATAGAGCACGTCGGCGGCCTCCATGGTACCGCGGCGGTGCGTGATGACGATAAACTGCGTTTTCCCGCTGAAGCCACGCAGGTAGCCCGCGAAGCGTTCGACATTCCGGTCGTCCAGCGCAGCGTCGATCTCGTCGAGCATGCAGAACGGCGTCGGCCGCACCTTCAGAATGGCAAAATACAGCGCGATGGCAACAAAGGCCTTCTCACCGCCGGACAGCAGCGTGATGGTCTTGAGCTGCTTGCCGGGCGGCTGCACACGAATTTCAATGCCGCACGTCAGCGGCTGCGAGCGGTCCTCCAGCTCGAGTGAGGCCTTGCCGCCGCCGAACATCTCCGTGAATGTCTGGCCGAAATAGGTGTTGATACGGCCGAATTCCGTGACGAAAATATCGGTCATCTGGCCGGTGATATCGCCGATGATGCCCTCGAGGTCGCGCTTGGACGTCAGCACGTCGTCGCGCTGGCCGCAGAGGTATTCATACCGCTCGTTCACGCGGGCAAATTCGTCGATGGCGCCGAGGTTCGGCGTGCCGAGGCCGGAGATCTTCTTGCGGAGCTCCGCGGCGCGCTTCGTTCCGGCAGCCGTGCTCTCCAGCTCCGCCGCAGCGGCGGGCGCGCTGGAGCGCGTCAGCTCATAGGTATCCCACAGCCGGTCGAGAATTTGCTTTTCCTCCAGCTCGGCAGCATTTTTGCGCGACTCCAGACGGGCGCTCTCGCGCTCCATGTTCAGGATATCGCGGTTTTTCTCCTGTACTTCCTTTTCCGTGGCCGTTTTGCGCGCTTCGACCTTCGCACGCTCGGCGAGCGCCGCCTGCAGCTCTTCCTGCCTGGCCTGTGCGGCGGCATCCTGCCCGGCCAGCTTGTCCTGCTCGGCCTGCAGCGTCTTTTCCAGCTCAGCGGCCTCCTGCGTATAGCGGTCGATGAGCTGCAGCTTCTGCTCGCGGTCGCCGCGCATGGCATGCTCCAGCCCGCGCAGCTGCTCGGCGGAGCTCTTCGCCGTGGCGCGCTCGGCCTCCAGCTTGGCCGCCTCCATGCGCAGCGCCGTCAGGCGCTCCGAAAGGCGGCTGCTCTGCTCCGAAGCAACGCTCTGGCCGTCCGAAACGACGGAAAGCTCCTGCTCAGCCTCCTCCAGTGCCTTCTGCAGGTCGGCAACGGCCTTCTGCAGCGCCGCGCGGCGGCCGCTGTCGGCGCCGATCCGCTTTTCGAGCAGCTCCTGCTCGCGCTGCGAGCCGGTGATCGCATCCGTCAGGGCCTGCACAAGAACGTGGTGCTGCTTTTCCTCGCCCTGCAGGCGCAGAGCGGCGTCTTCGGCCGTACGGAGGTCCGTCTCCGCGTTCGTCAGGTCATAATTTGCCTGCTCCAGCAGGCGCTGCGCCTCCTTCTGCTCTCCGCGGAGCTTGTCCAGCGCGGCGGCGGCCTTCTTCTGCTGGGCCTGCAGACGCTCGATCTCGTTGGCGCGCGACAGGATGCCCGCACTGCGGGAGACGGAGCCGCCCGTCATGGAGCCGCCTGCATTCAGGACCTGCCCGTCCAGTGTGACGATGCGGAAGCGGTGGCCGAATTTGTTGGCAATGGAAATGGCCGCGTCGAGGTCCTGCGCCACGACCGTGCGGCCGAGCAGATTCAGGATGATCTCGCGATAGCGCGGCTCACACGAGACAAGGTCGGAGGCTACGCCGCAGAAGCCGGCGCAGCGCTCGATGCCGCTCTCGTTCAGCGGCCGGCCGTGGATGACAGACAGCGGCAGGAATGTGGCGCGGCCGTTGTCCGAGCGTTTCAGATATTGGATGGCAGCCTTGGCGCAGCCCTCGTCCTCCACGACGATATTCTGCATGGCGCTGCCGAGCGCGACCTCGATGGCAACGGTGTAGCTGTCCTGTGTGCGCAGCAGCATGGACACCGCGCCATGGATGCCGCGGAGCTTGCCGCGTCGGCTCTCCTGCATGACGGTGCGGACAGCGCGGGAATAGCCCTCCAGCTCACGCTCCATCTCCTGAAAGAGCTTCAGACGGGAGCTGACCGTGTCGAGCCGGACACCGGCGTCCGTGGCCTGCTTCTGCAGGGCCTCGCTCCGCTCCGCTCGGGTGCGGCTGCGCAAACGGTAGCCGTTGATGCGGTTCTGCGCGGCCGTGATATCGGCCTGCGCTTTGGAGAGCTGCTTCTGTGCGGTCTCGAGCGCGCGCTGTGCCTCTGCACAGCGGCTCTGCGCCGCCTGCAGATCCTGTGCCAGCTGGGTCTGCCGCTCCGTGCTCTGGGCAAGACTCTCTTCCACGGCGGTCAGGTCCGCGCCGCGGGCGGAGAGCTCCTCGCGCTTCCGGCCCTGCAGATCGCGCAGGGTGAGATAGCGCTTTGTCATGCCGTCGGCGGAGTCCGCCAGTCTGCGGCCCTCCTCCTCGGCCTGCTTCTGCTTTTCGGCCAGCGCGGCGGTCTGCGTGTCGATCTCGCCCATGCGCTGCTCCAGTGCTTCGATCTGCGCGGAGATGCTGCCGCTGCGGCTGTCCTGATCCTCCAGCTCGTGCTGCACGCGCTTCAGGTTGCTCTGCGCGTTGCCGCGATTCGTCTCCAGCACGGCGATCCGGCTGCGCTGCTCCTGCGAGGCGGCCTCCGCCTGCCGGATCGCATCACGGATCTGATCCGTCTGCAGGTCGCGGTTGTGGAGGTCGAACGTCAGGGATTCCGAGGTGACATAGAGCTTGTCCAGCGCGTCGTGCTCCTGCTGCAGGATGAAGGCGGCGGAATGATAGTCCTCCTCGGCCTTGCGCGCCGTGGCGCTCAGGCGCTCGAGCGACTGCAGCCACAGCGCGACCTCAAGGCCCTTGAGCTCCTCACGGTAGGTCAGGTAGCGCTTTGCCTTTTCCGCCTGATCGCGCAGCGGACCGACCTGCAGCTCCAGCTCCGAGATTTTGTCGCCGATGCGGGTCAGATTGTCCTGCGTCGTGGCGAGGCGGCGCTCCGTTTCCTCCTTGCGGTGGCGGTATTTCGAGATACCGGCGGCCTCCTCGAAAATTTCGCGGCGGTCCGTGCTCTTGAGGGACAGAATTTCGTCGATGCGTCCCTGGCTGATGTTGGAATAGCCGTCGCGGCCGAGACCGGTATCCATGAACAGCTCGTTGACGTCGCGCAGACGCACGCTCTGCTTGTTAATGTAGTATTCGCTCTCGCCGGAGCGGTAATACCGGCGCGTGACCATCAGCTCGTCGGCGTCATAATGCAGGGCGCGGTCGCTGTTGTCCAGCACGAGCGTCGCCTCGGCAAAGCCGACGGGGGCGCGCTTCTCCGTGCCGCCGAAAATGACATCCTCCATCTTCTGGCCGCGCAGCGAGCGGGAATTCTGCTCGCCCATGACCCAGCGGATGGCATCTGAGATATTGGATTTTCCGCTGCCGTTCGGCCCGACGATGGCGGTGATATCATGGCCAAATCCCACGACCGTCTTGTCCGGGAAGGATTTGAAGCCCTGAATGACTAGCTGTTTCAGATACATATGGACAGATTGCTCCTATTGTATTTCAATGTCTGATTATACCATTGCGCCCCGAAAATTGCAAGACCGGGATTTCACCCCTGCAGGCGGTGCGGCATAGGATGACGCGGAGGTGATCGGAATGCTGCCGATCTTTCGGGGCGCCGCCACGGCGCTCCTCACCCCGTTCCGGCCGGACGGGAGCATCGATCTTCCGGCATGGGATCGCCTGCTTGAGCGGCAGCTGGATGCCGGGATCGCGGCGCTCGTTGTCTGCGGCACGACCGGCGAGGCTGCGACCCTGACGCAGGACGAGAGGCTGACACTCCTGCGCCGCGCAAAGCAGGCTGCCTGCGGCCATTGCCCCGTTATCATGGGCGTCGGGACGAACTGCACGGCAGGCTCCGTAGAAAATGCAGAGCTTGCGGCACAGAACGGCGCGGATGCGCTGCTGGCCGTTACGCCCTACTATAATAAAGGGACGCAGGCAGGCCTGCTTGCGCACTATACCGCGATTGCGGACGCGTCTTCCCTGCCGCTTGTGCTCTATAATGTTCCGTCGCGCACCGGCGTCGATCTCCTGCCGGAGACGGTGCGGGCGCTCGCCCGCCATCCGCATATTGCAGGCATCAAGGAAGCCTGCGGCAGCATCAGCCGGGCAGCGCAGCTGCTGGGCCGGTGCGGTCTACCGGTTTGGAGCGGCAACGACGACCAGACGGCCGCGATCATGGCGCTCGGCGGCAGCGGCGTGATCTCCGTGGTGTCGAACGTCGCGCCGGAGGCCGTCGTTGCCATGACGGATGCCTGCCTTGCCGGAGATTTCCGCGAAGGCGCGCGCCGCCAGCTGGAGCTGCTGCCGCTGTGCGAGGCGCTGTTCTGCGTCGTGAACCCCATCCCGGTCAAGGCCGCCATGGAGGAGCTTGGCCTGTGCGGCGGGACGCTCCGCCTGCCGCTGTCGCCGCTGGAGGAGCCGTACCGCAGCCGCCTGCGGGCAGTGCTGCGGGGGTATGGGCTCCTCTCATAAGAGTATCCCCGCGCAGCACCGGGACTGCTTCCTGCGCGGCATGAAAATGCTCCCCCTATGTGACGGTGTCTTTCATCGTCTCATAGAGGGAGCATATCACTTCACCAGCTCCGAAGCTTTTTCTTTAAGCGCGCGGGTGGTATTTTTCATAGACGCTCTTGAGCGTCTTTTTCACGACCTGCGCATAGACCTGCGTGGAGGAGATATCGCTGTGGCCGAGCATCTCCTGCAGGGAATGCAGGTCCGCGCCGTTTTCGAGCAGATGGGCCGCAAAGCTGTGGCGCAGCGTATGCGGTGTGATCTCCTTGTCGATCTGCGCGGTCTGCTGATAGTGCTTGATGATCTTCCAAAAGCCCTGTCTGGAAATGCGGCCGCCGTTCAGGTTGACGAACAGGGCCTGCTCGTCCGGCTCGGCGATCATATTCGGCCGGATATCCGTCACATAGGCCGTCAGGGCACGGATGGCCGCCGGGTAGATCGGGATGATGCGGGACTTCCCGTTCCCGATGCAGCGGACAAAGCCGCCCGCCAGACTGACGTCCGAAACGTTCAAGGCGATCATCTCGCTGACGCGCATGCCGGTGGCATAGAGCGTCTCAAGCATGGCCTTGTCGCGATAGCCCTTCATATCCGTGCACTTCGGCTGCTCGAGCAGCAGCTCGACCTCGCGGCCGGTCAAAATCTGAGGAAGGCGCTTTTCCGCCTTCTGCTGCGGGATATCGTGCACAGGAGACTGCGCGACCGCGCCGGTGGAGACGCAGTAGCCATAGAAGCTCTTGAGCGACGCCACACACCGGGAGACCGTTGCGGGCGACTTGCCGATACTCGTCAAATGGCGCACATAGGCACAGACCGTCTCCTGCGTGCACGCCTCCAGCGCAGGGCCATCCGTCTGCTCCAGATAGGTGGTAAATTGCCGCACATCGCGCAGATAGGAAGCGACCGTATTGTCCGATGCGTGCCTGATATTCATAAGGTAGGATTCATATGCAGCCACGAGCTTCCCCATCTTGCGTTCCCTCTCGCCAGCAAAAAACTATGCCGCAGCGGCCCGGCGCATACAGGAGGCAACCGGAGCGTTCTGCAAACATTTCTGGCAGTGTAGAATATAATAACGCATATTTTCCCGGATTTCAATCCTTTCCGGCCCGGAAAGGAAAACTTTGTATATTATGCTCAAGAATTATGTTAACAATATTATGTTAACCAATGCAACAGAGACATCGTAATTCAGCGGCTCATCTGCATATTCCACCAGATGTTGTATTCATTATCTGCATATTCACCACATGCTGTGTTTTGCATATTTGCAAGTTCTCCTGCATTTATCCGTTTTCGATTTATGCATAGCGGCGCTTTTTCCGGCGCCCGGCCCCGAGCAGAGCGCCGAGCAGCCCCGCACCGGCCAGCGGCAGCAGGACCGGCAGTGCTTCCCCGTAATGTACGCCGAAGAACAGCAGGTTCCCCAGCAGCAAAAACAGCGCATAGCCCCCTGCCGCCCCAAGCCCGCAAAGCAGCTTCCGCCGTCCGCTGTGCAGGGCTGCGATCAGCGCACCGAGAAAGGCGACCAGCCCCGCGATCACGCCCGCGGCGACCGGCAGACTGCTTTCCGGCAGCTTCCCGCCCAGGATCAGGCGCGCAGCCAATGCGGCCAGCGCCAGCGTTGCCAGCGGCATGGCCGCCGCCAGCTGCAGCGGCAGCCAATTCCGTTTTTTCCTTCCCTGTTTTCCACCCATGGCGATCCCCTCTCCCATTGTTCTGTTCCAGCCTATGCCGCCACGCAGAAAAAAAGACCCGCCGTCCGGTTTGCCGGGCAGCGGGCTTGCAGAAGGATCACTTGCGAACGAAGGACATGCAGTCCGTGCACTGCTTCATCGTGGGATCGGACTCGTGGGTGCCGACCTGGATGCGCTCGAGCGAGCAGTAGTTTTCGTCGCTGCAGTGGTTCCGGCACTGGGTAACGGAGCACTGGATGCAATGGTTGGCATGGCAATCACAGCTCATGAACGGTTCCTCCTTTGCTTGATTTCGAGCCTAGTTTGCGCCGCTCCGCCGGGAAAAATCATGGAAATTCCATCCATTTTCAAATTGACAGCCCCGGAAAATTCGCTATAATGAAGAGCAGAGGTTCAGGAAGAACTGCAAGGAGGTTATTTACACTATGATCAAGGTCGCACCGTCCATTTTGTCCGCGGATTTTGTCAATCTGGAGCGAGATATCCGCTCTCTGCCCGCCGCAGGAGCCGATTATGTCCACGTCGACGTCATGGACGGCATGTTTGTTCCGAATATCACCATCGGCATCCCGGTCGTCGCTGCCATTTCGCGCATCGCCCCCCTGCCGCTGGATGTCCATCTGATGATCGAGCGGCCCATCCGCTATGTTGACGCGTTCTGCAAGGCCGGAAGCAGCATCCTCACGCTCCATGTTGAGGCCGACACGCAGGAAAACACGCTCGAGGCCCTGCGCCGCATCCGGGAAAACGGTGTGCGCGCTGCCATTTCCGTCAAGCCGAACACCCCTGCAGAGGCCGTGCTGCCGTTCCTGCCGCTGTGCGATCTCATCCTTGTGATGACAGTCGAGCCGGGCTTTGGCGGACAGTCGTTCCTGCACAGTACCATGCCGAAGCTGCATCAGCTCCGCCAGTGGATCGACGAGCAGAACCCAGCCTGCGAGCTGGAGGTTGACGGCGGCGTCAATGTGGAGACGGCAAAGATCTGCCGCGATAACGGCGCGAACGTCCTCGTCGCGGGCAGCGCTTATTTCAAGGCTGCCGACCCCGCCGCCTTTGTCCGCGCGGTAAAGGCCTGACGCAGCATAAAAGCCTCCCGGCCGAAGGCAAAGGAAATCGTCAGGGTTTCCTCAGTTTGTGCAAAAAGCCTCGCAGAGTTTGCGCTCGCAAGCGCAAAGAAAATGGAAATCATTTTC
>ERZ773260.289-NODE-289-length-73613-cov-10.006757_pt1 | contig 73613 bp, 52 predicted proteins | sample MGYA00511387_ERZ773260 | MGnify/ENA primary metagenome ERZ773260 (study PRJEB29015, sample SAMEA2737745) | human gut metagenome | biome: human gut; feature: human-associated habitat; material: faeces | place: China | collected 2012 ...
TTTGAAAGCGGCACGCTGGACAAGCTGCCTGTCGGCACGTTCGCGTCGCTCAAGGAAATTCATAAGTACCTTTTTGATGGCATTTATGACTTTGCGGGTGAGCTTCGCACTGTAAATTTGGCGAAAGGCAATTTCCGCTTCGCGCCGCTCATGTATCTGGAAGCGGCGCTGACCAACATCGAGAAAATGCCGCAGAGTACATTCGATGAAATCATCGAAAAGTATGTGGAAATGAACGTCGCTCACCCGTTCCGCGAGGGTAATGGGCGCAGTATGCGCATCTGGCTCGATTTGATGCTGAAAAACGGTATCGGACAGGTCGTGGATTGGAGCAAGGTCGATAAAGAGGACTATTTGCTTGCGATGGAGCGCAGCCCGATTAAGGACGTGGAGATCAAGGTGCTGCTGAAAGCCGCGCTGACGGATGACGTGAATAGCCGTGAGGTCTTTATGAAGGGCATCGACCACAGCTACTATTACGAGGGGTATACGACGTTCAAGACAGAAGAACTGTAGGTCAATCTAAAGAGTCAGCACGGACAGCGGATGACTTTCCACTTGTCCGTGCTGACTTTCTTATACGCTGATCCGCACTATGTACCGCACCGCCTGCATATGCCCCTCCATGATCCGGTTATTTCTTGTAAATCTCGCGGTTCGTATGGGGCACACGTTCTTGACCATCTGGCCGCCGACGGAGCCGGCCTCACGGGAGGTCAGGTGACCGTTGTAGCCCTGCTTCAGGTTGACGCCGACTTCGTTGGCGGCTTCCATCTTGAACTTGTCCATGGCCTCGCGAGCTTCCGGGATATTGATCTGGTTCGTATTTTTCATTGCGTACATCTCCTTGAAATGTGATTTTGGGTACCGCAGTCATAGCATTGCCCGAAAAAGATCGAATATGCCGGAAGTCTGTCAGGGAATTTCCGGCCGTTCTTCTGAAAATTGGGCGGCGGAAAATGCTGTCAAAAGCAATTGACAAATTCCGGACGGCTCTCTATAATGAATTAAAGTGATGAACAAAGGCGCGGCTTGCGCAGCGTTTGCCGCGGCGGGCCGATACTCTGTTTCAGAGCACAAGGATACCGGCAAGACCGGCGGCGATTTCTGCTCGCTGAAAACAGGAGAGTGAATCATGAAAGCAGTACGATTAAAAACGGAATATCTGCAGGACCCTTTGGGCATTGATATTCCGCATCCGCGGCTGTTCTGGACTTGTGAGGACGGGATCACGCAGAGCGCATTCCAGATCCTTGCAGCGACGGATGGCCGTACGGTATGGGACAGCGGGAAGGTGCCCTCCGGCTCCATGCACGCGGATTATCCAAACGCGCTTGCTTCCCGGCAGCGCGTCAGCTGGCGCGTGCGGCTCTGGGATGAGAACGACGATCCCGGCGCGTGGTCGAGCGAGGCCTTTTTCGAAATGGGGCTTCTGAATGCTTCGGACTGGAGCGCCCTGTGGATCGCGGGGGACTATCCCGTCCGTAAAAAGCAGCGCTACCCGGTGGATTGCTTCCGCAAGGTGTTTTCCGCGGGACAGGTTCAAAAGGCCCGGCTGTATCTTACGGCCTGCGGCCTGTATGAGGCGCGGCTCAACGGCCGGCGCGTCGGGGACGCGCTGCTGACGCCCGGCTCCACGGACTACCGCAAGCGCATCCAGTATCAGGTCTACGATGTGACGGACCTGCTGCGGGGCGGCGAAAACGCCATGACCGTCGAGCTGGCGGATGGCTGGTACCGCGGCTCCAACGGCGGCGCAGGGCAGACGAACACCTTCGGCACGCAGACAAAGCTGCTGGCGCAGCTGGAGCTGACGCTGGCGGACGGAACGACGCAGACCGTCTGCAGCGACGGGAGCTGGGCGTGGAGCAATGACGGCCCCATCCGCTTTGCCGACCTCAAGGACGGCGAGATCGTGGATGCAAATCGCGAGCCCTCCTATTCCGGCAGTGTCCGCGTCGTGGAGGAGCATGCGCCGCTGACAGCATCCGACAACGTACCGGTCCTCGAGCGCGAGCGCTTTGCCCCGGTCGAACGGATCACAACGCCGTCCGGCAAGACTGTCCTCAAATATGCGCAGAATCTTTCGGGCTATGTGTCCTTCCGTGTGACGGCACACAAGGGCCAGCGAGTCCACATCACGATGGGCGAAACGCTCGATGACAGCGGCGAACTGACGCTCCGGAACATCCAGTGCATTACCAAAGGAAGACCCTCACCGCTGCAGGAGCTGGATTACACCTGCAGGGAGGGTGTGAACGAATACACGCCGAAATTCTATTACGGCGGCTTTCAGTATGCGCAGGTCGACACGGACGTCGAATTCCAGACAGAGGACTTTACGGCTGTTGCTGTGTACAGCGCCTTTGAGGAAACTTCAAAATTCGAGTGCTCCAATCGCCTGATCAACCAATTTTACCACAACACTCTGTGGTCCCTGAAGAGCAACTCCACCGACGTGCCGACGGACTGCCCGACGCGTGAGCGCATGGGCTGGACGGGCGACAGTCAGGTCTTCTTCAACACGGCGTCCTATCTCACGGACTATGCGGCCTTTGCCCGCAAGCATGTGCGCGACATTTTTGACCGCCAGTGGCGCAGCGGCCGCCTGCCGCAGATCGCGCCGTTTGCAAACGAGTCGCCGAGCATCAACAAAATGAACGGCTCCGTCGGCTGGGCGTGCGCAGGTGTCTATATCCCGTACTATTTCTATCAGAAATACGGCGACGACCGCCTGCTGCGTGCGTATTACGACAACATGCTGCGCTATGCGGACTTTATGATCCGCCGCGCGGGGAAATGGGGCGGGATCTTCGCCAAGCCCATGCATCTTTCCCACAAAAATCGAAAGTATGCTGTTAACTGCGGCAAGTCCTACGGCGAGTGGGCCGAGCCGAATGACGTCATGGCCTTCCACGGGATCGATTTTTTCATTCCGCACCCGGAGGAATCCACGGCCTATACATATTTTACGCTCAAGCGTGTGCTGGAGATCGCCTCGATCCTCGGCAAGCCGGAAACGCCGCAGCTGGCGCGCATCCGGGAATACAGCGAGGGTGCGAAACGCGCCTATCAGGAACTCGTTACGAAGGACGGCTACTCGCTGGATACCGACCGGCAGGCCAAGCTCGTCCGGCCCTTGTATATGGGGCTGCTGACGCCGGAGCAGGAGGCCTTTGCCAGAAAGCGCCTCATTGCCGCGCTGGACCACTATGGCTGGCGTCTCGGGACCGGCTTCCTCTCCACGCCGATGATCCTGGACGTTCTGGCGGGGCTGGATATCAGCTATGCCTACCGTCTGCTGGAAAACGAGGAAATGCCCGGCTGGCTCTTTATGCCGAAGTCCGGCGCAACGACGATCTGGGAGGCCTGGGAGGGCAACCAGAAGGACAAATGGATCGCCTCGCTGAACCACTATTCCAAAGGCGCGGTCTGCGAGTGGCTGATGAACACGATGTGCGGCATCCGGATCACCGGAGAAAACCATGTTACAATTGCACCGAAGCCCGGCGGGGACATCACCTTCGCACGGGCTAGTTATTGGAGCATTTGTGGAAACGTTACGACAAGCTGGGAGCGGACGGAGAACGGCTATCGGCTGACCGTGGGCATCCCTGCGAACACAACGGCGGAGATCCTCCTGCCGGACGGAACGGGCCGGACCGTCGGAGCCGGACAGCATCGGTATGAATGGAAATGAAACGATATTTCCTTGCAATCGACATCGGCGCGTCCTCCGGGCGGCACATTGTGGGCTGGCGGGAGGACGGCGAAATCAAAGCAAAAGAGGTCTACCGCTTCCCCAACGGCGTACAGGAGCAGAACGGCCATCTCGTCTGGGACGTGGATGCGCTGCTTTCCCATGTGAAGGCGGGCATCGCGGCGGCGAAGGCCGAGTTCCCGGAGATCGTCAGCCTGTCTGTCGATACCTGGGCCGTGGACTATGTGCTGCTGCGGGGCAGTGAAGAAATCCGCCCAGTGTATGCCTACCGCGACAGCCGCACGGAGGCGGCCATTCCCAAGGTTCACGAAATTCTGCCGTTTGCGGAGCTGTACGCCAAAACCGGCTGCCAGTTCCAACCCTTCAACAGCATCTACCAGCTCTATGCCGATCAGCTGGCGGGGCGGCTGGAGGGCGTGACGGATTTTCTGATGATCCCGGAGTATCTCCTCTGGAAGCTCTGCGGTGTGAAGTCCAGGGAGTACACCAACGCCACTACCACCGGCATGGTAAACGCAGAAACGGGCAAATTTGACCCGGAGATTATTTCAGCGCTCGGTCTGCCGCCCATCTTCCCCAAACTCCAAAAGCCGGGGACGGTGCTGGGCGAGTATGAGGGGATAAAGTGCGTCCTCTGTGCCACCCACGACACAGCCTCAGCGGTGGAGGGAATCCCCATGGTGGAAAACGCGCCCTATATTTCATCCGGCACATGGTCGCTCTTGGGCGTTAAAACGCCGAAACCCATCACGGACGAGGCCAGCCGCGCCGCCAATTACTCCAACGAGGGCGGCGTGGGCTATAACCGCTATCAGAAGAACATCATGGGCATGTGGCTGGTCAACGAGCTGCAAAAGGAGCTTTGCAGCGGGCTGGGCTTTGCGGAGATCGTGAACGCCGCGAAGGAGAGCCGCTGCGATGCCCTCATCGACGCCAACGCCCCGGAATTTCTGGCTCCCAAGAGTATGAAGGCCGCCTTTGACACGGCGACCGGCGGAAAGCTCATCAGCATCGGCGACTATTTCCGCTGCGCCTATCGCAGCCTTGCAGAGAGCTATGCCAAAGCTCTTGCAGAACTGGAAGCCAACACAGGAAAGCAATACGACAGGCTCTACATCGTGGGCGGCGGCGCGAAAAACGAGTTTTTGAACCATCTCACCGCCAAGGCCACGGGCAAGCAGGTCATCGCCCTGCCCATTGAGGCGACGGCGCTGGGGAATCTGAAAATACAAATGGAGGCAGACCTATGAGCTATACGGAAGCAAAAGAAAAATACGCCGCCCTCGGTGTGGATACCGAAGCGGCGCTTACAAAGCTGAAAACTGTGCCGCTGTCCCTGCACTGCTGGCAGGGCGATGATGTGCGCGGTTTCGACACCGACCCCACCAAGCCCCTTACCGGCGGCATCCAGACCACCGGCAGCTATCCCGGCCGCGCGAGGACCCCGCAGGAGCTGATGGCGGATATCGAGGAGGTGCTGAAGCTGTGCCCCGGCACGAAGAAGCTGAATCTCCACGCCAGCTATGCTATTTTTGCCGAGGGCGAGTGGGTCGACCGCGATAAGCTGGAGCCGAAGCATTTTGCACCGTGGGTCGACTTCTGCAAAAAGCACGGCCTCGGCGCGGACTTCAACCCGACGTTCTTCTCCCACCCTAAGTGTGATCCGCTGACGCTCAGTTCCCCCAACGAGGAAACCCGCCGCTTCTGGATCGAGCACGGCAGGGCCTGCGTGCGCATCTCGCAGTATCTGGCGGAGGAGTTGGGGCAGATCTGTACCATGAACATCTGGACGGGCGACGGCTTCAAGGACATTCCCACTGACCGCCTCGGGCCGCGCATGCGTTATAAGGAATCCATCGACGAAATTCTCTCGGAGCCATTTGACTTTACCAAGGTCAAGCCCTGCGTGGAGAGCAAGGTGTTCGGCATCGGCGTGGAGAGCTACACCGTGGGCAGTGCAGAGTTCGCCCTGAGCTACGCCGCCATGAATCCCGGCAAATGCATCCCCCTGATGGACAACGGCCACTATCACCCCACCGAGGTGGTCAGCGACAAAATCCCGGCGCTGCTGACCTTCTTCCCGGAGATCGCCCTGCACATCACCCGCCCGGTGCGCTGGGACAGCGATCATGTGGTGCTGTTCGATGACGAAACGAAGGAGCTCTGCAAGGAGATCGTCCGCTGCGGCGGCTTGGACGGCCGGGTGTATCTGGCGCTGGATTACTTCGATGCCTCTGTCAACCGCATCGCCGCGTGGGTCACGGGCTTCCGCAATGTGCAGAAGGCCCTGCTGAACGCCCTGCTGACGCCGGATATGACGGCTGAACAGAACGCGGGTAATTTTACCGATCTGCTCGTTCGGCAGGAGGAACTGAAGACCATGCCCTTCGGCGAGGTCTGGGCGGAATACTGCCGCCGCTGCGGCGTGCCGGAGGACGGCGCGTGGCTGCCGCTGGTGTGGGCGTATGAAAAGAACATTCTGGAGGCGAGAGCATGAAAAATATTCTGACAGCCCCGTGGATGGTGGAGATGATCCGCACCGTGACGAATATGTACGACCACGGCTGGGACGAGCGCAACGGCGGAAATGTGAGCCTGCTGCTGGAGGAATCGCAGGTCAACGATTATGTGGACGGCGCGGTTCTGCGGGAGATTCCCACGGGCTTTTCCTGTCCAGAGCTGGACGGCAAGTACTTCCTCGTCACCGGCACGGGCAAGTATTTCAAGAATGTCCAGTATGCGCCGGAGATCAATCTCGGCCTCGTGCGTCTGACGGACGGCGGCGAGACGGCGCAGCTTCTGTGGGGCTTTGCGGACGGCGGGAAATTCACGTCCGAATTTCCGGCACACATGATGAGCCATGCCGCACGGCTGAAAATCGACCTGCAGAACCGCGTGGTCATGCACTGCCATCCGGCAAACCTGCTTGCCATGACCTATGTCCACATGCTCGATGAAAAGCAGTTCACCCGCACGCTCTGGCAGATGTGCTCGGAGTGCATCGTGGTGTTCCCGGACGGCGTGAATGTGCTGCCGTGGATGCTCTGCGGCACCAATGAAATCGGCATTGCCACGGCGGAGAAGATGCAGACCGCCCGGCTTGTTGTCTGGGCGCAGCATGGCATCTACGGCGCGGGAAAAGACCTCGACGAGACGTTCGGCCTCATCGAGACCGCCGAAAAGGCGGCAGAGATTTACATGAAGATCGCCCATCTGCCGCTGGTCAATACCATCACCGACGAGCAGATGCACCAGTTGGAGGCCCATTTCGGCGTGAAGGCAAGAGAGAGCTATCTGGCCTGAATCCTGTTTCTGTTATAGACCAAACCGGCAGCCGGAAACGCATCCGGCTGCCGGTTTGGCCTGTGCTCAGGCACAGAGGTCGAAGAACAGGAAGTGCTCCGGGTCGATGAGGTCGATCGCAAGGATGCTTGCCTCGGGACAGATCCTGTCGAGATCCAGCTGGGCGTCGGTCTCGTCATAGGTGGCGGGCTGCGGCTCGGCGGCGAAGATCAGGCCGTCGTAGTCCTCGGGCACATAGACGATGTAGCTCTTCGTAAAGAGCCGCCCACCGTCCGCGGTGTCCTCCCACTGCGTGGAATAGAAGAATTCGATCTCGTAGTCCGTGCCGTTCCAGCTGACGGTGTGCAGGTAGTGATTCTCGCCACGCTCTGTGTCGTCATAGGCGGAGGAGGCGGTCAGCCACATGCCCGTGTAGTAGTCATAGAGCTCGCTGCTCAGGACCGTCTGAAAATCCTGCTCGAAGTAGGGGATCGACTCGGCCGGGATGTAGCACACGGCGTCAAAGGCGATCTCGCGCATGCCGTCGTGGACATTGTCGTCCTGCTTCGTCACCTGCCACAGGCAGGGCGCGGTCTGGTAGCCGTCGCCGCCCTCTGCGTAGAAGCAGACGCCGTCCTCCAGCTCATATGGGCCGCCGCCCACGTCGCAGTTGATCATCAGATCGCCGTTTTCAAAGGCGGAGCGCAGCACGATCGCGCTGACCTGCCGCAGAACGCCGCCGTTTGCGGGATCGAGCAGTTCGCCGGACGGGGAATACTCCAGCACGAGCCTGTCGTCGGAATCCTCATAGCCCAGCTCCACGCCCGCCGCGCCGGCAGTGGCAATGCCGGATTCCAGCACGGTCTCCTCGGAATTCAGAATGTCCCATGTGCCGTCCTCGTGGATGCGGATCCAGAAATTCTGACCGACGTATTCCCAGAGGCCAACATAAGCTGCGAGGTATTGCGTGGAGTCTGAGGCGTAGGGACCGTAGGAGGCGTCCGGCTGGAACTGGAAGCAGTCCTCGCCCTCCCAGTACCAGACGAGCACCGTTTCGGTGCCGTCCTCCTGCCGGAATTCCAGCCGGATGTCGCTGCTGCCGTCGCCGGTCACATCGTCAAAGGAGATGCTCCAGTAATCGGACGCGGCGTTCGGGATTTCAACGGGATAGGTGACGCTGTCAAAGCAGATCTGTTCCGCCTCGTCGTAATAAAATGTCGCCCATTCGCTGCCGATGCAGACGCAGACCGGCGTTTCCACGCCGTCCTGCACGATCGTGCCCCGGTCGTTTACCATGCCCGTGGTGCGCCAGTCCTCGCCCGGCAGCTCCTCCGTCGGGGCCTCCTCTCTGCCGCAGGCGGCGAGGGTCAAGAGGAGTGCAAGGGCCAGAAGCAGGGAAAATGCTCTTTTCATGATTCGATCCTTCCTTTCCGTTTTCTGCCGGGTAAAAAATTCCACCGTACAGAGACATTGTACGGCGGAATGTTCAGAAAGTCTATTAACCAAAGGTTAACCAGGCTGCTTTAACAGGACTGCAAGCTCCTGCCGTTTCCGGCGGGTGTCGCCGTCGATGTGGAGCTTGGCATAGAGCTGGTTCAGATACTGCTTGACGCTGCCCTCGGAGAGGCCGAGCCGCCCGGCGATCTCGCGGTTCGTCAGGCGCTGCGCAAGCAGGTCGGCAAGCTCCAGCTCCCGCGGGGTAAGCCCGGCGAGGGCCGCAGGCCGGGTGCGGCGCGCCTCAGACAGCCTGCCCAGTTCCGCGATCGCCTGCGTGTCCGGGCGATTTTCCAGCAGCGGCGCAAGATAGCGGTAATTCTCCGCAAACGGCAGAATCAGTCCGTCCGGCGCGGCATCGGTCAGAGCCTGCTCCAGCAGCGCCTCGGCCTCGGCGCGTTTGCCGAGCTGCGCATAGGCGGCAGCCGTCTGGATGCGCACATGGAGGGCGACAAGGGCATAGGGGAATCGCGCGCAGGCGGCCAGAAGCGCCTCGCTCCGGCCGATGAGCCGGGCATACTCTCCCTGCGCCAGCCAGACCTGATTTTCGATCATGTCATACATCGGCCGTCCGGGGGTCAGAATGTGGACGGTGTCGAGCAGGTGCAGGCGGAACAGCTCCGGAATGCGCTCCGTATCTCCGCGCAGCGCATCATAATAGGCGCAGATGGCGTAAAAGATCGGGAGCCATGCGGCGTTGTGCTGCCGCACCAGCCCGGCGTTACGCTGCTCGCGCGTGTACGGCAGGGAAACGTTCCGGAAAAGCGACAGCCGCAGCGCCAGAAGGTCGCAGCACAGGGCCATGCTCTCCTGCAGAGGCCCGGTGCTCCGGGCGCGCTCCAGCGCAATATGGGCGTCGGCAAAGCGGCACTGCAGAAGCAGCGCCTCCGCACGCATGATCTGCTCCGCCCCGCGGCCGTGGCCGTTCGTGACGCGGTAATAATGCGGCATGCACTCGTCCATCTCGGACAGCTCTGCCTCCAGCGCGCCGGGCGTCCGGTGGAACATCATCAGCACGGAGGGCGAGCCGAACGTCCAGCCGCCGCTCCGGCGGATGGTGATGGCCGGACGGGTCATTTTGCTGCTGGCGCTGCGGTGCAGGCGGCTCATGGCCGAAATATCGTTGTAGGATAGGAAGCTCAGGATGAGGTCGCATTCGCCAAGCAGATTTCCGCGCTCGTTCGGCGGCAGCTCCGGATGCGTGTCCAGCGCGCTCTGCAGCAGCTCGCGCAGCTCCAGCATCTTCGGGATACGGCTCCAGTTGAACATGCAGCGCATCAGCACCAGAATGGCAAGCGGATGCGCCAGCAGCGCGTCTTTCGGGCATTCCTCCAGCGCAGAAAGCACCAGAGCAGGGCCCAGCGTGGAAAGCAGAATGCCGGCGTCCTGCGTCACAGCGTCCAGCAGGGAAGTATAGTCGCCGCAGCGCCGGAAGGAATCCATGGAGTGGAGCATCTGCCCGTGCGCGGCGTACCAGCGCCCATAGCGCGCCCTGCAGGCCCGCTGCCGGGGCTCCGGGAGCGTGCGGAAGACCTGCGCGGCGCAGGCCTTCATCATGTGGTGGAAGCGATAGGTCTCGCCGTCCGGAAGAAGGCTGGCAAAGGCGTTCTGCGCAGTCAGCGCGCCCAGCAGCTGCTCCGTTTCCGGCTCTTCGGTGACAAAGCGCGCCATTTCCGCCGTGAATTCATCGGCAAGACCGAGCACGGCCAGAAATTCCCGTGTGCGCTGCGGCAGCGGGTCAAGCATGGCAGCCGTGAACATGGCGTAGATATCCGAATTTCCGCCGACCAGCGTTCCGCGCTCGGCCAGCGAGCGCAGATTGAGGTAGACGGCGGAGAACCAGCCCTCCGTGGAGGTCAGAAGCGCGGTCAGCTGCGACTCGGACAGCGCGGCGCCGCAGCGGCGGGCATAGACGGCCAGCTCCTCGCGGCCTAGCCGGAGCTGCTCCGCGCCGATCCGGTGCAGGCGGATGCCCAGACGCAGCTGCGCGTCGGCAGGCAGAAAGCGGTCGCGCCCGGCAACGATGAGGTGGACGTTTTCCGGCAGGCGGTTTGCAAGCGTGCACAGGAAATCTGCGACGCGCGCATCGGCCAGCAGATGAAAATCGTCGAGGAAGAGATAGCACGGCTCCGGTCCGGCCAGCCCGCGGCACAGGCCGTCCGCCAGCAGCCCTGCGCCCGCGGCATCGACAGGGCAGTCGTAGTCACGCAGGAACGGGAACCCGGCGTGGGCAAAGGCCTCCTGCGCGCTTCGCCAGAGAATGGCAAGGTGGGCGGAATAGACGCTGATACGGATACAGTGTGGCGGCGCCTCTCTGGCGAGAAACCAGTTGACGGCCGTCGTCTTGCCGTAGCCCATGGGTGCAACGATCGCCGTTAGCGCACAGCGGGAGACCGGCCGCAGGCTCTCCTGCAGCCGCCCGGAAATATAGATCGTGTTAAGATCATGCCTGATGCGCGCCATCCGCTCACCTCCGGAAATATCGTGTCTGCAGGCATTATAGCATATGTCGCATTTTGGTGCAACTGGCCGCACGATGCGGCGGGAAAACATGCATTGATTTCCGAAAAGTGATGTGCTATACTATTTAATATAGATATCAAACCAGAGGAGGGTCTCCCGAATGGAGCGTATCACAAGCAGTCACAATCCGCTCGTGCAGCACATGCGGAAGCTGCAGACCTCGCGCGCCTATCGCGAGAGCTGCGGCGAATTTGTGGCGGACGGCTGGAAGCTTCTGGAGGAGGCACTCAAGTGGTATCCCGAGGTGACGGCCGTTCTGACGAGCGAGCCGGAACGCTGCCCGGCACTCCCATCGTCGGCACGTCTGGTCGAGGTCCCTGCGTCATTGATGCAGAGCGTTTCGAGTATGCGCACGCCGCAGGGCGTTTTATTCTCCCTGCGCCTGCCGCAGGAGGGCGCGCTCCGGGTGCAGCCCGGCATGCTCCTGCTCGACCGCATCCAGGACCCCGGAAACCTCGGCACGATCCTGCGCACGGCCGACGCCTTCGACCTGCCGGTCCTGCTGACGAACGGCTGCGCCGATCCGTTTTCCGAAAAGACGGTGCGCGCCTCCATGGGCGCGGTGTTCCGCCGTCCGCCGCAGAGCGCACCGATGGAGGACGTCCTCCGTGTCTGCCATGCCGCCGGGATCCCCATTGCGGCGACGGCGCTGTCCGACACGGCGTGCGATCTGCGCGAGGTCGATCTGATGCGCCATCTTGTCGTCATCGGCAGCGAGGGGCAGGGCATTTGCCCGGAGCTGCTCGCCGCCTCGGACCGGCAGATCATCATTCCCATGCAGCCGCGCTGCGAGTCGCTCAATGCGGCCGTCGCGGCGGCGATCGTGCTGTGGCAGATGCGGCCGTAGCGCGGGAGAACACGGAAGGAGGGCGCGCAGATGCAGAAGCACTGGGTTTGGCTGGCAACGCGAAGCGGCATCGGGGTCCGGGGCCGCGCGGAGCTGCTGCGCCGGTTCGGCACGGCAGAGCGCATTTATGCCATGGACCGGGCTGCGCTGCAGGCGGAGGAAGGCCTGCGGCGGAGCTGGCTCGAGCCGCTGCTTGACAAATCCCTTGACGGCGCGGAGCGCATTCTGGCGCAGTGCGACCGTTTTGATATCCGCCTTCTGACCTATGCGGAGCCTGCCTATCCCGAGCGGCTGCGCAACATTGCAGACCCGCCCGCGCTTTTGTATTATCAGGGCCGTCTGCCGGATTTTGACCACGAGGCCGCGATCGCCGTTGTCGGCTCACGCCGGTGCAGCGCTTATGGCCTGCTGCACGCCAAGCAGTTCTCCCGCCTGATCGCTGCAAGCGGCGGGCTTGTGATGTCCGGCGGTGCACGCGGCATCGATACCATGGCGCTGCAGAGCGCGATGGATCTGCCGGAGCCGGTCGTCTGTGTGCTGGCCTGCGGGCTCGACATCGCCTATCCGCCGGAAAACGGCCAGCTGTTTGCGCAGATCGCGTCGAGAGGCTGCCTCCTGAGCGAATACCCGCCGGGGACGAGCCCGATGCGCGGCAATTTCCCGGTGCGCAACCGTATTCTGAGCGGCCTTTCCGTTGGCGTTCTCGTGGTCGAGGCCTCGGCGCAGAGCGGTGCGCTCATCACGGCGCGGCTGGCGCTGGAGCAGGGCAGGGACGTATTTGCCATTCCCGGCAATCTCGGCGTCGCCTCGTGCGAGGGGACGAATCGCCTGCTGCGCGAGGGTGCGCTTATGCCCGAAAACGGCTGGGAGCTGCTGCAGGAATACACGCACCTGTTTCCGGGCAAGCTGGCGGACGGTCGCCGCCGCGAGGTGATGGAGCAGCGCTTTGGGTCGCATTACGCAGCGGCCGTCCCTGCGCAGCCCCTGCCGGAGAGACCGGCAAAACCGGCCCGACCGGCAGCGCCTTCACCGGAAAAGTCCCCAGCCCTCGACAAAAAAGACATTGACAATCCGCCTGCAAGGCCTTATAGTGACAGAAAGAAAGCACCGCCCGCCCTGTCCGGCGACGAAGCGGCGGTCTATGCCGCCCTGACGCCGGAGCCGATCCTTGCGGATCTTCTCACGGAGCATACGGGCCTTCCGCCGCAGCGCCTGCTTGCGGCCATGACCATGCTCCAGATCAAGGGGCTGGCCAAAAAGCTTCCCGGCAACCGCTATCAGCGCGCCGGAGGATAATGGATATATGGAGGTTCCCTTCATGACAAAGGGATCGAATCTGGTGATCGTCGAGTCACCGTCTAAAGCAAAGACCATTGGAAAATATCTCGGCCCGGATTATCGCGTCGAGGCCTGCATGGGCCACCTGCGCGACCTGCCCAAGAGCAAGATGGGCGTCGATCTGGAGCACGATTTTGAACCGGACTATCAGCCACTGGCCAGCAAGGCCGCGATCATCTCCGAGCTGCGCAGCGCATCCAAGGCTGCAAAGCACATCTACCTCGCAACTGACCCTGACCGCGAGGGAGAGGCGATCTCGTGGCATCTGAAGGAGCTGCTGGAGCTGCCGGACGACAAGACGGAGCGCGTGACGTTCAACGAGATCACGAAAAACGTCGTAACGCGCAGCATTCAGGAGCCGCGCGGCATCGATTATAATCTGGTGGACGCCCAGCAGGCCCGCCGGATCCTTGACCGCATCGTCGGCTACCAGCTCAGCCCGCTGCTGTGGAAGAAGATCCGCCGCGGCCTGTCCGCCGGGCGCGTGCAGTCTGTTGCCACGCGTCTTGTCGTGGAGCGCGAGCAGGAGATCGAGGCCTTCGTGCCGAAGGAATACTGGACGATCGACGTGCTGCTGCGCTGCCTGAACAAGCCGGGCAGCTTCACGGCGCACTATTACGGCGAGGAAAAGAAGCGCGAGCTGCACAGCGAGGCCGAGGCCGACGAGGTCCTGCGCGACATCGCCGGGCAGGAATTCACCATTGCGGGCATCAAGCGCACGGAAAAGCGCCGCTCGCCGACGCCGCCGTTCATCACCTCCACGCTGCAGCAGGAGGCCTCCCGCAAGCTCAATATGACGCCGCGCCGCACGATGGCCGTTGCGCAGCAGCTCTATGAGGGCGTCGACATCAGCGGCGAGGGCACCGTCGGCCTCATCACCTATATGCGTACCGACTCCCTGCGACTGTCCGAGGAGGCGCTGGCCGCTGCGCGTGATTTTATCACCGATCGCTACGGCCCGGCCTACTATCCCGGCCAGCCCCGCCATTTCCGCAAGAAGGAGGGCGCGCAGGACGCGCACGAGGCCATTCGCCCCAGCAATGTCCGGCTCGACCCCGAGAGCATTCAGGCAGACCTGACGCGCGAGCAGTACCGGCTGTACAAGCTGATCTGGAGCCGCTTCGTCGCCTGCCAGATGTCCGATGCACGCTATGACGCCGTGCAGATCGACGCGCGATGCGCGGGCCATGCCTTCCGCGCCAGCGACCAGATCCTGAAATTCTCCGGCTTTACCGCCGTGTATGAAGAGGGCCGCGACGACGAGGCCGAAGAGCGCTCCTCTTCGCTGCCCGATCTCGACGGCTCCGAGCGCCTGACTGCCGAAAAGCAGGAAAAGGCCCAGCATTTCACCCAGCCGCCCGCGCGCTACACCGAAGCGACGCTCGTCAAGGCGATGGAGGAGCGCGGCGTGGGCCGCCCGTCGACGTATGCGTCGATCGTGGCAACGATCCAGGACCGCGAGTACGTCATCAAGAAGGACAAGCGCCTCTGGCCGACACCGCTCGGCCGCGTCGTGACCGAGCTGATGATCGAGCGCTTCCGTGATATCATCGATGTCGAGTTCACGGCGAATATGGAGCACCAGCTCGACGAGGTCGAGGCCGGAAAGGTCGGCTGGAAGACCGTCCTGCGCGATTTTTATCAGGATTTCCACCGCGAGATGGAGGATGCCGAGAAAGCTCTCGACGGTGTGCGCATCAAAGTGCCGGATGAAGAGACCGATGAGGTCTGTGAGCTGTGCGGGCGCAAAATGGTTATCAAGAGCGGCCGCTTTGGCAGGTTTTTGGCTTGCCCCGGCTTCCCGGAGTGCAAGAATACCAAGCCGCTCGTTGAGCGTATGCCGGGCCGCTGCCCGCGCTGCGGCAGTGGGATGCTCAAGCGCAAGTCAAAAAAGGGCTATGTCTACTACGCCTGCGAGCGCGGTGCGGAGTGCGGCTTTATGACGTGGGACGTGCCCACGGCGCAGGATTGCCCGCGCTGCGGGCAGACGATGTTCAAGAAATCCGGCCGCGGCCAGATGAAGCCGTTCTGCATCAACGAAAAGTGCCCGGACTTCCTGCCGGAGGACAAGCGCGGTTATAAGCGCCGCATGCCGAAGGCCACGACGGACACCGTCGAGAATGCCGAGGAGATCGCCCCGGCTGCGGAGGAGACCGAAAAGAAGCCCGCCAAAACGGCCAAAACGACGAAGACCGGGAAGACGGCCAAGGCCGCAAAAACTGCGAAGACCACGAAAAAAGCGGCGGAGAAAAAGCCTGCCGCACGCAAAAAGACAAAAACGGAGAGCGAAGCATGACCGAAGTACGCGTGATCGGCGCGGGACTTGCGGGCAGTGAGGCCGCATGGCAGCTTGCCGAGCGCGGCTTTGCCGTCCGCCTGTCCGAGATGAAGCCGGTAAAAATGACCCCTGCGCACCACTGCGCGGATTTTGCGGAGCTTGTCTGCTCCAACTCCCTGCGCGGCGACCGGCTGGAAAATGCCGTCGGCCTGCTCAAGGAGGAACTGCGGCGGCTCGGGAGCCTCATCCTGCAGTGCGCCGACGCCACACGCGTCGAGGCTGGCGGCTGCCTTGCCGTCGACCGCTACGGCTTTTCCGGTATGGTGACAGAGCGCATCCGCAGCCACCCGAATATCACGGTCATCTCCGAGGAGGTGACCGAGGTCCCGGCGGGGCCGGTCATCATCGCGACAGGCCCCCTGACGTCCGACGCCATGAGCGAGGCCATCGGCCGCTATTTCGGCCAGACGGATTATCTGCATTTCTTTGACGCGGCTGCGCCGCTCGTCACGCTGGAGTCCATCGATATGACGAAGGCGTGGTACGCCTCCCGCTATGACCGCGGGAGCGCGGATTACATCAACTGCGCCATGACGCGCGAGGAATATCAGGCCTTCGTCCGGGAGCTGGCCGCCGCCGAGGAAGCGGAGGTGCACGGCTTTGAGGACAAAAACGTCTTTGAGGGCTGCATGCCGGTCGAGGTCATGGCCCGCCGCGGCGAGGACACGCTGCGCTACGGCCCTCTGAAGCCCGTCGGCCTGCGGGACCCGGCAACGGGCCGCGAGCCCTATGCTGTCGTTCAGCTCCGGCGCGACAATGCGGCCGGAAACATCTACAATCTCGTCGGGTTCCAGACGCACCTGCGTTTTCCGGAGCAGAAGCGCGTGTTCTCCATGATCCCGGCGCTGCACGATGCGGAATTCGTCCGCTACGGCGTGATGCACCGCAATACTTTCCTGAATTCGCCGAAGCTGCTCGACGCGTGCTACGCAGACCGGCGCGACCCCATGGTCGCCTTTGCCGGGCAGATGACGGGCGTGGAGGGCTATGTCGAATCGTGCGCCTCCGGCTATCTAGCGGCCGTCAGCATGGCGGCGCGGCTGGAGGGAAGGCCCGTCCCGGACTTCGGCACCGTGACGGCCATCGGCGCGCTGGCGCACTATGTCAGCGACAGCACCGTGGCATCGTTCCAGCCGATGAATGTGAATTTCGGCATCATCGCCCCGCTCGAGCAGCGGGTGCGTGGAAAAGCAAACAAGAATCTGGCCATTGCCAACCGGTCGCTTGCGCACCTGGAGGCCATGGAGAAATGAGGGAACAGGCATGAAAATCATTCTGGATGCAATGGGAGGCGACAACGCCCCGGATGCCGTGGTGCGCGGTGCACTGGAGGCGGCAAAGGAGTTCGGCGTGCAGATCGTTCTGGTCGGCCGCGGCGCGGATATCCTTGCCAGCATGAAGGCCCAGGGCTGGGATACGCTCCCGGACGGCGTGGAGCTTGCCAATGCCGAGGATGTGGTGGACATGCACTGCGATCCCGCCGCGGTCGTGAAGCAGCATCCGAACTCTTCGCTCGTGCTGGGCGCAAGAATGCTGGCGCAGGGCGGCGGTGATGCGTTCATCTCGGCCGGCAATACCGGCGCGCTGCTCACGGCGGCTACGCTGCTCGTCAAGCGCATCCGCGGTATCCGCCGCGCGGCGTTCTCGCCGGTCCTTCCGACGAAGGACGGCCACGCCATTCTCATCGATGCGGGCGCGAATGCCGAGTGCACGCCGGAATTCCTGCTGCAGTTCGGCTGCATGGGCTCGTTCTACGCGCAGAAGGCGCTCGGCATCGAGTCGCCGCGCGTGGGCCTTCTGAACAACGGCGCGGAAGATACGAAGGGCGACCCGCTCCACCGCGAGGCCCATCAGCTTCTGAAGCGCGCCGCGGAGCAGGGGACCATCCACTTCGTCGGCAATGTCGAGGCGCGCGATGTGCCGTTTGGTGCGGCGGATGTTATCGTGGCGGACGGCTTCTCCGGCAACGTCCTGCTCAAGACCGTGGAGGGCACGGCCATGTTCATGTCCGGCATGATGAAGCAGATGTTCTACCGCAATCCGCTGACGATGCTCGGCGCGCTGCTGTGTAAAAAGGGCATCAACGGCATCCGCAAGACCATGGACTACCGCGAAACGGGCGGGTCCATCGTCATCGGCATCAGCCGCCCGGTCATCAAGGCGCACGGCTCGTCCGACGACGCCGCCATCCGCGGCGCAATCCGGCAGGCCATCCGCGCGGTCGAGAGCGGCTTCTGCGAGGAAATTCGTGCCAATATCGGGCAGATGATCCTGCCCAGGGAGGAAGAACATGCTGAATAAGCTGGAAAAGGCGTTGGGCTACAAGTTCCGCGATCCGGAGCTTCTGCGCATGGCGCTGACCCACACCTCCTGTGCAAACGAGATCTATCAGGACCCACTGCGCAGCTATGAGCGGCTGGAGTTCCTTGGGGATTCCATTGTCGGCTTCGTGACGGCGGAGTATCTGTACCGGACTTTCCCCAAAAAGCTCGAAGGCGATCTGACGCGCATCCGCGCGGAGCTCGTCTGCGAAAAGAGCCTTGCCGCCGTGGCGGAGCGTCTCTCGCTCGGCGAGCATCTGCTGCTCGGAAACGGCGAGGATCAAAGCGGCGGCCGCCGCCGCCCGAGCATCCTCTGCGATGTTATGGAGGCCGTTGTGGCTGCCAGCTATCTGGACGGAGGCTTTGCCGTGGCCAGCGACATCGTGACGCGGCTCATCCTGCCGCAGCTCGCCGAGGCGGAAAAGACCCACGATTATAAGACGGAGCTGCAGGAGCTCGTGCAGCGCAAAAAATCGCAGCAGCTGAGCTATGAGCTCATCTCGGAGACTGGCCCGGACCACTGCAAGGAATTTAACGTTCATGTCCTGCTCAACGGCAGGGAGGTCGGTACCGGCTCCGGCACGAGCAAAAAGCGCGCCGAGCAGGCAGCGGCGGCGCAGGCCATTGTGCGGCTCTTCCCGGAACAGAAATAAAACGATTGGGACCACCGGCGGCAGCCGATGGTCCCAATTCTGTTTTATAGCGTGCGTTCGCGGGTCGAGCGGCGCATGACGTTGGCCAGCTCCGTGATGCACAGCAGCGTTGCCACAAGGAACACACCGGGAATGACGATGATCCACCATGCGTCCGTGAGCAGAGCCTTTTCGGACAGGGAAAGCATGCTGCCCCACGAGACGACCTCGATCGGCAGGCCGATGCCGAGGAAGCTCAGCGTCGATTCCGCCGTGATGGCGCTGCGGATGTTCATAACGACCATGAACGAGATGGACGAGAAGAAATTCGGCGCAAGGTGCTGCCGCAGGACGTGGAAGAAGCCGCCGCCCATGCAGCGCGAGGCCAGCACATATTCGCTGCTGCGCAGCCTGCGCACCTCCGTGCGAACGACCTTGGCGATGCTGGCCCAGCTCGTCAGCCCGATGACGAGCGAGAGCGTGAGCACATTTGCCGTGCCCAGAATGGCCTGCAGCAGCACGACGAGCAGCAGGTTCGGCACGCTCAGCAGAATTTCGGTCAGCCGCATCAGGAGGCGGTCCAGCCAGTCCGGCGCGCAGCCGCTGACCGTGCCGAACAGAATGGCGATGGCTGTGGACAGCAGCGTGGACAGAACGCCGATGGTCAGCGAAATGCGCCCGCCGTACCAGATCATGGAGAAAATATCGCGGCCCATCGGGTCCGTCCCGAAGAGAAATTCCCGCGACGGCGCATCATTGCAGTGCGCAAGGTCGAGATAGGTCGGATCGTGCGTCAGGAGCACCTCGCAGAACAGGCAGCCGAGCACGATGAGCGCCAGAACGGCGGCCGAAAAAATCGGCTTGCCGCGGTACCACGGCGCGCGGCGTACCGGTGCTGCGGGCGACTGCGGCCGGACGCCGACCAGACGAAAGCGGTCGTCTGTCATTTTGAGGTCACCTCCCGTTCCGCCGGGCGAAGGCGCGGGTCGAGCCGCGCGTTCATGGCCTGCGCCAGCAGACTGCATGCGATGACGACCGCGCCGGAGAGCAGGCACAGCACCATCAGCAGGTTGTAGTCCTTGTAGCGCGCGCTCTCGTAGGACAGTGTGCCGAGGCCGGGGTAGGAGAACACGGCCTCCACGATATAGGTTCCGCCCATCACATGCGGCACGGAGATGGCCATGAGGCTGAGATAGGACGGAAGCACGTTGCGCAGGCACTGCCGCAGCACGATGTGCGCCCGGCCCATACCCTCGCTGCGCGCCAGCAGCACATAGTCTGCGCGCAGCTCTTCCACCAGGCGGTTACGCACGAGGTAGGCATAGTACCACAGGTGGCTCAGCACGACGACGGACATCGGCAGGATCAGGTGCACGATCCGGTCGCCGACATCGTCCGCATGGCCGACGCTGTAGGCCCCGGAGCTCGGCAGCCAGCGCAGCGTGACGGAAAACAGCAGGATCAGCATCAGTGACAGCCAGAATTCCGGGATGCAGCTCGTCACCGTGCCAAGCTTGCAGAGGATGCGGTCGAGCGGCCGGTCCTCCTTCCATGCGCACAGCGCGCCGAGCAGCAGAGCCAGCACGAACAGCAGCACGAAGCCGAGCCCGCCGAGCAGCAGGGTGTTGCCAATGCGGTCACCGATCAGCTCCAGAACATCTATCTTATATTTATAGGAGATGCCGAAATCGCCGTGCAGCGCGCGGCTGAACCAGCGGGCGTACTGCGTGGGCAGGGGATCATTCAGGCCGAGCTTCTCCTCAGCCCATTCGCGCTCGGCGGGGGACATTTTTTCCACGCGGTCGCCGTAGTAGGAGACAAGCGGGTCGCCGGGAGCGAGGCGGGAGATATAGAACGTCAGAACGGAGAGCAGCAGCACGCTCAGCACGAAAATGCCGAGGCGCGGCAGCAGCCGCAGGAAAAACCGGCGGACCTTCATACGGCGCCCCCTCCTTCCAGCAGAACGTAATGCTCCGGCGCGACCTCCGTCCATGTGCCGCCGTCCGGCAGCGGCCCCTCAAAGACGAGCGGCCTGCGGGCGCGCTCGAGGCGCGGGTCCGGGATGGGGATGGACGAGAGCAGCGCGCGCGTATAGGGGTGCTGCGGCGCGGCGAACAGCGATGCCGTCGGGGCCAGCTCCACGAGCCTTCCCTGATACAGCACGCCGACGCGGTCACAGAGGAATTCCACGACAGCCAGATCGTGGGCAATAAACAGGAAGGAGAACCCGTGCTCCTCCTGCAGATGGCGGAACAGATTGATGATCTGTGCCTGAATGGAGACGTCCAGCGAGGCGACCGGCTCATCCGCAACGAGCAGCTCCGGCTCCATGGACAGGGCGCGCGCAATGGCGACGCGCTGGCGCTGCCCGCCGGAAAGCTCACCGGGATATTTGTCCAGATAGCCTGCGTCCAGCCCGACATAGCGCATCTGGAACTCCGCCTCGGCGCGGTAGCTGCCGCGCGGCGGGTGGATATGCTGGATGCGCATGGGCTCGGCGATAATGTCGCACACGCGCATGCGCCCGTTCAGGCTCGAGCCGGAGTCCTGAAAGATGATCTGCCGCTCCGCCTGCAGCGTGCGGCGGTTCGCGCGGAAGGCGCGGCGGTCACAGATGTCGATGCCGCGATAGAGGATCTGCCCGCTCTGCGGCCGCAGCAGATTCATCACGCAGCGCGCGATGGTCGATTTGCCGGAGCCGGATTCGCCGACGAGACCGAGAACCTCGCCGCGCCGGAGCGTGAACGAGACGTGATCCACAGCGCGGAGCACGGCCCTTCGCCCGAGCGGGAAGGCGTGCGTCAGACCGTGCACCTCGAGAAGCGGCTCAGCCATGGCGCTCGCCTCCGATCGGCGGCATGATGTGCGGGGCCCGGGGGTCGAGCAGCCACGTCGCGGCAAAATGGGTGTCGGAAATGCGGAACATCGGCGGCTCCTCCTCATAGTCGATGGCAAGGGCATATTCGTTGCGGCAGGCGAAGGCATCGCCCTTCGGCGGGTCGATCAGCGTGGGCGGCATGCCGGGAATGGTATGCAGCCGCGGCTTCCCGCGGGACAGCGCCGGGAGCGACTGCAGCAGGCCCCAGGTGTAGGGGTGGCGCGGATCATAGAAAATATCCTCCGCCGTGCCGAGCTCCACAATCTTCCCGGCGTACATGACGGCCACACGGTCCGCCACGCACGCCACGGCGCCGAGATCGTGGGTGACGAAAACGGTCGCCGTGCCGAGCTTCTGCTGAATTTCGCGCAGAAGATCGAGAATTTGGGCCTGAATGGTCACATCCAGCGCGGTCGTCGGCTCGTCGGCAAACAGGATCGACGGGTCGCCCGCCAGCGCAATGGCCAGCACGACGCGCTGGCGCATGCCGCCGGAAAAGTGGTGCGGATACAGGCCACGCCGCTCCTCCGGCCGGTCGATGCCGACAAGGCGCATCAGCTCGAGCACGCGCTGCTCCAGAGCCGCGCCGCGCAGGCGGGGCGCATGAACACGGATAGCGGCCGCCAGCTGCGCGCCGACGGTCATGCTGGGGTTCAGCGCGGTCATCGGGTCCTGAAATACCATGGAAAACAATGAGCCGCGAAGCTTCTGCAGCTCGCGTTCCCGCAGCTGCGTGATATCACGGCCATTTACCGCGATCGTGCCGCTCTTGCGCCGCGCGCTCGGCGGCAGCAGGTGCAGGATGCTCTTGCACAGCACGCTTTTGCCGCAGCCGGATTCGCCCACGATGGCGAGGACCTCACCCGCGCGCAGCGAAAAGCTGACGTCGCGCACGGCCTGGACCTCTCCCGCCGGGGTGAAAAAGCTGACGGACAGATTTTTTACTTCCAGTAGCTCTGCCATAGGATCACCTGTCAAAACGTACATGCGGGAGGCCCGGTTCTGCGAGCCTCCCGATGCTTTTTTCCGTTGTTATTTCTCGATCGTCCATTCCTGAACATTCCAGAAAATGCCGACGCCGTGGTGGCCGAGTACGGTATCCGCCGCGATGCCCTGCAGACCGTCGACGGCGACATAGTTCGCGTCGATGTAGCAGATGAAGGCATAGGCGGGATCGGCGGCCAGAGCCTCCTGGAACTTGGCGTAATACTGGCGGCGCTGCTCCGGGTCGGAGGTCTCGCGGGCCAGCTTCAGGTAGCTGTCCACGGCGGCATTGGAGTAGCCGGAGTAGTTTGCGCCCTTGTCCGTGCCGAAGACCTTATAGGTGTGGTCGTCGGCGTCGAACGGGCTGCCCCAGCCAATGAGGCAGGCCATCTGTCCGCCCCAGTCCATCTGCGCGGGAATGTCGACCGTGCAGTTGATGCCGATATCGCGCAGCTGCTGTGCGGCAGCCTGTGCAATGTCGATGCGGTCCTGCTCACCGGCCATGACGCTGATGACAAAGCCGATCTCCTTGCCGTTTCGTTCGTAGAAGCCGTTTTCACTCATCGTGCAGCCTGCGTCCTCCAGAATGGTCTTTGCCTTTTCCGGGTCATAGTCATAGTGCGCAACGTCAGGATCGTTATAAATGTTGCGCTGCAGGGGGCCATAGGCGGCCATGCCCTGCCCGAGCAGGACGGAGTCAATGATGGCCTGCCGGTCGATGCCGTAGCAGATGGCGGGAATGAGGTCGCGGTTCTCCGTCCAGTAGTCATTCCAGAAGTTGAAGAGGATGCCGCGGTAGTCTGCCGTCGTCATGTCATAGCAGGTATAGCCCTCCTTATCCGTAAAGTCCTTTGCGTTTTTCGGATCGAGCAGGGCCAGATCAATCTCGCCGGACTTCAGCTGCAGAGCCTGTGCATTGTCGTCCGTGACGATCTTGAAGATGATGCGGTCGATCTTCGGCGCACCGAGGTAATAATCCTCGTTTTTGACCAACACGATGGACTGCCCGGCGTCCCAGCTCTCCAGCTTGTACGGGCCGGTGCCGACCGGATGGCGGAAGAAATCCGATTCCTGCATGTCCTCGCCCTGCAGCAGGTGCTGCGGCAGAATGGCCATGGTCATATAGTCAAGAAAGGCCACGTTCGGTGCGGACAGGCGGAACACGACGGTCTTGTCGTCGGGAACCGTGATCTCCTCCACATCCTCGAAGTTCGGCGCGTTCTCCGAGCCGTTTTCGGGGTCCATGATGGCTTCGATCGTGAATTTTACGTCCGCAGCCGTGAACGGCTCGCCGTCATGCCACTTCACGCCGTCGCGCAGGTGGAAGGTGTAGGTGCAGGCGCCCTCATCGTATTCCCACGATTCAGCCAGACCGGCAACGACCTCGTTGCTGCCGTTGTGGGCGGTCAGACCGCTGAAGAGCAGCACGTTGATCTCGCCGTGCTCATCCATGGCGGGGTTGATGCGGGTGTAGTCGCCGCTGCCGTAGACGAGCGTCGTGCCTTCGTCTTCGGTCACTGCCGGGGTTTTGCTGCATGCGGCCAGCGCCAGAACGGCGCTCAGCACCAGCAGCAGTGCAAGAATTCGTTTCATTGGGGGTGGTCCTCCTGTCATTTCGGGCCCTTTCGCCCGTTCTCGTGATGCATTTTAGCATACGAAATTCGGTTCCGGAAGCTCCCCCGGGGGATATTCGATGCAAAAAGATCGAAAAAAGTTGTGCCGGCTTTGCCTCGTGAAAAAGTGGCCATAGCCGCTTTGACCTATGTTTGGAAACAAAACCGGACCGGTATCTACCGGATCTGGTCCACACCGGGACGGTCCGCCAGCACCTGGCGCACCTGACGCCGCCGCAGAAATACCGTCAGCCAGCACACCGCCATGGTGATCAGACCGCAGACGGTCATGCAGAGGCGGTAATCCAGCACCTCTCCCAGTGCGCCGATGGCCAGAGAGAGCGCCGCTCCCGCCGCTGTGCAGAGCATGGACTCATAGGCATTGAGCCGGGCACGCAGCCGGTCTGGAATATAGCGCTGGACTGCCGCCTGACGGATGGTGGCGCTTTGAATGCCCAGAAAGCCGCAGATCGCCCGATTCACCAGCATCAGGGGATATGGCAGCCACAGCAGGCAGGTGTCCATCAACTCATAGGTCTGATACACACCGAACAGAAAGCCAAAGCGTTTTTTCTCCGGGAGAGAGTAGCGGTAGCGGATGGCTCCGCCGATGGTGCGCCCGGCAAATTCCGCAACGGAGAAAAAGGAATACATGCCGGTAGTGAAGCCCGGCGCCGTGCGGAAAAAGGCGATGAGCAAGGGAGAATAGCCCGAGGCCATGCCGTTGGTAACGGACATGTACGCATAGAGCCCGTGCAGGCCGTGCTCCTGCCGCAGATAGGCGGCTGCTTCCCGGACATCCCGCCACCATGTTTTCAGAGACAGCAGCGGCTCCTGATCCCGGCGGCTTTCCTGCACGCGAATGCGACTTTCCAGGAAGGCCGCCAGTACCGAAAGAGCGGCCTGTATCAGCAGCAGCCGTCCCACGCCCAGCTTATCGTACAGCACCGCCGCCAGCGGCATCATCAGAACCTTCAAAATGGGATAGAGCATGGCTGAGACGGTGTAGGCCCGCTCTTCCTGCCCCTTCGGCAACAGCAGGGGATAAAAGCTGTTGTAGGCCAGCTCGTCGAAGGCCCCGAGGCACGACACGAGCAGGGAAAAGGCCAGATAAGCAATATAGGAAAAGGAACTGTGCAACAGAAACAGTCCTGCTCCGGCGTAGCACACGCCGTTGAGCAGGTCGCCCCACACCAGAAAAGGCTTACGCGGCAGACGATCCATCATGGGAGCGACGACCAGCGGCAGCAGCACCATCGGGATCAGCTGGATGGCGACCACCAGCGCCGCTGCCAGCGTGCTGCCGGTTTCGTCAAAGACCAGAAACGATAGGGCAAACTGACTGATGATGCCGCCTGCTGCGCCCAGTGCTGTGGCGGCAGTAATGCGGGTAAATTCCCGCGTCCAGAGTGTTTGTTTCATAGTGTTCACCTCGCGGTTATAATTATCGCACAGCTCCTTACAAAAGGAAAGCATGTCATTATGGGAAAATTGTTCCCAGAATGACACGCTTAGATTGGCAAAAACACTATATTATAGGAAACTCCTCCAGCAGGCGGCAAGCTTGGCGGTACTGGCGGTTCGCCTTGTACCATGCCAGCACCCACTGCAGGTGGAACCGGGTGAAGCCCATGGGGTATGTCTCCTGCAGCTGCCGGAAGCAATCCAGCAGCTGAGCGCCGTAGGCGCTGTCGTGAAGGTAATCCGCATGCTCCAGCCGATAGCGTACCAGCGCCAGCATCTGCCGCTCTGTCTCGCCGGCGGCCAGAGGCTCCGCCTGTTGGACGGCTGCCAATGCCTGCTCCCGGTGCCCTAACTGTTCATGGCAGATGGCGAGCTTGTGCAGGTCCAGAAAGCTGGGATGCGCGAGAGCGGAAAAGTAGGGCAGGGCTTTTTCCGGCTGGCCGAGCTGCAGCTGCGTGGCAGCGGTATTGTAGCGGAGGGAGGCCAGACTGTCCGTGTCGCCAAGAGCCTCTGCCAGATGCTCCGCTACAGAAAAATGGGTCATCATTTCCTCCATGCGGCCCAGATCTGAGTAGCAGTTTCCTATAAGAATACGGCAGGAAAGCATCATATGGGGATAACCTGCGTCTGCCGCCGAGCGGTAGGCGTCTCGCAGCACCTCGATGGCGGTTGTATACTCCCCCTTTGTGTAGAGGGCTTTCCCGTGGAGCGAGGACAGCAGCGGCAGCGGTTCCAGCCGCACGGCCTCGTCCCACCGCCCCTGCAGAGCACGCTGCAGAGCCAGCTGCCGGGTGGAGAGAAACGGCTCCCATTCCTCCGGCAGGGGCTGCATGGTATCTGTGTAAAAGGCAGCCAGCAACAGGATGTCTGCCGCCAGCGGACTGCAGGCAAGTCTCTCCTGCTGGGGCAGTACCAGCTGCTCATAGCAAAGGAAAAAGCCGGGACTGCCGGAAAGCAGGGCGTTCCAGCAGGGCTCCAGATCCTCCGGCTCCGGAATCCAGACAAGGCCCAGACGACGAAGCAGAAGCTCCGTCACCTCCGGAGAGGGCTCTGCCTTGCCCTGCTCGATCTTGGACAGGTAGGAGGGAGTACAGATGCCCAGGCACAGGCCGTCCTGACTCCAGTCCCGCCGGAGACGGGCCTGGCGAATCAGCAGCCCGGCGATCCTAGCGCCCCTCATCCGATGAGACCCCGCAGAATGCATGCAGCCGAATGGAGGGCAAAGAGTCTGCGGCCGATGTTGGCAGCAGGACCCGTCTGTCCGATTGTTCCTTTTTTCATTTTTTGCTTCCTCCAGAAAATCAAATTGCGGATCGTCTCAACCGGAACACCGCTTAGCCCCTCCCGCGGCATACTTCTGGGCTTCTGCACGCGTAGCCCCGTACTCCGGAAGGAATACGGGGCCAATACGGTTCTGTCAGAGATCGAAATAGCGGTCGAACTCCGCTGGGTGCGGGATGCGGCTGATCTCCTGCGCGTCGGCGCGGAGCGTTTTGACGAGCGTCTCGAGCAGCGGCATCGGGAACACGCCGTCGCGCGTGAGATAGTCGTGATCCGCTTCCAGCGCGTCGAGCGCTTCGTCGAGGCTGGCGGGCAGGTGGCCGAGGCGCTTGCGCTCGTCTGCCGGGAGGTCGAAGAGATTGAAGTCAAACGGCCCCCAGCCACGTCCTGCCGGATCGATCTCGTGCTCAATACCGTCGAGGCCTGCCATCAGAATGGCAGCGTAGGCAAAGTACGGGTTGCACATCGCGTCCGGGTTGCGGAGCTCGAAGCGCTTCTTGTCCGGCGATTTAACATAGGCCGGGATGCGCACGACGGCGCTGCGGTTCGCCATGGCATAGCCGATGGTGACAGGGGCCTCGAAGCCGGGGATGAGGCGCTTGTAGGAATTCGTGCTGGGGTTCGTGATGGCGCAGAGGCTGCGGGCGTGCGTCAGCAGGCCGCCGATGAAGTGCATGGCCGTGCGGCTGAGCTGGCCATAGCCGTCCGGATCGTAGAACACGGGCTGACCGTTCTTGCGCAGGAGCATGTGTACGTGCATGCCGTTGCCGGCCTCGCCGTAGATGGGCTTCGGCATCAGCGTGGCCGTCATACCGTTCGCGGCGGCCGTATTACGAATGACGTATTTTGCGGCCATCGTGGCGTCTGCCAGACGGGTCATCTCGCCCAGCTCGACCTCGATCTCCAGCTGGCCGGAGCCGCCGACCTCATGGTGGTGATACTTGACGTCCACGCCCCACTTGGCAAGCTCGAGACAGATCTGGTTGCGCAGGTCAAACGTGCGGTCGCCGGGCAGATCGGCGTGGTAGCCATCGTGCGGGCCGGTGTGAAAGCCGTTGTTCGGGAATTCCCCGGCGGACCAGACGGACTCGCTGCACTGCAGGCGGTAGCCGACGGCATCCGGGCGCAGGGTGCGCGTCATGCCGTCAAAGACATGGAATTCATACTCCGGTCCGATGATCATCTCGTCCGCGACGCCGAGAGCCTGCATGTGGGCGATGGCGCTCTTGGCGACATTGCGCGGATACTGGTCGAACGGGCGGTTTGCCGGATGGTCGATGACCATGACATCGCCGATCATCGTGAGCGTCGGCGCCTTGACGAACGGGTCGACGACCGCCGTCGTGATGTCCGGCAGGAAGACCATGTCACTGCGCTCAACCTGGGCATAGCCGTAGTTCGAGCCGTCGAAGCCGATGCCGTGCGTCATGATGTCCTCGTTGAAGCGGGCTGCGGGGATGGACAGGTGCTTCCACCTGCCGCGAAGGTCGATCATCTTGAAATCGAGAAATGCGATGCCGTTCTGGCGGATAAAATCCTGGATCTGCTGTACATTCTGAAACATGAAGGTTCCTCCTGCTCACATAATTTCCGCGGGGATAGTCCGAACTCGGAAAGACTGCGATTGGTAAAAATGACGGAGATTCTGGATTTGCGCTCGCTTGCATTATAGTAAATTCACGAAAGAAAAGCAAGCCCATTCCGGGCCCTGTGAAAAATTTTGTATATCGCTATGAATATACACGGACGAATGTCCGCGGGCGGTGTAATTTGCGGAAAAACCTTGACACCGCGGACCCTTGATGGTAATATAATACCAATAATATAGGCGTTATGACCGGGAAGAGTAGCCGGGCCGTCTGCCGCAGAGAGCGTCCGTCATTGGCTGAGAGCGGGCGCGGCGGACTCCGTGCGAAGCGTGCGCCCGTGAGCGCCGGGGAGACCCCGTTGGCCGCGTCAAGGCCGGAGCAAGAAATCAGAGTGGAACCGCGAGCACTGCCCGCCTCTGGAGCAATCCGAGGCTGGCAGTTTTTTGTTTGGAGGCGAAAGAATGCGGTTAAAAGAAACCATAGAGGCATACCGCCGCAATGATCCCGCAGCGCGCAGCGGCTGGGAGGTCTTCTGGTTATATAACGGCCTGCACGCCACGATGTATTACCGCGTGGCGCACTGGCTCTATGAACACCGGCTGCGCTTTCTCGGCCGCTGGGTCTCACAGTTTGCGCGGCGGCGCACGGGCATCGAGATCCATCCTGCTGCGAAGATCGGCAGGCGGCTCGTCATTGACCACGGCACCGGCATCGTCATCGGCGCGACAACGGAGATCGGCGACGACTGCCTGCTCTATCAGAACGTTACGCTCGGCGGCACGGGCATGACGAACGGCAAGCGCCACCCGACGCTCGGCAACAACGTCATGGTCGGCAGCGGCGCGAAGGTGCTCGGTCCGTTCATGGTCGGCGATAATGCCCGTATCGCGGCGAACTCCGTTGTGCTGCACGAGGTGCCGCCGGACTCCACCGTTGTCGGCGTGCCCGGCCGCGTCGTCCGGCGCAACGGCGAGAAGCTCGACCATATCCACACGCCGGACCCTGTCCGGCTGGAGCTGGACGCCCTGTATGCACGTATCGAAAAATTAGAGGAAAAACTGAAACAGGAGGATCAAGATGTATCTCTATAATTCCCTGAGCCATAAGAAGGAGCTCTTCACCCCCATCGACCCGAAGCTCGTCAAAATGTATACCTGCGGCCCGACGGTCTATCACTTCGCCCACATCGGCAACCTGCGCAGCTATATTATGGAGGACGTGCTCGAGAAGAGTCTGCGCTACATGGGCTATCCCGTCAAGCGCGTGATGAACATCACGGACGTCGGCCATCTGGCCTCAGATGCCGATACCGGCGAGGACAAGATGCTCAAGGGTGCGCGCCGCGAGCATAAGACCGTCATGGAGATCGCAAAGTTCTATACTGATGCGTTCTTCGCTGACTGTGCCAAGCTGAACATCAAGCGGCCGGATGTTGTGGAGCCTGCCACGAACTGCATCCCGGAATACATCCACATGGTGCAGACCCTGCTGGACAAGGGCTATGCCTATCTTGCGGGCGGCAATGTCTATTTTGACACGTCCAAGCTGGAAAAATACTATGTCTTCAACGACCATAAGGAGGAGGACCTTGCCGTCGGCGTGCGCGAGGGCGTCGAGGAGGATTCCAACAAGCGCAATCAGAATGACTTCGTTCTCTGGTTCACGAAGTCCAAGTTCGAGGATCAGGCCCTGAAGTGGGACTCCCCGTGGGGTGTCGGCTATCCCGGCTGGCATATCGAGTGCTCCTGCATCAGCATCAAGCACCTCGGTGAATATCTGGATATCCACTGCGGCGGCATCGACAATGCCTTCCCGCATCACACGAACGAGATCGCCCAGTCCGAGGCCTTCCTCGGCCACAAGTGGTGCAATTACTGGTTCCATGTCCATCACCTGAACACGGAGTCCGGCAAGATGTCCAAGTCGAAGGGCGAGTTCCTCACGGTGTCCCTGCTGGAGGAGAAGGGCTACGATCCCATCGTCTACCGCCTGTTCTGCCTGCAGAGCCATTATCGCCGCAACCTTGTGTTCTCGTGGGAGAACCTCGACAATGCGGCACAGACCTACGAAAAGCTCATCGCCCGCATCGCGGCCCTGCGCCCGGAGGACGGCGCGGTCGACGCGGAGGCCTTCGAGGCGCTGAAGGAGCGCTTCCTCGGTGCGCTGAACGCCGACCTCAACACGTCGCTCGCCGTGACGGCCGTCTATGATGTGCTGAAGGCAAAGACGAACGATGCCACGAAGCTCGCAGCCCTTGCCAGCTTTGACGAGGTGCTCGGCCTGAACCTGCTCTCCGCGGCAGAGAAGGCACGCAGCGCCCAGCCGGAGGAGGAGCACGACCCGGAGATCGACGCGCTCGTCGCCGCCCGTACCGAAGCAAAGCGCGCGAAGAACTGGCCGGAGGCTGACCGCATCCGCGATGAGCTGAAGGCGCGCGGCATCGAGGTCATCGATACGCCGCAGGGCGCAAAGTGGAAGCGCATCTGATCGAAGGAGATACCATATGAAGCTGATGATCCTGGACGGGAACAGCGTCATCAACCGCGCGTTTTACGGTGTGCGGCCGCTGACGACCCGAGACGGACTTTATACCAATGCGATCTACGGCTTTCTGAATATTCTGGAAAAGGAGCGCAGCGAGGAAAAACCGGACGCGCTGTGCGTGGCCTTTGACCTGCACGCGCCGACGTTCCGCCATCTGCGCTATGACGGCTACAAGGCTACGCGCCACCCCATGCCGGAGGAGCTTGCCATGCAGATGCCGGTCATGAAGCAGGTGCTCGCCGCGATGAACATCCCGGTCTATGCCTGCGAGGGCTGGGAGGCGGACGATGTGCTCGGCACGGTCGGCCGTCTGTGCGAGGAGGCCGGGTGGGACTGCGCCATCCTGACGGGAGACCGCGACAGCCTGCAGCTCGTCGACGAGCACGTCTCCGTGCGCCTGGTGCGCACGCAGGGCGGGCAGACGCGGACGGAGCGCTATACGCCGGACGTCTTCCGCGCGGAATACGGGCTGGAGCCGAAGCGCCTCATCGATCTGAAGGCTCTTATGGGCGACAGCTCGGACAATATCCCGGGTGTAGCGGGCGTCGGGCCGAAGACGGCAAACGACCTGCTGAAGCGCTTCGGTACGCTCGACGGCGTCTATGCCAATCTTTCCCGGGAAAACATGAAGGGAAAGCTGTTTGATAAGCTCGAAAACGGCCGCGAGTCGGCCTATCTTTCCTATGAGCTGGCGACGATCCGCTGCGATGCGCCCATCGACTTCACGCCGGAGAAGAATCTCATCCGGCCGCCGAAGCGCCGGGCGCTGTATGACCTGTTCACCACGCTGGAATTCCAGCGTCTCATTGACCGCTACGGCCTGCGCAGCGCCGCTTTGGAGCAGGACGAGTCGGAGGAACCGGCGCAGCCCGTGACAGGCTCCTGCACGCTTCTGGACGTGCAGACCCCGGAGCAGGCGCAGCCGCTGTTATCAGGCGTGACGCTCAGCATTGCCGCGGCGGACGATCTCTCGATGCTCGTGGCCGCGCCGCACATGGACGGCCCGGACCAGACGGCCTATGTGCTGCGCCGCGAAACGCTCGGAACGGACTTCGTGCCGCTGCTGCTGCGCCTGTTTGCGGCGGACGTGCCGAAGACCGTGCACGACAGCAAGCCGCTGCTGCGTGCGCTGCTGGCTCTCGGCGTGGAGCCTGCGGGGATCGTGTTCGACACGGCTGTGGCGGCCTATCTGCTCGATGCGACGCGCGGGGCATACGCCCTGCCGCAGCTCGCGCAGGACTATCTGCACATCCCGCCTGCGGACGAGGCCTCGCTCCCGCAGGAAAGCGTCCTTGCCATCCGGACGGCCTGCATCGACGGCCTGACGGAGGAGCTCGGCAAGCGCCTGCGCGAGCAGGGCATGCAGCCGCTGTTCGAGAACATCGAGCTGCCGCTGTGCCCGGTGCTGGCGCAGATGGAGCACGACGGCATCCTCGTCGACGCGCAGGCCCTGCATGACTTCGGCGAGATGCTCTCCGAGCGCATCGATGCCTGCGAGAGCCTGATCTTCGGCTATGCCGGAGAGACGTTCAATCTCAATTCCACGCGCCAGCTCGGCGTGTTCCTGTTTGAAACGCTCGGCCTGCCGCCCGTCAAGAAGACAAAGAGCGGCTATTCCACGAATGCCGAGGTACTGGAAAAGCTCCGTGACCGCCATCCTGCCGTGCAGGCCATCATGGACTACCGCATGCTCACGAAGCTGAAGTCCACCTATGCCGATGGCCTGCAGAAGGTCATTGAGCCGGATGGGCGCATCCGCACGACGTTCCAGAACACGGTCACGGCGACGGGCCGCCTTTCCTCCACGGACCCGAATCTGCAGAATATCCCTGTGCGCACGGAGCTCGGCAGCGAGATTCGCCGCATGTTCGTCCCGCGCCCCGGCTGGGTGCTGGTCGACGCGGACTACAGTCAGATCGAGCTGCGCGTGCTGGCGCACATTGCGGATGATACGCGCATGCAGGAGGCGTTCCGCTCCGGCGAGGACTTCCACGCCGTGACGGCCTCGCAGGTGTTCGGCGTGCCGCTGGAATCCGTCACGCCGCTCATGCGCCGCCATGCCAAGGCCGTGAACTTCGGCATCGTCTACGGCATCTCGGAGTTCTCCCTGGCGCAGGACATCGGCGTGTCCCGTGCGGAGGCCAAGGCCTATATCGACAGCTATCTCGAAAAATACAGCGGCGTGCGCGCCTATATGCACGATATCAAGGAGACGGCGCGTGAAAAGGGCTATGTGGAGACGATCTTCGGCCGCCGCCGCGCCATTCCGGAGATCAAAAGCTCGAATTTCAACGTCCGCTCCGGTGCGGAGCGCATCGCGCTCAACACGCCCGTGCAGGGCAGCGCGGCGGACATCATCAAGCTGGCCATGGTGCGCGTGTTCCATGCGCTCGAGGGGCTGCAGGCCCGGCTGCTGCTGCAGGTGCACGATGAGCTGATCGTCGAGTGCCCGCAGGAAGAGGCGCAGCAGGTCATGCAGATCGTCACGAACGAGATGGAGCACGCCGCTGCGCTGCGGGTCCCGCTCGTGGCCGAGGCCAAGCAGGGAGAAAGCTGGTACGCTGCCAAATGATCGAAATTCAAGAAATGACCGCCGCCGATGTGGCGGACATCGCCGCGCTGGAGCGTCTGTGCTTCTCCGCGCCTTGGAGCGAAAACTCCATTGCGGAGGAGTTGGAAACCGGCTTCAGCCTCTGGCTCGTCGCGCGGCTGGACGGCGCATTTGCGGGCTATGTCGGCGCGCAGCTCGTGCCGCCGGAGGCCGATATGATGAATCTGGCCGTCGTGCCGGAGCTGCGCCGCCGCGGTACGGCACAGGCGCTTCTGCAGGCGCTGCAGGAAAGGCTGGCTGTGCGCGGCATCGGCTCTCTGACGCTGGAGGTCCGTGTCTCCAATCTCCCGGCCCAGCGGCTCTATACCGCAGCGGGCTTTGCCTGCATCGGGCGCAGGCCCAATTACTATCTCGCGCCCCGAGAGGACGCGCTGATCCTCAGAAAGGAGCTCGATCATGCGGATCCTTGCCATTGAATCCTCCTGCGACGAGACTGCCGTTGCCATCGTAGAGGACGGAAGGCGTGTCCTGACGGACTGTATCGCCTCTCAGGTTGCGCTGCACCGTGAATACGGCGGCGTTGTGCCGGAGATCGCCTCGCGCAAGCATATTGAGGCCATCTACGGTCTTGCCGAGCAGGCGCTGGAGAACACCGGCCTGACGCGCGGCGAGCTGGACGCCGTCGCCGTGACCTATGCGCCCGGCCTTATCGGCGCGCTGCTCGTCGGCGTGAATTTTGCCAAGGCGGCTGCACTGGCGCTCGATGTGCCGCTCATTCCGGTCCACCACATCAAGGGCCATATCGCGGCCAACTATCTGGCCTACCCGGACCTGGAGCCGCCGTTTCTGTGCCTTGTCGTCTCCGGCGGGCACACCATGTTCGTCGATGTCGAGGACTATACGAAGCTGCGCATTCTCGGCGGTACGCGCGACGACGCGGCAGGGGAGTGCTTTGACAAGGTCGCGCGGCTGCTCGGCATGCCATACCCCGGCGGCGCGGCCCTTGACCGTGCGGCGCAGGGCGGAGACCCGTCGCGCTATCCCATGCCCCGGCCGCACCTGAGCGGCAATCCGCTCGATTTGTCGTTCTCCGGGCTGAAGACCTCCGCTGTGAATCTCATCCATAACGCCGGGCAGAAGGGCGAGCAGATCGTTATCCCAGACCTTTGCGCTGCCTTCTCGGAGGCTGTGTGCGGCATGCTCGTGCCGCGCGCCATGCTGGCGCTGGAGCAGACGGGGCGGAAAACGCTGGCCGTGGCGGGCGGCGTGGCCGCCAACAGCCGCATCCGCGCTGCGCTGCAGCGGGAGACGGCTGCCCGCGGCGTGCGCCTTTGCATGCCGCCGCTGTCGCTGTGCGGTGACAACGGAGCGATGATCGGCGCGCAGGCCTATTATGAGTATCTCGCGGGCAACATCGCCGACCAGACGCTCAACGCCTATGCCACGCGCTCCATGGAGGGCGAGGCCTTATAAGACCCAAAAAAATCAATGCAGGATGTCGATCGGCATCCTGCATTTTAATTTCCTGTTACCTGTCTGTAAATTTTTGTCACAAACGGGGTTATGTCAACTCCGGAACATGGCACTGCTGTGCAGAGGCGTTTTTACAGGCCTGTGCACAACTGCCCGAAATCCCCGCGAAAGCCCGCTAAATCAGGGATCCTGCTGTGCACAACCTTGTGCAGAATGTGAATAACTCCTGTGGATGGCAGTTTTGCCCTTCATTATTGTCAACTTCCGACCGGATCGGCCTGCGGGCAGAAAAGGAAATGATTCCTGCATTTTTGTCACTGCGCAGGAACGGCAAACGGCTTCCCGGCCAGCACGACCTCGCGCAGGAAGCGGAACGTCTCCTTTTCGCCGCGGTCGCGCAGCATGGTCAGCACATAGAGAAGCTCGCGGCGCGTGTCCGGGTGCATCATCGAGCCATCGCGGACCTCCTCGGCGTGGACGAGATAGTTGAGGGCATCGGCGTCCGTGTAGGCGCTGCCGTGGTAAATTTTACAGGCGGCGATGCGGTCCATGACCATCTCCACAAAGAATTTGCGCGGCATCGGCACGGCGCGGTAGACCTTCGTCTTCGGGTCGATGTCCGTCCAGTATTCGTAGTGGTGGCGGTTGCGGCCCTTGTGGTGCATCCATGCGGCGGAGTAGCCGTAGAGCTCGCGCTCATAGGAGTTCGGGCTGCGCGTGCCCTGATAGTATTTCGCGCCGGTCCAGAACTCTGTGGGGGAGTATTTGGACAGGTCGTGCGTCAGGCCGCGCCAGTACAGCCCGACGCGGAAGCAGTGACTGCGCACCTTCCAGCGGTGGCGCGTGATGGTACAGAAATGTTTCCATGGATGCATTTGTGATCGTTCCCTTCAGGTTTCTTTTGTCAGTGCGTCCTCCAGCTTCTGCAGGGCGCGTTTTTCGATGCGGCTGACGTAGCTGCGGCTGATGCCGCACTGCGCGGCGATCTCTCGCTGCGTCAGCGGCTTACGGTTGCCCAGCCCGTAGCGCAGCAGAATGATGCGCTGCTCGCGCGGGGTCAGGCAGGTGTTCACGGCGGCGTGGAGCCTGCCATAGATCTCTTTTTCGGACAGCTGCTCGAACAGATCCTCCTCCGAGCAGATCACGTCCATCAGCGACAGCGCGTTGCCGTCCCGCCCGGTCTCGATGCATTCCGAGAGCGAAACGTCTGACGCGCTCTTCCGCTGCCCGCGGAAGTACATGAGGATCTCATTTGCAATCCACCCGGCGGAGCGTCACACGCAGCGTTTCGCCGTCCCAGCGGAGCTGCTCCGTCAGGGCCTCAAGGACGCGCTGCGTCCGGCGGATGGTGTCCAGGCAATCGCGGAGCACGAGGGGGATACGGTCCGGCGGCGCAGGGGAGGATTCAGGCAGGCCGCGCCGCAGCCCCCGGAGTGCGGCCGCCAGCGCGGCATGGTCCTCCGGCAGGGCGCAGAGCATGGCGCGCACGGCGGCGTCTGCTGCAGTGCCAGGAACGTTCGGGCAGCTGCATTGTTCCCGTCCGCCGGTCGATTTCGCACGGCAGACATAGGAAAAGCGCTCACCGTCTGCCGCGCGGCGGTATTTGGCATACATCGGTCTGCCGCAGCGGCACTGCAGCAGACCGGCTAACAGGGCGGGCGTCTCGTGCTCCGTACGCGGCGTGCGGCAGTCCGTCCGCCGGAGCCGCTCCTGCACGGCGGCCCACTGTGCGCCGGGGATGAGCCCGGGGTGCTGCCCGACTGCGACGATCCATGCATCCGGCGGCAGAATGACTGCGGTACGGCCGCGGGACTGATCCGTGCGGTGATAGGCAAGGACGCCGTGCCGCCCGTCAAACTCCTCCTGCGCAGCGGAGAGCTCCGTGCCTGCCGCCCGGAGCCAGGCAAGCATATCCGCATCCGCCCGCGCATAGACCGGGTTGTGCAGGATATCGCGCACGGCGTGGCGCGTGAACGCGTTGCCGTTTTTTGTGGTAAGACCGTGCTCCTGCAGTCCCTTTACAACGGCTGTCAGAGAGCCGAGGCGTGCGAACAGGCTGTACATGGCCTTGACGGTCTCCGCCTCCTCCGGAACGAGCCGCAAGCGGCAGGCACGCTTTGTGCGCCCGTCGACGGTGACGGCCTGCACGGCCTCCGAGGAAAAGCCGGTCGGCGTGATGCCGCCGAGCCAGCGGCCGGTCTTGGCCAGCTCACGGAGGTTGTCGCGGATGCGCTCTGCGATGGTCTCGCGCTCAAGCTGCGAGAAGACCGAGGCGATGTACATCATGGCCCGGCCCATGGGCGTGGACGTGTCGAACTGCTCCCGAATGGAAACGAACGCCACGTTCAGCTGCGCCAGCCGCTCGATGAGGGCGGTGAAGTCTCCGATGCTGCGGCTGATCCGGTCGAGCCGGTAGACGATGAGCATACGGAAGCGCCCGGCCTCGGCCGCGCGCATCATCCGCCGGAAGGCGGGACGGTTCAGGTCTCCGCCGGAAAAGCCGTCATCTTCAAAAATTTCCGGCTCCGGCGCGTCCGGCTCGTGCGCGCGGAGATACTGGCGGCATAGCTCGATCTGGTTGCCCACGCTTTCACCCTTGCCGGTGAAGCGGGATTTTCGGGAGTAGATCGCAATGCCTTGTTCGTGCAATGGCAGCACCACCCTGCTATGTGATGTGCTCTCCTTCATGATAGCATAAGGAGGCAGGAAAGTAAATGCCGCCCGGCTGGAATTTATGCCCGGCTGCGGCAGGGATCTTTGTACAATGCAAACAAAATCAGGAAAAATTTCCGAATAATTGTTGACAAAACCGTGTAGAAAATGGTATTGTAAAAAGGGCGCGGGAAGGACCGCGCCGGGATAACACCGGAACTGAATAAGTGTCGGATGATTGGTCCGGGAGAGACCGCGTGCTGCGCGGCGCCGAAGGGGAATGCAGAAGCTCTCAGGCAAAAGGGTCGGGCGATGACGACACTCCGAAGAGTGCGGCGGCAGCCGCACGCCGAAGGTGCAACCTGCCGGAAACGGCGGGGAATCTCTCAGGTAATGGACGGAGGCACGAAGCCAAGGGGCCGTGTGTCTCAGACTGTCAAAAAACCTGCCAAGCCAAAAGCTTCGGAGGGAAGAAAAGTGTGAAAGGAAACCGTCAGGGTGTCCTTTCGCGTTTGATCACCCGCCGCAGCGGCAGAACTGCAAAATATTACTACAAAATTTTATTTTGCAATTCTGAATGCAGCTTGGCGAAAAGACCCGAAGGGACTTTTTGACAAGCTGAGGCACGAAGCCATGGGGCTTTGTGTCTTTTTTCATATCCGGCGGCCGCAGAACGCGGCGAAATCATAAAGGAGGAACCCAGTAATGAGCGAACTCAAGCGCACCCAGCTCTATGACGTCCATGTAGCGGCAGGCGCCTCTATGGTGGATTTCGGCGGATGGGAGATGCCCATCCAGTACCCCAGCGGCATTGTGGCGGAGCACCTGTATACCCGCCATGCCTGCAGCCTCTTTGACGTCTCCCATATGGGCCGCGTGCTCGTCGAGGGCCCGGACCGCGTTGCCTTTCTGCAGCATGTGCTCAGCAGCAACGTCGAGAGTCTGGACCTCAACATGGCGCAGTACTGCATCATCCCCACCGAGAACGGCTCCGCCGTCGACGACGCCTATCTCTACCGCTTTGAAGAGGAACGGTTCCTGCTTGTCGTAAATGCGGCGAACACGGAAAAGGACCTTGCGCACCTGCGCGAGGCAATGAAGAACTATAACTGTACCATGACGGAGATCACGAAGGACTGGGCGGCCATTGCCGTGCAGGGCCCGAAGTGCAAGGACATCCTCATGACGCTTTCCGGCGGCGTGCAGCTCACCGAGCCGATGAAGAACGCGCTCGGCACCGTCACGCTCGAGGGCCGTCTGGTCCGCGTGGCCAAGACGGGCTACACGGGCGAGCCGCTCGGCTTTGAAGTCTACTGCCGCAGCGAGGACGCTGCCTGGCTGTGGAACCGCCTTGTGGAACTTGGCGCAAAGCCCGCCGGTCTCGGCGCGCGCGACACGCTCCGCCTCGAGGCTGCTCTGCCGCTGTACGGCCATGAGATGGGCCTTGATCCCGCTGGGAACGAGATGCCGATCTTCGCCGTGCCGCTGGCCAAGTTTGCCGTCAGCTTTGCGCCCCAGAAGGGCGACTTTATCGGCCGCAAGCCGCTCGAGCAGCAGTTTGCCGCCTTCAAGCGCATCATGAACCGCGACTTCAGCGATCTGTCTGTGCTGCCGCGCCGCATCCAGCCCATCACGCTGCTCGACCGCGGCGTCATGCGCGCCGGTATGCCCGTCTACCGTGGTGAGAAGCAGGTCGGCTGGGTGACGAGCGGCACGATGGTTCCGTATTACGTCGCCGAGGGCGAGGGCCTGCAGACCGTCATCACCGACGAGACGGCCAAGCGCGCCATCGGCCTGTGCTACATCGACAGCGATATCCTCACGGATGACACCGTGGAGGTCGATATCCGCGGCAAGCGGCTCAAGGCCGTCATTCCCGCGAACCACATGAGCGTCAGCGCGCCGCCGTTCGCGCGTCCGCTGCTGTATCGCCCGGAGGAGAAGGATCCCGTCGGCTCTCTCGAGAACCTGCCCGGCAAGGCCTTCGAGCTGCTGAAGAAGGCCGAGGAGAACCACCTGTGGCGCCAGAAACAGTGCATCAACCTCATTCCGTCCGAGAATACGCCGAGCCACGCCGTGCAGATGCTCAGCGCCAGCGACCCCAGCTGCCGCTATGCCGAGCACAAGAAGGTCCTGTCGTTCTATGATAAGGATATCTTCTATTATCAGGGCACGAAGTTCATCGACGAGGTCGAGCGCCTGCTCGTCGAGCAGATGCGCCTGTACCTCGGCTGCGCGCAGGTCGAAACGCGCGTCGTCAGCGGCCAGATGAGCAATATGGCCACGTTCTCCGCCCTCATGGACTGGAAGAACCGCCTCGACCGCAAGCACACGCCGCAGCGCCTCGGCTATGTCATGAACAACCACATCATCAAGGGCGGCCACCTGTCGGCCCAGCCCATGGGCGCGCTGCGCGACTACGTTGCCGTCGATCCGAAGACGGAGCGCACGGCCGTCGTGAACTTCCCGGTATGCCGCGACAACATCTACAAGATCGACGTCGAGGGCACGAAGAAGCTCATCGACGAGTATCGCCCCGAGCTCATCATCTTCGGCAAGAGCATGGTCCTGCACCGCGAGCCGGTCGCAGAGATCCGCGCCTTTGTCGATGCGCAGAACATCCCCACGACGATCATGTACGATATGGCCCATGTGCTCGGCCTCATCGGCGACCACTTCCAGAACCCGTTCGCGGACGGCGCGGAGATCGTTACCGGCTCGACGCACAAGACGTTCTTCGGCCCGCAGCGCGGCGTCATCGGCGTGAATTATCAGCGCGAGGACCTCAAGTGGGGCCTGTGGGAGGCCATTGAGAGCCGCACGTTCCCGGGCAGCGTCTCGAACCACCACCTCGGCACGCAGCTCGGCATGCTGATGGCCGCCTATGAGATGAACCACTTCAAGGATGCCTATCAGAGCGCCATCATCGCCAATGCAAAGCACTTCGCCCGCGCGCTCAAGGCGCAGGGCCTCGATGTGCAGGGCGATCCCGCCATCGACTACACCGAAACGCATCAGGTCATTGTCTCCGTTGGCTACGGCACCGGCCCCGAGGTCGCCGAGCGGCTCGAGGAGAACAACATCATCGTGAACTATCAGGCCACGCCGGAGGAAGAGGGCTTCACCGCCAGCGGCGCGCTGCGCATGGGCGTCAGCGAGATGACGCGCTTCGGCTTCGGCCCTGCGGAGTTCGACGAGTTGGCTTCCCTGATGGCAGACTGCATCCTGCGCGGCAAGGACATCTCGGAGGATGTCGTCCGCCTGCGCAGCCGCTTCACGAAGATGCACTACTGCTTCAACGACGCGGAGTTCAACGCCGCGCTCGATCGCTTCGCCGGAGAGATCGGCTTCTGAAATCAACAAAGTCCGCCCCGCATCCGCGGGGCGGAAAACCGACATGAAAAATACTGAAAAATTTATCTGGGAGGAACTACCATGAATTATCCTGTTGAGCTGCAGTACACGAAGTCCCACGAGTGGGTGAAGACCGAGGGCGACGTCACGGTCGTCGGCATTTCCGACTTCGCGCAGGATGCGCTGGGCGACGTCGTGTTTGTGAATCTGCCCGGCGTCGGCGACGAGGTCACGGCCGAAGAGGCCTTCGGCGATGTCGAGTCCGTCAAGGCCGTCAGCGATCTCATCAGCCCGGTCAGCGGCGTGGTGCTCGAGGTCAATGAGGAGCTGTTGGACCATCCCGAGCTGTTGAACAGCGATCCCTATGGCAACTGGCTCATCAAGGTCGAGCAGGTGACCGATACGGAAGAGCTGCTGGATGCCGCCGCCTACGAGGCCTTCTGCGCGCAGGAGGGCTGACATGGGCAGCTATGTTCCCAACACCCCCGAAGAGCGGCAGGAGATGCTGCGGGCCATCGGCCTGCACGACTTCCGCGAGCTCTACGGCGATGTGCCCGCGTCCATGTATCTGGACCGGCCGCTCGATCTGCCGTCCGGCATGAGCGAGCTGGAGGTGCGGCGGACCATGACGGAGCTGGCAGGGGAGAACCGTGTGTTTTCCACCATTCTCCGCGGCGCCGGAGCCTATGACCACTACATCCCCTCCATCGTGAAGTATATCCCGGCGAAGGAGGAGTTTCTGACAGCCTATACGCCCTATCAGGCGGAGCTGAGCCAGGGCATCCTCCAGTCCATCTTTGAATATCAGACCATGATCTGCGAGCTGACGGGCATGGACGTCTCCAATGCATCCGTCTATGACGGCGCGACAGCCGCCGCCGAGGCCGCAGCCATGTGCCGCGACCGCAAGCGCCGTGTGACGCTGATCTCCGGCGCGGCCCATCCCGACGTCATCAACACCGTCCGCACCTACTGCTACGGCACGGGCGACGAGCTGCGCGTCATCCCCGTCAAGGACGGAAAGACCGATCCGGACGCCCTGCGCGAGCTTCTGACGGCCGGGGACGTCTCCGGCGTGTGCATCCAGCAGCCGAACTTCTTCGGCCAGCTCGAGGATGCCGAGGCACTCGGCGAGATCATCCATGCAGCGGGCGCGCTGTATATCCTCAGCTGCAACCCCATCGCCCTCGGCATCCTGAAGACACCGAAGGAGTGCGGCGCGGATATCGCAGTCGGCGAGGGACAGCCGCTCGGTATGCCCCTCGGCTGGGGCGGCCCGTATCTCGGCTTCATGGCCGCTACGTCGAAGCACATGCGTAAGCTGCCGGGCCGCATCGTCGGCCAGACGGTCGATTCGCACGGCGAGCGCTGCTTTGTCCTGTCGCTGCAGGCGCGCGAGCAGCACATCCGCCGCGAGAAGGCCAGCAGCAACATCTGCTCGAATGAGGCGCTGTGCGCGCTGACGGCGGGCGTCTATCTCTCTGCCATGGGCCCCGAGGGCCTTGCCGAGGCTGCGCGCCAGAGCATGGCCAAGGCGCACTATCTCGCCCGCGGCCTTGCGGCCATCGAGGGCGTGACGCTGCGCTATTCCGGCGAATTCTTCCATGAGTTTGTCACGGATCTGCCGAAGCAGGACGAGATCCTTGCTGCGCTGGAGCAGGCCGATATCCTCGGCGGTCTTCCGCTGGAGGGCGGCATCCTGTGGTGCGCCACGGAGAAGGTTCCGCGCGAAGCGCTGGACCGCACCATCGCCATCGTGAAGGAGGTGCTGAGCAAATGAAGCTGATCTTTGAGCGAAGCGTTCCCGGCCGCCGCTGCAGCATCCTCCCGGCGTGTGACGTCGAGGAGACACCGCTGCCGGAGTCTCTGCGCCGCGCGGAGGCTCCCGTTCTGCCGGAGCTGAGCGAGCAGGACCTCAGCCGCCACTATACGGAGCTGAACCACCACGTTCACGGCGTGAACTGCGGCTTCTATCCGCTCGGCTCGTGCACCATGAAGTATAATCCCCGCATCAACGAGGAAATGGCTGCGCTGCCCGGCTTTACGGGTATCCATCCGCTGGCTCCCGCCCACACGGTGCAGGGCTGCCGCCGCGTGCTGGAGCTGGCACAGCAGTATCTGTGCGAGATCACGGGCATGGACGGCATGACATTCCAGCCCGCAGCCGGTGCGCACGGCGAATTCACGGGCGTCCTGCTCATCAAGCAGTATCACGATGCCCGCGGCGACAAGAAGCGCACGAAGATCATCGTTCCGGATTCCGCGCATGGCACGAACCCGGCTACAGCTGCCATGTGCGGCTATCAGGTCGTGAATATCCCGTCCGCGCCGAACGGCTGCGTCGATCTCGAGGCGCTCAAGGCCGTGCTCGGCGACGACACCGCCGGCCTGATGCTGACGAACCCGAACACAGTCGGCATTTTTGACGAAAACATTCTGGAGATCACGCGTCTTGTCCACGAGGCGGGCGGCCTGTGCTACTATGACGGCGCGAATCTGAACGCCGTCATGGGCGTCGTGCGCCCCGGCGACATGGGCTTTGACTGCATCCACCTGAACCTGCACAAGACGTTCTCCACGCCGCACGGCGGCGGCGGCCCCGGCGCGGGCGCGGTCGGCTGCAAGGACTTCCTGAAGCCCTATCTGCCGCATTCCGCCACGCTGGACGGCGTGGGTCACATCCAGGTGCGCGCCTTTGCGGGCAACTTCCTCGTCGTGGTGCGTGCACTGGCCTATCTGCTCACGCTCGGCCGCGAGGGCGTTCCCGAGGCGGCGCAGAATGCCGTTCTGAACGCGAACTATCTCATGCGCCGCATGGCGGGCACGTTCCGCCCGGCGTTTGACCGCATCTGCATGCATGAATTCGTTCTCGATCTGAGCGAGTTCAAGAAGGAGACCGGCGTCTCCGCGCTGGATGTCGCCAAGACGCTCATCGACTATGGCATGCATCCGCCCACAATGTACTTCCCGCTCATCGTGCATGAGGCCCTCATGCTCGAGCCGACGGAGACGGAGAGTCGGGAAACGCTCGACGAGGCGGCGGAAATTTTCCGCAAGCTCTATGAGCTCGGCCACAAGGACCCGGAATACATGCACGCTGCGCCGCATCATGCACAGATCGGCCGTCCGGATGAGGTGCAGGCTGCCCGCAATCCCATCCTGAGGTGGACGCGCGCATGATCCGGAAGCTGCTGTACCTCTGCACGGACAACATCGATCCGTATCATAACCTCGCGCTGGAGCAATACCTGACCGATACGGTCCCGGCGGATACCTGCATCCTCTATCTGTGGCAGAACCGCCATACCGTGGTCATCGGCCGGAATCAGAATGCCTGGCAGGAGTGCCGCACGGCGCTTCTGGAGCAGGACGGCGGGAAGCTCTCCCGCCGCCTCTCCGGCGGCGGCGCTGTGTATCACGATATGGGAAATCTGAATTTCACGTTCAGCCTGCCCACGGCGGAGTACGATCTGCACCGGCAGCAGCGTGTGATCGTCGAGGCCTGCCGCTCCCTCGGCATCGAGGCGAGCTTCTCCGGGCGCAACGACATTCTGGCCGCCGGGCGGAAATTCTCCGGCAATTCGTTCTATCACCACAACGGCTGCTCGTTCCACAACGGCACGCTGCTCGTCTCGGTCGACATGGCCAACCTCGGCAAATACCTGACGCCGTCGCAGCGCAAGCTGCAGAGCAAGGGCGTCGCGTCCGTGCCGTCGCGCGTTGTGAACCTGTCCGAGCTGCATCCGGGTCTGCGCATTTCGCAGATGCAGCAGGCCATGGCGCAGGCGTTTGCAGATGTCTACGGTCTGCCGGTCACCACGATCACGGAATCGCAGCTCGATGCCTCGGAGATCGAGGCCCGCCGCATGCGCTTTGCCTCCTATGACTGGATCTACGGCAGAGCGCAGCCGTTCCCGTTCTCCTGCGGAGCGCGCTACCCCTGGGGCGAGATCACGCTGGAGCTGCAGGTCGAGGAGGGCGTCTGCCGCGATGCGGCCGTCTACACTGATTCGATGGACGCGGAGTTTGCCGCGCCGCTGGCGGAGGCCCTGCGCGGCTGCCGCTTCCGCGTGGCGGACCTGTGCGGCCGCGTGCGCGAGGTGGCCGCCTGCTGTCAGATCGCGGACGACCTGTGCGCCCTGCTCGGCGAGCAGGAAATTTGAAAGGAGTGCCTATGGCAGACTATCAACTCATCGTCATCGGCGCGGGCCCCGGCGGCTATACCGCCGCGCTGCGCGCCGCGAAGCTTGGCCTGCATACGGCTGTTATTGAGGACCGCGAGTGCGGCGGCACCTGCCTGAACCGCGGCTGTGTGCCGACGAAGGCTCTGCTGCACGCCTCGCAGGTCTGGAGCGATGCGCACCACTGCGCGGGCGTCTGCGCAGATGGCGCGAGCCTCGACCTTCCGGCGCTGTACCGCCACAAGGACGAAATTTCGCAGACGCTCAGCAGCGGTATCGAGGGCCTGTTCCGCAGCGCGAAGGTCACGCTCCTGCGCGGCCGCGCCCGCATCACAGCTCCCGGCTGCGTCGAGATCACCGGGCAGGATGCCGGGACCGTCACGGCGGAGCATATCCTCATCGCCACCGGCTCCGTTCCGGCCCGCCCGCCCATTCCCGGCCTGGAGCTTGCCATGACCTCGGACGAGCTGCTTAAGGGAACGGACCGCCTCTACCGCTCCATCGTCATCATGGGCGGCGGCGTCATCGGCGTGGAATTTGCCACGTTCTACAGCGACCTCGGCTGCGAGGTTACCGTGATCGAGGGCCTTGACCGCCTGCTGCCCGGCATGGACCGCGAGCTCGGTCAGAACCTTGCACAGCTGCTCAAGAAGCAGGGCGTGCGCGTGTTTGCCAACTCCATGGTCCAGCGCGTCGAGCAGGGCGAGGACGGTCTGACCGTCCACTTTACCACCCGCGGCAAGGAAGACGCTGTCACGGGCGAGGCCGTGCTCTCGGCCTTCGGCCGCAGCCCGAACTGGAAGGGCCTGTTCGCAGACGGCCTCCAGCCGGAGACGGACGGCCGCCGCATCCATACGGATGAAAACGGGCAGACGAGCATTCCCGGCATCTATGCCATTGGCGATGTTTCGTCCCCGGTGCAGCTGGCCCACGTCGCGGCGGCGCAGGGAACGGCTTGCGTGGAGCGGCTTGCGGGCCGCACGCCGAGCGTCCGGCTGGACCTCGTCCCCGGCTGCGTCTATTGCCGCCCGGAGATCGCCTCCGTCGGCCTGACCGAGGCCGATGCCAAGGCGCGCGATATCCCGGTCAAGGTCGGCAAGTGCACGCTCTTTGCCAATGCGCGTACCATGATCGCCGGGACCGGCCGCAGCTTTATGAAGGTCGTCGCCCACGCGCAGACCGGCGTGCTGCTCGGCGCGCAGCTCATGTGCGAGCATGCGACCGATATGATCGGCCAGCTCAGTCAGGCCATTGCCAACGGCATGACGGCCCGCCAGCTGCTGGCAGCCATGCGCCCGCACCCGACGTTTGAAGAGGCGCTCGGCGAGGCGCTCGAGGAGCTCGTCGCGAAGCTGCCGGAATAAGCCCCGCCGCTCCGGCATAGGATGCCCGCGGGGGGATCGTATGGAAGGGGAACTTCGCATTCGCGTGCTCCGGCCGGACCAGCCGGAGGCGCTTCTGGCGCGTCGCGTGGCGCAGGTGCACGCCGCTCTGCTTGAGGAGCTGCTGCCAGAGCTGGCGCAGACGCCGGAGGAGCAGGCTGCGCTGCTGGATGCCATGCTTTCTGCGCTTTCTGAAACTTAAAAAACGGGATCGCTGCTTGCGCAGCGGTCCCGTTTTGTGAGTCGGAAGGGGAAATGACGCCCCGGCGGGTGCATTGCATTTTCAACACACCTTGCCGCATATGTTGCAAGGCGCGCGCCCTTTTTCGGGTCGAAAGTCGAGATGCCCTTGATGAGTCCAATGGTGCCGATGGAGATCAGGTCCTCCTGATCGGAGGTCTGCGTGTAGTATTTCTTCATAATGTGTGCCACGAGGCGAAGATTGCGCTCGATGAGCACATTGCGCGCCTCCAGATCGCCCTGTGCGGTGCGCTCGAGATACTCCCGCTCCTCCCGCGCCGTCAGCGGCTTCGGAAAGGAACCGCCGTTCGACAGGCGCAGGGAATACAGCATGCTGCTGATGATGAGCCATACGGCCAGCATAAGAAACCACCCCCTGCCACTGTATTCCCGAGCGGCAAGTCCATATTCTTGCTGGGCAGCATACCTATCGGCATATCCTGAAACGATACAAAAAACCTCTTCCGGAGACCCGGAAGAGGTTTTTGCGGATAAACTCAGACCTTCTCCTTGACCTTGGCGGCCTTGCCGAGGCGGTTGCGGAGGTAGTAGAGCTTCGCACGGCGGACCTTACCGCGGCGAACGGTATCGACCTTCACGATGCTCGGAGAATGAACGGGGAAAACCTTCTCGCAGCCGACGCCGTAGCTCAGGCGGCGGACGGTGATGGACTCCTCAATGCCGCCATGCTTGCGGGCAATGATCGTTCCCTCGAACACCTGCACTCTCTCACGAGCGCCTTCCTTGATTTTCACATGAACGCGAACGGTGTCGCCGACATTCATCTGCGGCAGTTCTTCCTTCATGTACTGGCTGGTCAGAGCCTTCATCAGATCCATAATGTTTGTCCTCCTCATTTATTAGGCGTTCGTGCAAGTGTTGACATCACCGCAGAGGACCGCCCATTCACAGACTTGATTAGTTTACCACAAAACCGTGCAGAATGCAAGCAAAACTTTCATTTTTTCTTCGGAAAACGAATGGGAACGCGGAATGTGATTTTTTTGTGAATTTCTGTCGGACTGGGTGCTTTTTCACGGGAGCTGTGCTATAATGACCGGAGAAAATGCTGATTTGAGGGACTGTTATGAAACAAAAATCCAAGCAGCCGCATCCGCGCGTCTATCGCCAGATCCCGATGCTGCAGGCAGACCCGGCAGAGGGCCTTTCTCCGCAGGAGATCAAGCTCCGGCAGAGCAACGGCCTAAGCAACATTATGCCGCCGTCCAATACGAAGTCCGAGGGGCAGATCATCAAGGAGAACGTCCTGACGTTCTTCAATCTGATCTTCCTGGTGCTGGCGCTGTGCCTGTGCCTTGTCGGCTCGTTCAAGAATCTGATGTTCCTGCTTGTCGCTGCGGCTAACACAGTCGTCGGCAGCTTTCAGGAGATCCGCGCTAAGCGCGCCGTCGATAAGCTGACGCTTGTCGCGGCGGGAACGGCGAAGGCCATCCGCTCCGGCCAGCGCATCTCCGTGCGGACGGATCAGCTTGTCCGCGATGACATCGTGGAATTTGCGGCGGGCGACCAGATCTGCGCGGACGCTGTCGTGCGCGACGGCCAGCTGCAGGTCAATGAGTCTCTGCTGACTGGCGAGGCCGATGCCATTCTGAAAAATCCGGGCGACACGCTGAAGTCCGGCAGCTTCGTCATCTCCGGCCGCGCCCGTGTGCAGCTGACGCATGTCGGCTCGGAGAGCTATGCGGCAAAGCTGGCGGCCGAGGCGCGGCGCAATGTCCGCTCTACAAAGTCCGAGATGATGCTCTCCCTGACAAAGCTCATCACGGTCGTCGGCATCGCGCTCATCCCGCTCGGCATCATCCTGTTCCTGCGTCATTTCCTGTCCGTGTTCCAAGGCTTGCCGCTGCGCGACTCCGTGGAATCCACGGTCTCGGCCCTGATCGGCATGATCCCGGAGGGCCTTTACCTGCTGACGAGCGTCGCCATCGCGGCCAGCTGTCTGAAGCTCTCGCGCAAGCGCGTGCTCGTGCAGGATATGAACTGCATCGAGACGCTGGCCCATGTGGACGTGCTCTGCGTGGATAAGACCGGCACGATCACGGAGCCGACCATGGAGGTCACGGACGTCTATCCGCTGAACTCCGAGCGCTTCAGCTACGACGATATCGAGAAAATTCTCGCAGCGTTCTACCACGGCGAAGAGCCGGATAACGAGACGGCCCGCGCCATGGGCCAGCAGTTTGCGGGCGAGACAACGTGGCGCGCCGTCAAGCGCATGGCCTTCTCGTCTTCCACAAAGTGGTCGGGCGCCGATTTCGGCGAAAACGGCCGCTATGTGGTTGGCGCGCCGGAATTCATCATGGGCGACCGCTATGATTCCATCCGCGGCGAGGCGGAGCCGTGGTCCGAGCGCGGCTGCCGTGTGCTGCTGCTCGCGGCCTATGACACGGCGTTCGACGACGGCCCGCTGCAGAGCGCGCATGTTGCGCCCATTGCACTTGTCTTCCTGTCGAACCTGCTGCGCCCCGACGCGCAGGAGACGTTCCGCTATTTTGCCAGTCAGGGCGTGTCTGTCCGCGTCATCTCGGGCGATAACCCGATCACGGTCGCGCAGGTCGCGACCCGTGCCGGCATCGAGAATGCCGATCGTTATGTCGATGCAACGACGCTCTCCACGGAGCAGGACTTCGAGGAGGCTGTCAAGTATTACACCGTCTTCGGCCGCGTCACGCCGGAGCAGAAGCGCTATCTTGTCCGCGCCTTCCAGAAGCAGGGCCATACGGTCGCCATGACGGGCGACGGCGTCAATGACGTGCTGGCGCTGAAGGATGCCAACTGCGGCATCGCCATGGCCTCCGGCAGTCAGGCTGCCTCGCAGGTTGCACAGATCGTGCTGCTCAATTCCCAGTTCAGTGCGATGCCAGCCATCGTGGCGGAGGGCCGCCGCGTCATCAATAACATCCAGCGCGCGGCCTCGCTGTTCCTCGTGAAGAATATTTTCTCGTTTGCGTTGACGCTCCTGCTGCTGTTCATCGACATGCCCTATCCACTGCTGCCTATCCAGCTGTCGCTCATCAGCACGTTTACCATCGGCATCCCGTCGTTTTTCCTCGCGCTGGAGCCGAATTACGCGCGCGTGGAGGGCAAATTCATGCGCAACGTCATTCGGCGGGCCATGCCGGGCGGCCTGACGAACCTGACGATCGTGCTGCTGGCCGGGTTCTTTACCTCGACGTTCGGCCTGAGCAATGAGCAGCTCAACACGATCTGCGTCTGGGTCATGTCCGCCGTCGGCCTCGTTACGCTGTATCATGTCTCCGTCCCGTTCACGCGCCTGCGCCTCGCTGTGCTGGCTGCCATGACGGCGGCGATGCTGTTCAGCCTGCTCATCATCCCGGCGTTCTTCGACCTCCCGGCGCTCAATGCCAGCTCGGCCCTCATCCTCGTTACGCTCCTGCTGGCCTGCCCGACCGTGATGCGCTTCTTCCGTGTCATCTTCGATAAGCGCGTCGCCAAGCTCGACCTGGCTCCGGCTAAGAAGCAGAAAAAACGTCATCGTTTTGAAAAATAATCTGTGCAACAGGGCCAGGTGTTCAGCCTGACCCTGTTGTTCTATTATGCAGTTGCGAATTCTGACAATTTTTGATACAATAACATAAATGACGTGATTGAAGTTTGAATAGCTGTCAATCTGGCCGGACGGAGGATTTCAAAATGAAATCAGGACCGAAATTCAAAGTAATATTCTTTTCGTGTTTTATAGTTCCAATTATTATTGCTCCGTTTTATGGTATTGAACGACTAGTATGGGTGACCGGTATTTGTTTGGCAATTGGTGTTATAGCCGCTTTGATTTACGCTATCGTTATAAAGGTATATGATAAGCTGGAAAAGTCTGTACTGCAAGAGCTTGATTATCCGAATTGGGAATTCGTGCCAAAAGCGGATGCATATGTTACAGTAAAAAGCCGACAGACTCTGGACAAGTACGACAGCATCAGGTTCTTCAAGGAAAACAGAGAAAAGCTGGAAGAGGCGGAACGGATTCTTCGTTGGAAGGACGAGGTCGCGAAAACTCTGACAGCCTTTCTTTCGGATAATGCATATAAAGAGCGCCATTTCTATCATCGTATTGAAGAACGGATAAATGAGGTGCTTGAGAGAACGAGAAATTATAGAATTCTTGTTACATATATCACAAAGGCTGGTAATAATCTGGGCGAGGTGATGCTGCTTGTCAGTCAATCAGAAATAGCGGAAATGAAGTACGATCCATCCATCCTGATGAACAAAGGAGAATACAACCGCTATTTAAGAGATCAGCAGAAAGAGGCAGTAACCGAGATGCAGCATGACTATTATGAGAGGGTCAATCAGATCATAGAGAAGGCAAACAAGGCGAAAGACAGTCTCGTGATCAGGAGTAATGCTGCAGAGCTGGATAATTTAATCGCGCAGCTGTTCGACAGAACGGTAAACAGTATCAAGAAAATTAAATCGTTGGACAGCGAAGAATGGCATTTCATCCGCGACTTTACGAATCGAATCGAACAGGATGTCAATAAGATCATAAGGGAAGACCAGAAAATTTTTATTTATTACAATTCTCTGGCCTTCCGAAAGATCAAGGCTACCTGTGAAGCACTGATGGCCTCGCAACGGGAATTCAATGAGTACATTTCCCAAAAAGTCGAGTCACTCTCTGCGCTGTTCGGAACAAGAGTTGTCCGCGAGGAGACGGTTGTAGCTGATGAATATAACTACATCCGCCCTTATAAGAAATCCATCACGCCGTTTACGGCAGAAGTATCTGCGGCGGTATTTGCAAGTGCAGAAAATCGTCCGCTGGACTATGTTGTAAAATACTTCTATCCGAATAAGAAAGACTATCCCGTGCAGATTCGGAAGCTTGAACTTTTGATCGAAGAATTGGAAACTCTGCGGGATGCAAAGCGGATCATTGAGAATTATAAAAAGGACTACCAGCAGTACATCGGCGACGTGCCTGCGTATGTTATGAAAAATGATCCGGATGGTTTCTATTCCAGACTGGGCTTTGCATATATCGACGAAAGTGTGCTGACGGTCGAATATAAGTTTTCGTATACCTCCAGCGGCGGAATGGCACAGCGTTCCTTTACGGTTCCAATGACGGAGGAAACGATCGCAGACCTGATTGGCGCGCTCGAAAACAAACTGACGGCAAGTGCACTTGCGAAAGAGCAGCGGACGCTGATGACAAAAAAGCTGCGGGAATCTATCTTGAAGCGCGATAACTACACTTGCCGTATTTGCCATAATTCAACCTACAAGGAGCCAAACCTCTTGCTGGAAGTCGATCATATTATTCCGGTATCCCGCGGCGGCCTTACGGTTGGAAGAAACCTGCAGACCCTGTGCTGGAAGTGTAATCGCTCCAAGAGTGCGAAGATGCCGAAAACTTATTGGTGTTCTGACATTGATTTATAATGGAAAAAGCTCCGCAGGCAGCCTGAACGGCTTCCTGCGGAGCGATTTTTCTGCCTTAATAGTTCTCGGCGTGGAGCTCAAAATAGCTCTGCGGATGATTGCACACGGGGCAGACCTCCGGAGCGGCCGTGCCGACAACGATGTGGCCACAGTTTCGGCACTCCCAGATCTTGACCTCGCTCTTGGCGAAGACAGCGCCGGTTTCCACATTGTGAAGCAGGGCGCGATAGCGCTCCTCATGATGGCGCTCAACCTCACCGACCATGCGGAAGCGGGCCGCCAGCTCCGGGAAGCCCTCTGCCTCGGCCGTCTTGGCAAAGCCGTCATACATGTCCGTCCACTCGTAGTTCTCGCCCTCTGCGGCCGCTGCGAGGTTCTCGGCCGTGCTACCGATGCCTGCCAGCTCCTTGAACCACAGCTTGGCATGCTCCTTCTCGTTGTCCGCCGTTTTGAGGAACAGCGCCGCGATCTGCTCGTAGCCCTGCTTCTTTGCTACGGAGGCAAAGAAGGTGTATTTGCTGCGGGCCTGCGATTCGCCTGCGAAGGCGGCCTGCAGGTTCTTTTCCGTCTGCGTGCCGGCGTATTTTGTGGTTTTTGCCATGATGATCGTCTCCTGTTATTGATTTGTTATTGTCTCGGCCGGGGCTGCGTCCGGTGCAGCCTCAGCGGCCTTGATGCGCTGATACATGTCCTGCATCTGCCGGTCGATTTCGGCTATCTTCCCGGCACAGGCAAGCATTTCTTCATTGATCCCCGCGGGCAGGCGGCTGCGGTCAGCCTTGTAGCGGATATCGTGCTCCAGACTGGCCCAGAAGTCCATGGCGATGGTACGGATCTGAACCTCCGCCAGCACCTGCTCTGTCCGGTCCGAAAGGTAGACCGGCACGCGCAGGTCCAGATGCAGGGAGCGGTAGCCATTGTAGTTCGGCGTTTTGATATAGTCCTGCCGCTTGACGATCTCCAGATCCTGCTGGCGCTCGACCATCTCCGCCACGCGGTAGACGTCGTCGATGTAGCTGCACACGACGCGCACGCCCGCAATATCGTTGACATTCTGCATGGCGGACTCCAGCGTCAGGGGCAGGCCCTTCTTCAGGAGCTTTGCCGCGATGCTCTCGGGGGATTTGACGCGGCTTTCAATATGGTGGATGGGATTGCGTGCGTACAGCACGTTGAATTCACTGTTCAGAACCTCAAACTTCAAGGTGAGCTGCCGCCCTGCAGCGGCGTAGAGATTCCGCATGACAAGAAACGCATGCGCGTTTTCCAGCAGCGGCGCGGTGGAACAATCCATAACGCATCCCTCCTGAGAATGGTTTCAGTGCAGCTTCTCCAGCTCGGCCTGCCAGACTGCGGCACAGGCGTCGCTCGGCATACGCCAGTCGCCGCGCGGCGAGAGCGTGACGGAGCCGACCTTCGGACCGTCTGGCAGGCAGCTGCGCTTGAACTGCTGGATGAAGAAGCGGCGGTAGAAGTTTTTCAGCCAGTGCAGCAGCGTCTCTGCGGGGTATTTCCCGGCAAATGCGGTCTGCGCCAGCCGGTAAATTTTTTCCGGCCCGAAGCCGAAACGCAGCACATAGTAGAGGTAGAAGTCGTGCAGCTCATAGGGCCCGACAAGGGATTCCGTCTGCTGCGCGATCTCGCCGGTCTCCGTCGCGGGGAGAAGCTCCGGGCTGACAGGCGTGTCGAGAATGTCGAGCAGCACGCGGCGCAGGGCGAGGCTTTGGGCCGTGTCCGCCTCATAGCGCACGATGTGGCGCACGAGCGTCTTCGGAACGCCCGCGTTCACGCCGTACATGCTCATATGGTCGCCGTTGTACGTTGCCCAGCCGAGCGCCAGCTCGCTCAGGTCGCCCGTGCCGACGACAAGGCCGCCCGTGCGGTTGGCAAGGTCCATCAGCTCCAGTGTGCGCACGCGCGCCTGCCCGTTTTCAAATGTGACGTCAAGCACGGACTCACTCTGGCCGATGTCGGCAAAGTGGCTGCGTACCGTGTTCGTAATGGAGATTTCCGTGAACTGTACGCCCAGCTCCTGACACAGAATTTCTGCGTTGGAGCGCGTCCGCTTCGTCGTGCCGAAGCAGGGCATGGTGACGGCAAGAATGTCCTGCATGGGACGCTGCAGGCGCTTCATGGCGCGCACGGCAACGAGCAGAGCAAGGCAGCTGTCCAGACCGCCGGAGATGCCGAGCACGGCCGTTCTGGCGTGCGCATGCTCCAGCCGCTTTGCAAGGCCGTCTGCCTGGATCTCGAGGATCAGCTCGCAGCGCTCGGCGCGGGCGGCCGCATCGCTGGGGACGAACGGAGTGGGGGAGACGGGGCGGGTGAGTGCCGTCTCGTGCAGCGGCATGGAGAACGGAACGGTGGTATGGCCTGCGGCATTCGGGCAGAATGTCGTACTGCGGCGTCGCTCGCACTGCATGCGCCCGAGGTCCAGCACGGCCTCGGCGCGGCCGGTGCCGAAGGGCTTTGCCTCGGCCAGCAGCGCGCCGTTTTCACAGATGAGATCATGCGCGGCAAAGACCATATCCGTCGTGGATTCGCCGTGCCCGGCATCCGCATAGAGATAGGCGCTCAGCAAGCGTGCGGATTGCTGGCCGACGAGCTGGCGGCGGTATTCCGCCTTGCCGACGGTTTCGTCACTTGCCGAGAGATTGGCAAGCACCGTTGCCCCGGCCAGCGCATGGCGGGTGCTCGGCGGCAGCGGGGCCCAGAGGTCCTCGCAGATCTCCACACCGAGGCAGAAGTCCGGCATTTCGCGGCAGCGGAACAGCAGGTCCATGCCGAAGGGGACGGACGCGCCGCACAGTGTGACGCTGCGCGTTTCGGCAGGTGCGGGGGTGAAGTGACGCAGCTCATAGAACTCTGCGTAGTTCGGCAGATGGGTCTTCGGCACAAGGCCGAGCAGCGCCCCATGGCAGACCACGGCGGCGCAGTTATAGAGTGCGCCGTCCACGCGGACCGGCAAGCCGACGACGGCGACGAGCTCGAGCGTTTCGCTTGCGCGGAGAATGTCCCGCAGGCCCTGCTCGGCGGCATCCAGCAGCGGCTGCTGCAGAAACAGGTCCGAGCAGGTATAGCCGGTGAGCCCAAGCTCCGGGAAAACGGCAAGCGCCGCGCCGTCCTGCGCGGCCTGCTGCATGGCGGCGATCGTTTCCTGCGTATTATAGGCGCAGTCTGCCACGCGCAGTGCGGGGGAGAGCGTGCAGACCTTCAGAAATCCGTTTTTCATAAAGGCGTTGTCCTTTCTGTTGCGGTACTTATCCCAATTATCATACCACAGACGGCCGCCCGAAACAAGGGCGGCTTTGGGGGAAAGTCCGAAGAGACTTTTTCGACAAGCAGACGTTATTGCAGCTCCTGCTCCAGCGCATCGAATTCCGGCGTGGAGAAGAATTCACCGAGTGTGATGCCGAGACCGTCGCAGAGCAGCTTGATCGTCAGAATTTTCGGGTTCTGGCTCTTGCCGTAGAGAATGTTCTTCAGGCTTGAGGGCGGCAGCGCGCTGAGCGAGGCGAGACGGTTGATGGAAATGCCGCGCTCTGCGCACAGCTGCAGAATGCGGTCGCGGACAGCGGTGACAGTGTTCATGGTGATGCCTGCCTTCCAAGTTTTTCCTTTAGCATAACGAAAAACACTGGACAATATAGGCTATGCATGCTACTATTAGGCTATCCATAGACTTTTTGGGAGAGCAAAACCATGGCGGACTATCAAAAAATGTATGCCATCCTCTGCGGAGCGGTGGACGATGCCCTGATGGGGCTGGAGCAGGGCAGCAGCGCGGCCTGCATCGCGCTCCGTCTCCGGCTGGCGCTGGAGCGCGCGGAGGAGATCTATCTGGAGACCAGTATGTGCGCGGAACGGCGCGGCGATACGAACCTAATCGAGCTGCGGCGCGATGCGCCGGAGGCGTGGGAGCAATAGAAAAAACCGGGAGCAGGCTTTTGCCTGCTCCTGAAATCATTTCAGTCCTTCTGTTCTTCCGGGACGCGGACGCTGACGCCGTTGAGCTCCATACCCTCATCGACATTGATGAGCAGGTACTTTGCACCGCCGAGCACGCGCGTCTGCACGAGGTCCTGCCGGTCCGGATTCACGCGGATGACGACATCCGGCGTGCGGTACTCCAGCTGGGCCGCGCCGAGCAGATTCTGCGGGGGGACTTCGCTGCCGCCGCCGAAGGCCTCGTCATATTTGACGTTGAAGGCGGCCATCTTCGGCTCGGACACGCCGCAGTGCTCAAGCACCGCACCGACCTCCTGCCGCGTGACGGCCAGCGGCTCCTCGGCGCGGGTCTCCTTGTGCGTCAGAACGAGCTCCCGCAGGGCGGTATGGACGTTCTGGACGACGTTCACGCTGCATTCGTCCTCCAGCGCATCCGTCAGCACCTCGCGGAACGTCTCGCGCTGCGTACCCGCGGGCATGGGCGGCTGCAGGTTGAACACGGCGGAGACGAACTCCTCGTAGCTGCTGTCCGTGTTCTTCGTATAATACAGCGCGCCGTAGAGGTTCGTCGCGCGGTCGTCAAAGGCAGGGAACAGGAAGCCGACCTCCGGTGCGGCGGCGACCCAGTCCGTGCCGCGCTCGTGGAATTTCCCCTCTGCGGAGTCATAGCGCAGGACAGGCTTTGTCTCCTTCACGGGGCAGATGCTGCAGAGTATATAGGAAAACTGCTGCTCGCTGCCCTCTTCCTGCCGGAAGCCGTCTCGGGAACGGAATGGCACGTCATAGCGGTCCGCAGCCAGCAGGATCAGGTAGTTGTCCGCCAGATGCAGAGAGCCTGCGATCTTTTCATACAGGGTCTGCACGGCCTCCTCGTCCTCCAGGCCGGAGTCGCGCAGCCGCATGAGCAGCCGGTGCTCGTCGCTGTCCGCGACCTGCGCCGTCGAGAAGCTCAGGTCGGAGAGGGTTTTGCCCATTCGGCCGGAGATGCCTTTTTTCAGCAGCTCCAGATATTTTTCCTGCTCACCCTCCGGCAGCAGGCCCATGGAAAGGGTGAAGGCGGAGACGAGCTCGCCGTGGACATTGACATAGCAGCCATGGATTTTTGTGATATTGCTCCGATCCTGGCGATAACGGCGGCGGAGCTCCGCCACTTCCTTGTCGATCATGTGGGATACCTCTCAAATTGGATTCCCGAATATTATAGCACAGACCGCTGCACATTTCCAGCGCGGAAGGCTAGAAAAGCCAAACAGACTTTTGCGAGAAACAACGGAGAGGGCCGAGGCCCTCTCCGTTGTGCTGTGTTTAGTTTTCCGTTCCGGAGACGAGCTTTGTGTAGCGCATGATGATCGTTGCGACCTCGGCGCGCGTAGCGGAGTTCTGCGGAGCGATCGTGTTGTCCGGCATGCCGTTGATGATGCCGACGGCGACCGCCCAGCTCAGGGCCTCCTTCGCGTAGTCACTGACCCTGGCGGCGTCGGTGAATTTCTTGGCAAGGTCAGTCGTGTCGCCGACATCGAGACCGCGGAATTTTGCGAAGCGGTAGAGGATCGTGACGATCTGCTCACGGGTGATCTGGTCATCCGGGGCGAACAGGCCGTCGCCGATGCCGTTGACGATCTTGTTCTCCGAGCACCAGTTCACGGCTGCGGTGTACCACGAGCCGGCCGGAACGTCGGTGAACGGCGTCTTGCCGACGTTGTCGGAATTCGGGGAACCGGCGATACGCCACAGGACGGTGACGAGCTCGGCACGCGTCATGGCGGCATCCGGGTCGAAGCTCATTTCGCTTCTGCCGCGCAGCAGGCTATTCTGATAGCAGTAGTAGACGGCCTCCGCGAACCAGTCGGTGTCGTCCACATCCACGAACGGCATATCCATGGTCGAGATCTTGCCGCAGCGGTCGCAGTGGTAATACACCGTGCCGTCGTCGGCCACGACCTTGGAGAAGCTGTGGCCGGAGGGCTTGTCGTACTTTGTCTCATAGGTCTCGCCGCATTCGCACTTCACGCTCAGATGGCCCTGCACGGAGCAGGTCGTCGGAACGTCCTCGAGAATGGTGGTCTTGTGCATCGTGCCGTTCTTGAGGTCGAAGTGATAAGCAGCCGTGCCGATGAGCATCCAGCCGGTCTTGTATTCCCCGGCGAGGAAGTACATCTGCTTGCCGCTCGTCTTGTCCGTGGCCCAGCCGGTGTAGTTCGCAGGTGCGGTCTCGCCGCAGACGGAGCAGATGAGGGTCTTGTGCAGGCGGTCAAAGACGAAGGAGTGGCCGTCGCGGCAGGCGTTGTCGTGCTCGACGGTGAACGTGTCCACGACGGAACCGTTCAGGTCATAGGCCGTCACGGTCAGCTCACTGCGGGTCGTGTTCACGAGCAGGTAGAGCGCCTGATAGCTCTGGCTGATTTTGGCAAAGTGGAAAGCGGGATCGTTCACGGCGGCGTAGTTGACGTCGCGGGACTTTTCGCCCATATCGCCGCAGATGACATAGGTCGTGCCGTTTTCGGCAACCTCTCCGCCGGTCAGCTGCTCGGTGCGGGCATAGGCGTGATCGTGGCCGGAGAAGACAACGTCGATCCCGGCGGCATCGATCGCGGCGGGGAGAATGCGGTTATAGGCTGCGCTCGAACCCTTGGGGTTTGTGTAGTATGGCGGCTGGTGGACCGTCAGGAGCTTCCATTCGCACGTCGTCTTCGCGGCATCCTCCTGCAGCCAGGCGGCCGCTGCGTTCAGGTCTGCATTGCAGTTCACCACGGCGATGTAGACATTGCCGTATTCCACGGAGTAGTAGTCCGCATCCGGCGTGCCGAAGATATTCATCGCATGACCGGCACTCAGGTCGCCGTAGTATTCGTGGTTGCCGAGGACCTGCACGATGGGCGAGGCGGGGAAGTCATCGGAGAAAACGTCCAGAATCTCGTTCCAGGCGGTCAGGCTGCCAGCGTTGTCAATGAAGTCGCCCGTCTGGATGCCGAAGTCCGTGTTCGCGTTGCCGATGGCCTCGGCGATCTGATGTATGACCTCGATATCGGCGGCATCAGCCTCGACATTGCCGCTGAGCTGCGTGTCGCCCATGACGAAGAACGACGTCTCTGCGCCTGACTCAGCCGTGGTGAATGTGCGGACATCGGACCAGTGGCCCTCCACGCCGTCACCGACGCGGTAGGAATAGGTCGTCGCGGGCGTCAGGCCCGTCAGTGTAACGGAGTTGACCAGCGAGGCCTGATAGCCGTCCGTGAACGAACGGACCGTGCTCGTGCCCTGTGCGGTGGTAAAGCTGTAGTTTCCGGAAATGTAGGCTTCCTCCGTCGTGTACTGCACGACGGCATTGCGCGCGGTGTAATCCGGCGCTGCGAACCAGGTGATGTTCTGGGTCGTTGCAGGAGCCTGCACGGCGTTCAGACGGATGTTTGTCGGCGCGACCTCTGTGCTGCCGATGCCGTTCGTCACGCCGCTGCAGCGGAAGGAAAGGCCTGCCTCACCCTTGGCGTAGACGGTGAACTTCTCACCGGCCGTCTGGCAGAAGCGGTTCGTCACGAGCACGCCTGCGGCGTTCGTCGTGCCGAGAAGCACGTCATCCTGGCCATCCACGACGGAGAAGATCTGCACGCGGCCGGGGGCCTTGCCGTCTGCCGTCTTGACATAGAGCTTGCCGTTGCCGCCAACGGTCATGATGTCCGCCGTCAGCTCATAGGCCGCCGTCACGCCGACATTCTGCGCGGGCTGGGCAAAGCTCAGCGTCGTGCCGCCGTCGGTGAAGCTGCCCTTTTCCAGCGTGTAGGTCAGCAGTGAGCCGCGGGCAGCCGCGCTCGGGACATGGAACTTCACGGTCGCAATGGCGCCGAGCTTCGGAGAAGCGGAGGTTGCCTGCAGCTTCAGAACGTTCTTTTCATAGGTGTAAGTACCGGTGTAGCCGTTTTCAAACGTGACCTCCGGCGCACCGAACGTGTCCGTCAGGCGCAGCTCCATCGTAACGGAGCTGATCTTGCGGGAACCAGCGGCATTCAGCGTCAGGGCATAGTCCTCGCCGATGACGGCGTTTGCCTCGCCCGTCAGCGTGACGGATCCATAGGCCGTCGAAGCGGCATTCACGGTGAAGTAGCGTGTTTCGGTCGTCACGTTGCCGAAGCCATCACAGACGGAGACGGTGACGCTGTGCGTGCCGTTCGGCAGCAGAACGCTGACGCTGGCGCTGCCCTCCGTGGAGGCCGTGAGCGTCTGTCGCTGGCCGTCGACGGAGATGGCGGTCTTGGCCGGGTTGATGCCGGTGGCGTTTTCACCTGCCGGGTCATGGAATTCGGCTGTGAGCGTCAGGCGGTTCGTCTTCAGCTCCGTCGTGCCGTCCTCGGCCAGCTCAGCCGCACCGGCCTTCACGGCGTCGATGACCGGGTTCTCGAGGTCGTCGACCGTGTCGCCGTAGACAACGCGGAAGTTATCAAAGTACAGGCTGCCGCTTGCCATGGAGCCCATGGGGATCTTATCGCCGTTTTCATTGGCGGAGCCGCCGGGAATGTAGGTCAGCAGCACGAGCGGCTGGCCGTTGAGGATCTTCAGCGGATGATCCTTCGTGACATATTTGGCAAACGGACGGAGGTCTGCCTCACAGTACATCCAGCCCTCCCAGTAGATGCCGGTATACTGCAGGGAGCGGCCCTCCTGCGTGGTAAAGTGCAGATAGGAGCGCTTATAGGTGCCGCTGGCCTCGTCGTAATAGGCGATCTGCGTCCACAGCCAGTAGTTCGGCGTGCCTTTGGGCGCGTAGACCCAGACGCCGAGGCCGGACGGGGTGCCGTCGAGCGAGATACCGCTGTAGAGATCCGTCTTTGCGGCGTCGCTTGTATCGGCGTAATAGAGGTACTCGTTGACATTGCGGTAGCCGGGGAGCAGATCGGTGTAGTCATAGTCGAGGCGCATGGAGTAGTCGCCGAAGCGGGTCTCGCCCTCGTCGCCATTCACGACCTGCACCGTTGCGGAGTGCTCCTTCATATAGGAGGCGTGCCAGGTGAACAGGCTGTAGCCAGCGCTGCCGAGCACATAGCAGGCAGGATAATACGTTTCGTCGGTATAGTCCCCAATGTAGGTGCCGCCGAACTGGAACGGGCCCTTTTCCGTGACGGTCGCGGGAGCGTTCGTCGCCTTATCCCAGTTGATGAAGGTCAGCTCCATGTTTTCGTCGCCGAACTTCGCACCGTACTGCGCGTTGCCCCAGTCGTACTCGGCGCCCTGCATGAGCTTGCCCTCGGCGTCCGGCTCAAAGTCGAGCAGGACCTGCGGCATTCTGCCGATCTCCACATGGATGCTGTCGGTCAGCTTTGTGCCGTCGTGCTTCGTGTAGCTGACGGTAATGTCAGCCTCCAGCGTCTCACGGGCCTTGACGGCCGTGAACGTATTGCCGGAGAACGAGCCGATGTCGGAGGGCTGCTTACCGGGATCGGTCGGCATGATGGTCCAGTCGAACACATAGCCGCCCATATCCATCAGACGCGTGCCGCTCTTGGCTGTCAGGCCGAGGTCGGACGACTCCTGGAAGGAGAGGTTCAGCGTTTCGGCGGCAAAGAAGAGCTCCTCCGGCTCCTGTACCTCCACGCTAGTCGTGCCGAGCACGGTCTTGCCCTGCAGAAGCTGAGCCGTCACGGTGCCGCACTTGCCGTTCGAGCGGAACAGGCCGTTCGCGTCGATGGTGCCGAAGCTGCTGTCTTCAAGCCCCCAGCTCACGTTGGCTGGCAGGTCGGCGGGATAGCCGTTGGAGTCGACGCCTGTGGCAGTGAACTGCACGGAAGCGCCCGCAAGGAAGAGGTCGTTCTTCGGCGAGAGCGCGGCGTGGTCAAAGCGGCCGGTCGGCTGCGCCGTCGAGACGATCATCAGGGTCGAGGCGACAACGCGCTCGGGGCCGTCGGACGGATGGTTCTGGATGGTAAGCTTATTGCTGCCCTCGTGGCGGGAGGCGTAGGTCGCGGAGCCGCCGCCGTCGAGGTAGATGGCTTTGACGCAGCCCTGCGCCTGCAGGACCTCGGCCATTTCATAGACGGTCATGCCGTCGGACAGGCCCTGACGGCCGTCAGCCATGAAGATGACGAGCGTGCCATCCGCCTTCAGACCGATGGAGTTGCGGGGGGCCTTATAGCTGGCGTCCAGGCCATCCTGGATCTTGCCGTCCTTCAGCAGCCAGAACGGGCCGGAGATGGCTTCGGCGACGTCGTCCGTGGGGGTGCCGTAGTCGCGGATGTCATAGCTGCCGTCCTTCAGAACGGCGAAATACGGCTCGAGCCAGTCGTCGTTCTCGTGTGTCTGGATGAGGTGGCCTTCCATGATAAGATAGCCGCGGCACTGTGCCGTCTGCATATTATAGTAGTCGGCGTTCACAGCCGTAACGACGGTCTCGCCCGTTGCGGCCTCATAGGCGGCGGCCTGGGACGTGGTCGTCTTCAGATCCCAGCCGAGGTTCTTCGCGGTCTCCGCGCGGCTCTCGGCCGTGCTGCCCGCCGTGTAGTAGTTGGGATAGGATGCCTTGAGCTTCACGGAAGCACCGGGGGTGATGGTGGCCATATAGCCAAGCACCTGTGCGCTGCCGCTGGCGTTGTTCAGAATGACCTGCGATTCCGTCAGGCCGTTCACGATCGGATAGTTCGTCTGCGAGATCAGGACCTTGTCGGCCGGGGCGCTGAAGTCCGGGTCGGAGCCCGCCGCAAATGCGGCCGGAAGCAGGCCGGTGAGCAGCGCGCAGACAAGCAGGGTACACAAGATCCGCCGGATGACCGGCATTCTTCTGCTGACCATGATGTACTGTCCTCCTAATAAATTGATGGAAGGAAGTTCCTTCTTCGACATGAAATGTCAGTTGCATGATAGCATATGGGGCGGGAAGTGTCAAGCGAGGCCGCCAGAAGTTGTGAATAGTGCACAAAAATGCAGCCAAATATTTGGAAACAACGCTGATCGACCGGTGGCATGTGTTCTAGCTGATGTGATGTTAAATTCTTGTTAGCCGGATCGGCCGGCCTTGCTTTTTTCTGTAAAAGCCGGTATAATAGGGGAAACATGCGGGCCGGTCCGGCTGGCCCCGGAGAATTGAGGAGTGAGACAATGAAACGACTGCTTTTGCTCTGCCTGACGGCGGCTGTGCTGGTATCCTGCCTCGGCCTGTCGGTTCAGGCTGCGCCCACCCTGTCGTGGACAGAATTCTATACAATGGGGGATGCCGCCTCGGCGCACACCCGCATCGATCCGATCGAGCTGGACGGGACGACGACGCTCTTCCTGCCAGCCAGCGTATCGCGGAAGGCGGTCCCGGTGTATTTTACGCTTTCCGAGAAGAACGCCGTTGTGACGGCGACGGGAAGCCGCGGCTCCGTGGCGCTCAAGAGCGGCGATACGCTGGACCTGACCGCCCTGTGCGAGGGCACGGACGATACGATCACGCTGCGTGCCCGCTCCGGGAGTATGCAGGCAGAGAAGCGCGTGACGTTCCTGCGGTATGACAATGTGTCGACGATGTTCCTCGTGAGCGACGATCCCGTGAACGAGGGCCGTGAGTGGGTCGAGTCCAGCGAGGACAAATCCAACAGGGCCAAGGGCAGCATGGCTCTGCTCGCAGCGGACGGCGAATCCGTCTACGACGGCAAGCTGACGCAGATCAAGGGCCGCGGCAATTCGACCTGGAAGGGAGCCAAGCGCCCCTATCAGATCAAGCTGGACAAAAAGACCGACCTGCTCCAGACCGGCGACAGCGCCGATAAGGCCAAGACGTGGGTCCTGCTGGCAAATTTCTATGATCCGTCCGCTGTCCGCAACATGCTTGCGCTCGACCTCGGCCGCGCGCTGCAGATGGAGTGCAACATGGGCTATCGCCCGGTGTGCCTGTTCTATGACGGCGAGTTCCGCGGCCTGTACCTCCTGACGGAGAAGGTGGAGGTCAACGAGGGCCGTGTGAACGTGACGGACCTCGAAAAGGCGAATGAGAAGGCCAACCCCGATGTCGAGGACCTGACGAAGCTCGAGTCAAAGACCGGCACGACCGCCAACGGCGCGACCTATCTTTATTGTGACGGCATGAACGACCCGGCGGACATCACGGGCGGCTACCTGCTTGAAATGGACTTCGCCGACCGCGCCATGGCGGAAAAGTGCTATTTTATCACGGCGCGTGGCTTCTATGTCGTTGTAAAGTCGCCGGAGGCCTGCTCGAAGGCGGAGATGGACTATATCGCCAGCTGGTATCAGGACTATGAGGACGCCGTGTTTGAGGGCGGCACGAGCTCGAAGACTGGCAAGCCGTTCACGGACTATGTTACGGTCGAGAGCATGGTGCAGTGCTACCTCGTCAACGAGCTGAGCAAAAACGGCGACGGTTTCAACACGTCTGCCTACCTCTATAAGGAAACCGGCTCGGAGCCGATGAAGATGGGCCCGCTGTGGGACTACGACCTTGGCTTCGGCAACAATAATTATGAGGACCTTCTGCCGCAGCCGGAGCTGCTCTACACGGTCTACGGCTCGCTCGGCCGCGCGCTGTATGCCCTTCCGGAGTTCCGTGCCGAGGCACAGCGACAGTATACGAAGTACATCACGCCGCTGGCAGATGTCCTTGCGGGCGATGCGGACGCGGTCAGTGCGGACGGCAGCGTGCATTCGTTTGTGTGGTACCGTGAGCAGGTCGCCGCGGCGGCAGGCTATGACGAGCTGCTGTGGAAATCGTCCCATATGGACGTCCGCCCCGGCGGAAACGGCTTTGCGGAGAACTTTGCCTTCCTGCAGAACTTCGTCGTAAAGCGCGTTCAGTGGCTGGATGGCGTAATCGGCAAGTGGAGCGCTGACCATGCAGACCCGCTCGGCGATTATATGGATGTATTCGAGAGCGACTGGTACTATGACACAATCACCCGCGCCACGGCGCTTGGCCTGCTGCACGGCAAAGGTGCCGGCATCTTTGATCCGTCCGGCATTACGACGCGCGCACAGACGGCGCAGGTCATTTATAATATTGCCGCGCCCGGCAGCATTGCCTATTCCGACGTGTTCCCGGATGTTGCGGAGGGCAGCTGGTATGCGTCCGCCGTCCTTTGGGCGCAGCGCGAGAAGATCGTCCTCGGCTATGACGACGGCCTGTTCCGTCCGGACCGCGGGGTGAGCCGCGAGGATATGATCACGCTGCTGTATCGCTATGCAGGCTCCCCGAAGACGAGCGGCAGGAAGCTTGCAGAGTTCCGCGACAATGCAAGCATCTCGGACTATGCCCGGCAGGCCATGGAATGGGCCGTGGAGAACGGCCTGATCCTCGGTTATGCAGAGGACGGCACCATCCGCCCGCAGTCCACGACGACCCGCGCGGAATTTGCGACGATCGCCGTGCGGTTCTACGAAAAGACGAATGCGTAAAAAGCACCTGCTTTGCCGACTGTCTGCGCTGCTTTTGCTCGTGGCGCTGACGGCCTGCCGCCGAGATATGATGGCTCCGACGGTGACACCGACGGAAACGGCGGTCACGGAGCCGACAGAGCAGTCCACGGAGGCACCGACGGAGGCCCCTGCGGAGTCTTCCACCGAGCCCCCTACGGAGGCTCCGACGGAGCCGGAATGGGTGCCGGAGTATAACGGCGCGCTCGGCTCCACCGGGAGCCTGCGCGGCACGACCCTGCTCATCTCCATCTTTACGAATGATGCGCAGACCGCATGGGACGACGAGGCCGACCGCGAGGAGATGCTCCTGACGCTCAACCGCATGGACACGGCCGCGCAGTGGCTCACGGAGCAGGCGGCTGCATATGGCTCGGACGCTTCGTTCCTCTATGACTGGACCGCTGATCCGGACCTGCGCTATGATGCCTCGTTTTCGGAGCTTCTCGTCCGCGAGGATGGGGGCATGTACGAGGTGCAGGCCGATTATGTGCGGGAAAACATCGACACCGAATCTCTGCGGCAGAAATACCACGCAGACAATGTGGTCTACTTTTTCCTGTTCAATACGCCCTATGAGCATACGCCGAATCCCTGGTCTCTCGGCTTCTTGTCCAGCCCGGATTATGATATCGAATACGTCAACCTGTATATCCGCTTCGGAGACATATTTGATGCGCCGCCTTCGACCTATGCCCATGAGATCCTGCATGCCTTCGGTGCGCCGGACCTCTATTATGTGGACACGGGCATCCCACAGGAGTTTGTCGATTACTGCAGTCAGACGGGCTGCAATGACATCATGTTCACCGTGAATGCGGGCGAGACGATTGACAATGATTTCACGCCGATCGACGCCTATTATGTCGGCATCGGGGCACGCCCGGCAGAGGCGGATGAATGGGGCCTCGGTCCGAGCGAGTATGACGCAAACTGAATCCTGATATAACATGGAGCCGGTCCCCGGAAAGGGGATCGGCTCCGTTTTATGGATCTGCTTATTCGAGACCGTATGGCCAGCCGCCAAGGCCGCCAAGGTCGTAGAGCTCGGAGTATCCGAGCGCTGCGAGCTTTTCGGCTGCAGCGCGGCTGCGCTTACCGGTCTTGCAGTAGACGAGGACCGGACTACTCTGATCGGGCAGGGCCTCTGCAGCCGTCTCGGCGCTGATCTCGTCGACCGGCAGCAGCACGGCGTCTGCCAGATGGCCGGTGATGTATTCCTCTTCGTCGCGGACATCCACGACCGTTCCATCGGGATGCGAGCGGATCATGGCAAGCGCCTGCTCGGCGTCTGCGGCAACAGGGATCATGGGTGGGCTCCTTTCAGGCCAGCTCGATCATGTTCGTATAGAGCTGATAGTACTTGCCGTGCTGCTCCAGCAGGTCAGCGTGGCTGCCGCGCTCGATCACGCGGCCCTGCTCCAGCACGAGAATGGCGTTCGCGTTCCGGACGGTCGACAGGCGATGCGCGATGACAAAGACCGTGCGACCGGCCATCAGGCCGTCAAGACCCTTTTCGATGAGCTTTTCGGTGCGGGTGTCGACGGATGACGTCGCCTCGTCCAGAATGAGGACCGGGGCCTCCGAGACGGCCGCGCGCGCAATGGCGACGAGCTGCCGCTGGCCCTGACTGAGGTTTGCGCCGTCGGAATAGAGCATGGTGTTATAGCCCTGCGGCAGATGCGAGATAAAATAGTGCGCATTGGCGATCTTCGCTGCACGGATGCAGTCCTCATCCGTCGCGTCCAGCCTGCCGTAGCGGATGTTCTCCATCACGGAGCCGGTGAACAGGTGGGTATCCTGCAGAACGATGCCGAGGGACCGGCGGAGGTCATCCTTTTTGATATCGCGCACGTCGATGCCGTCATAGGTGATGTGGCCGCCCTGAATGTCATAGAAGCGGTTGATGAGGTTCGTGATCGTCGTCTTGCCCGCACCGGTCGAGCCGACGAAGGCGATCTTCTGGCCGGGCTTGGCATAGAGCGAGAGGTTTTTCAGCACCGGCTTGTCCGGATCATAGGAGAAGTCGACGTTGTAGAAGCGGACGTCGCCCTTCAGCGGCACATGTGTGCCGTCCGGCTTGACCCAGTAGAAGTCGCGGCCCTCGCGCGCCAGCGTGACGGAGCCCTCGTCGATCTCGGCCGGGGTGTCCAGCACGTCGAAAATGCGCTCCGCACCGGCCAGCGCCAGCATGATGGAGTTGAATTGATCTGCGATCTGGCTGACTCGGTCGGCGAATGTGCGGATGTACTGCAGGAACGTGATAAGGATACCGCCGGTGCCCTCGCCAGTCAGCCACAGTGTGCCGACGGCGCAGGTGATGGCATAGAACATGTGCGACAGGTTGTTCAGGATCGGGCCGACGACGGACGTGGCCGTCGTTGCCATGGTCGAGGCGCTGTACAGCGCCTCGTTGATCGGCTCAAAATCGGCCATGACCTGCTTTTCGTGCGTGAAGACCTTGATATCGCGCTGTCCTGCGATCATTTCCTCAATGTAGCCGTTTACGGCCGCGGCGTTCTTCTGCTGTGCGCGGTAGCTGTGGCTGCTGATCTTTGTCGTGATGCGCACGACAAGCAGCACGATGGCGCCCAGAACGACCATGATGGCAAACAGCCGCATGGACAGCACGAGCATCATGGCGATGGTGCCCGTGAGCGAGGTGACGGAGATGAGCATCTGCGTGATGCTGTGCTGCAGCAGCTCGTTCGTCGCCTCGATGTCGTTCGTGTAATAGCTCATGAGGCTGCCGTTCGTATTGGCGTCAAAATAGCTGATGGGCAGCTTCTGCATACGGGCAAACAGCTCCGCGCGCAGCTCACGCATGATGACGGTGCTCGTCTCGAGCATAAGGCGGTTGAGCAGGTAGTTCGTCACGGCGCTGAGGAAATACAGCGTGCCGAGACCGGCCAGCAGGCTCAGATATTTTGCGTAGGTCTCATTCGGCGTGATGCCGCTTTCCTTCAGAAGATTGGTCAGCGGGCGCATGCAGTAGGACGCGCCGATCGTGCAGGCCACATAGGCCAGAATGGATGCCACGGCGCAGATGAGCAGCACGCGGCAGTGACGGAAATAGCGGAACAGGCGGAACAGCGTGTGCAGGGGAGACTGCGCGCGGCGGTAATTCCGAAGCTCAACTCTGGCCATGCTGCTCACCCTCCTCCCGCATCTGGCTGTCATAGACGTCGCGATAAATCTGGCTGCGCTCCATCAGCTCCGCATGCGTGCCGACGTCGGAGAGCTCGCCCTCGTGCAGTACGATGATCCGGTCGCACGAGAGGATCGAGGCGATGCGCTGCGCGATGATGATCTTTGTGCTGCCGGGCATGGCCGTTTTCAGCGCGCGGCGGATGTGCTCATCCGTCGCCATATCCACGGCGCTCGTGGAGTCGTCGAGGATCAGGATCTTCGGCTGCTTCACAATGGCGCGCACAATGCGCAGGCGCTGCTTCTGGCCGCCGGAGAGGTTCGCGGCGTTCTGCTCCAGAACGGTCTCATAGCCGTCCGGGAAGCGATCGATGAATTCGTCTGCGCAGGCAATGGCGCAGGCCTCGCGCAGCTGCTCCTGCGTGGCGTTGGCATTGCCCCAGCGGAGATTCTGCGCGATCGTGCCGGAGAACAGCGCGCCGTTCTGCAGCACCATGGAAACGCCGTCACGCAGATGCTCGAGCGTGTAATCGCGCACATCGCGGCCGCCGACGCGCACGGTGCCGGACAGCGTGTCATAAAAGCGCGGGATGAGATTCACAAGCGTGGATTTGCCCTCGCCGGTGCCGCCGATGATGCCGATGGTCTCGCCGCTGTTGATATGTACGGTGATGTGGCACAGTGCAAGCTTGTCCGGGTCGCCGGAATAGCTGAAGCAGACATCTTCGAAGTCCACACTCCCGTCGGCCACGACGGCGTCGCTCGGCCCGTCCGTGATGTCAACGGTCTCGTCGAGCACCTCGTTGATGCGGACGAGGGAGGCATGTGCGCGGGACAGAGCCATAATGAGCCACGTGAGCATCGTCAGAGCGTTGACGGCCTGCGTCGTGTAGGACACCAGACTGACAAGCTCACCTGTAAGCAGGCCCGTTGTGCTGAAAATGATCTCGCGGCCGCCGAGGAGCAGCAGCACGATCGTGCAGCCCCATAGGATGGACATCTGGATGGGACCGGTCAGCGTGAACAGGCGGGAGGATGACAGCGTTGCCTGCCGCAGATCCTCCGCCGTGCCGCGGAAGCGCTCGGATTCATAATCGCCGCGGACATAGGCCTTGACGACGCGGCTGCTGATGAGGTTTTCCTGCACGGCGCGGTTCATGCTGTCCATCTTCTGCAGCATTTTGCGAAAGCGCGGCTGGCCGATCTTCATGAGGATGGCCAGAACACCGGCCAGGAACGGAATGGAGATCAGAAAGATCACCGCCAGATGCGACGAGATCGTAAAGGCCATGACCGTTGCCATCAGCACCATGAATGGCGAGCGGATCAGTGTGCGCAGGAACTGCTGCATGGTGTTGCGCACGGTGTTGACGTCCGTCGTGGCGCGGGTGATCAGGCTGGACGTTGTGAAATGATCCGTGTTCGCGAACGAGAAGTCCTGAATTTTTCCGAGCAGGTTCGCACGGAGATTTTTGGCAAAGCCCTGACTGGCCACGGCGGAGCAGCGTGCGCTCAGAATACCGCAGGCCATGGAGCAGCAGGCAACGATGACCATGATGATGCCGACTGTCAGAACGAAGCGGTCGCGGTTTGCGATAAGTGCCTCCGGAAACAGCTCGCGCAGCATGAAATCCTGCTCCCGGTAGAGGCCGCCGTCCACGATGACGGACATCAGCATCGGGATCAGGACCTCGAGCATGACCTCCAGCCCGCCGAAGATCGCGGCGGCAAGGGTCCAGATGCGGTAGCGCCCCAGATTCGGCCATATGTGGCGGAATGACCCATGACGTTTCTTTTTGCTTTCGATGAAGCTCATCCCCTTGAAGATAATAGTCGTGTCCGGATATTATACCAAACGGTATGACTTCGTACAAGATCGAATTTCCATTTTTTTGAGAAAAAATTCAAAAGGATTTCCTGAAAAATCCCCGAAATCCGCCTCGTCTTTTTCTGCGGTGCTTGCAGCGGAGCGGATGATACAATATACTATATTGGAGTGAATTATAACGATCTTAAGAATATCTTTCGGTTTTGTCTGCTTGTTTCTGCTGCCGTTTTTCGGTAAACTGTAGGAGCAGAAGCGAGAACGCAGGCGGCTGTGCGGAGAGAAAAATGGGGGAGAACGGCATGTATCGGATTCTGGTTTGTGATGACGAGCGGGACATCGTGTCCGCACTGCGGATCTATCTAACGGCGGAGGGCTATGAGGTGCTCGAGGCCTACAACGGCAGCGAGATGCTGCGGCTTGCCGCCATGCAGGAGGTGCATCTCATCCTGCTCGACGTGATGATGCCGGGCATGGACGGGCTGAGCGCCATGGCGGAGCTGCGCAGGACCTCGAATGTGCCGGTCATCCTGCTGACGGCCAAGTCTGAGGACACGGATAAGGTCCTCGGCCTGAATCTCGGCGCAGACGATTATGTGACAAAGCCGTTCAATCCCATTGAGGTCATGGCGCGCGTCCGGTCTCAGCTCCGGCGTTATCTGCAGCTTGGCGGCGGGCAGGTGCTGCCGACGCAGGTGACCATCGGCGGCATCATGCTCGACGACGCCGGACGGACCGTCACGGTCGACGGTGAGCCGGTCGCGCTGACGCCGACGGAGTTCGACATCCTGCGTCTGCTCATGCAGCATGCGGGCACAGTCTTCTCTCCGCGCGAAATTTATCGCCGTGTCTGGGGCGATTCGCCCGTCGGCGTGGAGAACGCCGTGGCGGTGCACATCCGGCATCTGCGCTCGAAGATCGAGATTGATCCCACCGAACCGCGCTATCTCAAGGTTGTGTGGGGCAAGGGATACAAAATGGAGGAACGACGAAATGAAAAAGCTGCAAGATAACCTCGCGGCGCGGATCGCCGCATCCGTCATACTGACCGTGAGCTTCCTGCTCACGCTGCTCAGCACGGCGGGCATCGTGCTGCTGGCTTCCTATCAGGCCTATAACGACGGCGGCGCGCAGCTGCGTACATCCTATCTGCATGCGGCAGGAGTCCAGGAATACTACGACCATGTCGAACCGGTGCTGGAAGGACTTGTCCATGAGCCGCAGAGCTATCAGAATTACCTGAACAGCTTGAATGTCCATGTCGATGTGAAGACGACGGACGGAACAACCGTGTTTTCCAATGCAAAGGAAGGGGAGACGAGCCTCCTTGAGGGCCCCTTCAGCTATACGTTCACGACCGGAGAAACGAAGCTCTGGAAGAATACGTTCTCGGATGCGGAAAAGGCCCAGCGCGCGCTGGAACGTTTCCCATACCAGATCGAGGACTATGAGATCGAGGCGTCGCCATTTGAATACAGCACGTCCTATTCGCCGATCGACGAAAGCCTCGGCGACGCGCTCGACGAAACCCTATCCGGCTTAGAGTCCTATTACCCGATGCTGAAGATCTGGTATTATCCCGAGGGGAGCCTGACCGAGGTAGAGGTCGGCGTGACGCTGGCTGCAGCCCCGATCGGGAACGATTCGGTCGCCGTCACGGTGCGCTGGATCGATCTGCTGATCGCCATGCGCGTGTGGCTCATCCTCATCCTTGTGCTTTCCGCGGCCTGCTGCGTGGCCAGCTTTGCCTTCCGCCTGCGCACGGCGGGCCATAAGCGCGGAACCGCGGGCATCACACTCCGCTGGCTCGATCGGATGCCGTTTGAGGCTTATCTGCTGGCCCTCGCCGCAGTTGTGCTCATCATCGTCTTTCTTGCCAGTGCAAAGGGGGAGCTGTGGTCGATTGCACCGGCTGCTGTCCTCCTCTGCTTTCTGCTTCAGACCCTCCCCATGACGATCGCCGCACGCTGCAAGGCGCACACCATGTGGCGCAATACGCTGCTGCGCCGTCTGCTGGACTGCATCCCCGGCGTGCTGCGGCGGCTTGCGGCGGTGATCCGGCGCGTGATGCCGAAGCTCCCGCTCGTCTGGACGGCTCTCGTGTGCTGGCTGGCCCTTAGCCTGCTGGAGCTCGGCTTTCTGATGGCCGGGGCCTATGCTGTTCTCTGGATCGTGGAAAAGGTCGTGTTCACGCCGCTGGTCGTGCTGTTCCTGCTGGACCTGCGCCGCCTGCTGGACGGGAGCAAGCGGCTTGCCGAGGGTGATCTGGATCATTCGGTCGCGACGGACCATATGTTCTCTCCGCTGCGCAGACAGGCCAACTATCTCAACGGCATCCGCGACGGGATGCGCAATGCCGTAGAGGAGAGAATGCAGAGCGAGCGGATGAAAACGGAGCTCATCACGAACGTCTCGCACGATATCAAAACGCCGCTGACGTCCATCGTGAACTACGCCGGCCTGCTGCAGCGCGATGGCCTTTCCTCGCCGGACGCGCCGGAGTACCTCGAGGTGCTCGTGCGTCAGAGCACGCGGCTGAAAAAGCTGACGGAGGACCTCATCGAGGCCTCCAAGGCGGCGACCGGCAATCTGACGGTCCATCCGGAGGCAGTTGATGCCCACGTCCTGCTCGGGCAGGCGGAGGCGGAGTATGCCGACCGGCTGCAGAATGCGAAGATCGAGCCTGTTTTTGATCTGCGCGCCCAGCGGTTTTGTGTGCAGGCGGACGGGAGGCTCCTCTGGCGGGTGTTCGACAATCTGCTGAGCAATATCTGCAAGTACGGCCTGCCCGGCTCGAGGGCCTATCTCCGCACGGAGGAGCGCGGCGAACTACTGCGCATCACGTTCCTGAATATCTCCCGCGACGCCCTGAATATTCCCGCCGAGGAGCTGATGGAGCGCTTCGTCCGCGGTGATGCCTCCCGCAGCACGGAGGGCAGCGGTCTCGGCCTCTCCATTGCGCGCAGCCTGACGGAGCTGCAGAGCGGCACATTCACGATCGCCATTGAGGGGGACCTGTTCAAGGCCTCCGTGGAGCTTCCGCTGACAGAAGAATAAAACCTGCGGCCCGGACATTTGTCCGGGCCGCTCAGCTTGTCAAAAAAGTCCCTTCGGGCCTTTTTCGCCAAGCTGCTTCCAGAATTGCAAAATAAGTTTTTGTGTTTTTATTTTGCAATTCTGCCGCTGCGGCG
>ERZ773260.315-NODE-315-length-71366-cov-9.807533_pt1 | contig 71366 bp, 58 predicted proteins | sample MGYA00511387_ERZ773260 | MGnify/ENA primary metagenome ERZ773260 (study PRJEB29015, sample SAMEA2737745) | human gut metagenome | biome: human gut; feature: human-associated habitat; material: faeces | place: China | collected 2012 ...
CATGGCGCAGCTCCTGCGCGGCGGTCAGGTATTCGTTGCGCCACGGGCCGGATTCAGCCTGATACCCAAGCTGCTCCATCGCGTCGGCGCACAGCAGGCGCGCGTCGGTGTTCGTCGGATCGGCAAACACGATGGCGTTCGTGATCTCGGCGACCCACTGATAGCCTGATGTATTCGAGAAAACTTCTTGAGGTTGGGGTTGGCATCTGGTTTGATACGGATGGCATCCTCAATCTGGACAAGGACGGTGAGCTTCGTCTGTCGATCTTCTCGGCACTGGCGCAGGATGAATCCGCAAAAAAAATCGGAAGCCGTTCGCTTTGGACAACAGGAAGCCATCAAACGCGGTACGGTATTTGGGTTTGACAACATGTTTGGTTTTCGAAAAAAAGACGGAAAGCTGGAAATTGATGAAAAGGAAGCGCCTGCCATTCGAAAGCTGTTTGAACTGTATGCCACGGATCAATACAGCATGAAGCAGATTGAGAAAATCCTGTATGACGATGGGTTTCGCAACCATAATGGCAATAAACTGTCCCACGCGACGATGGCACATATCATCAGAAATCCGAAATACAAAGGATATTTCTGTGGCAATAAAGTTGGAGCGGAGGACATGTTTACCAAGAAAATGGTCTTCAAACCTGAATCGGAGTGGGTGATGTTTAAGGATGAGCGCATTGTTCCTGCGATTTGACATAGAACAAGAGCCATCCCCGCAAAATAGGGATGGCGCTTGGCATGCGTAGTCTGAACGAAGCGCTTACGCCTTTCCGCTCATGGAGCGTTCGGCCTGCTCGATGAGGCGCTTCGTCATATAGCCGCCGATGTAGCCCGCCTGACGGGACGGCAGATCGCCGTTATAGCCCTGCTTGAGGTTGATGCCCAGCTCGCTGGCGATTTCGTATTTCATCTGGTTCAGCGCGCCCTTGGCCTCCGGCACGACGGTGCGGCCGCTGCGGGAGCTGGAGGAGGAAGACTGCTGCGCGTTCTGCTGATTCTGCGGATTATTCTGATTCTGATACATGGAAATCAAGTCTCCTTTCAATCGTCAAAAGGGAGCCGCGCGCCGGATGCGGGCGCACAGCCGGAGGAGTTACCAGCTCTGGCCGGCCATCTGGTGTTCGGCCTGCTCGATGAGGCGTTTCACCATGTAGCCGCCGACGTAACCGGCCTCGCGGGAGGTCAGGTCGCCGTTATAGCCCTGCTTGAGGTTGACGCCAAGCTCGCGCGCGATTTCATATTTCATGTTGTCCAGCGCGCCCTTGGCCTGCGGCACGTTGATGCGGTTGCCGCCGCTCGTGTTGTTCGCCATTCGTTGTTTCACCTCCAATCGGTTCAGCCCTATTGTGGCGCGCGATAAATCGCGATATTCTGACAATAACCGCCTGTCCTGCCATGGAAAGGACAAAAATGACCACTTTTTTGCAAAAAGGGTTGACAGCAGCGGTGGATCGTGTTAAAATAATCTTCGAAAGTGAGCGATGCGGTAGTAGCTCAGTGGTAGAGTGCCACCTTGCCAAGGTGGATGTCGCGAGTCCGAATCTCGTCTACCGCTCCATGTCAACACTCGTCTGAAAAGGCGGGTGTTTTTCTTTTTTTCAAAAAAATCGGGAAGAAAAATGCGCCCTCGTCCGTCGAATAGACAGAATATGGAAAAGCGGAAAAAAACCGCAGGAAGAGGGGAAAAAAATGAAGAAAAAGTTTGTTGCGTGTCTGCTTGCGGGACTGATGCTGCTTGGCGCGGCGGCGCTGGCGGACGGCGGGGAATGGCACGAAAGCCGGATCGGCGGCTCTGTGCGATTAACCGGCTATACCGGCGATTACAATGGTTACGTTTCGGCAGACGGCCTCGGCGGCGTGGCTGGCGCGGACGACGGATATGTGACCGTCATCAGCAAGAGCGCAACCCTGTGGAGCGAACCGAGCACGGGCAGCAAGAAAGTCGCCTCGATGAACCATCAGGATGTGGCGCTGTGCCTGTACGACGGAGGCTACGAGCCGGTGATGCAGAACAACTTTTATCATGTGGACTACAAGGGCAAAACCGGCTGGGTCAACGCAGCCTATGTCGTGCGCAACAAGCTGGAAATCGTGCTGATGGAGAGCAACGTTCCGGCCTATGTCGCGCCGGACAGGAACGCCAAGAAGGTTGGCTCACTGAGCAAAATGACCCGCTACCGCGTGATCGGGTTCTACGATGATTACTACATCGTCTCCTTCCGCGGCGCGGCCTGCGCGTATATCCCGATGAGCTGCCGCCATTATGATTCCACGCTTGAGCTGCTGCATAGGCAGGCGCCGAACGCAGCCGGAACCATCCAATACGATACCCCGCTTCGCACCGGCCCGGATGACAGCTATCCCGAAATCAAAACGATGAAAGGCGGAGAGACGTTCTCCTGCATCAACGAAATCGACGGCTGGTATGTGATATCATACTCGGATAAAAACACGGATGGCGAGGTCTTTGCGTTCATTGATTCGGATGCGGCGACGGTGACGTGGAACAGCGGATATTGAAGATGGGCGGATTGCATGCGGGCGCAGGATTGAAACGGCGGCGTATGAACGGAAAAAACACATGGAACATGCGTAGAAAGAAGGAGTTGTTATAAAGAAAAAGATGGCGGCGTGTCTGCTCGCAGGGCTGATGCTGCTTGGCGCGGCGGCGCTGGCGGACGGCGGAAGCGGATGGCTGAACAGCGCGACCCGCGGTTCCTTACAGCTCGCCTCCTATGCGGGGGACTACAACGGGTATGTCGATGTGGATGGCTACGGCGGCAGTCAGGCGGACGACAGCCTGTGGGTGACGGTGATCAGCAAGAAGGCCACCGTTTGGAGCAGCCCGAGCACGGGAAGCAAGCAGCTCGGCGGAGAACCGTTTGGCGACGGGCTTCGCGTCGCGACGAATGATTCGGGTCAGCCGATCATGGAAAAGAACTTCTATAAAGTGGACTACAACGGCAAAACCGGCTGGATCAACGCATCCTATGTCGTGCGCAACAAGCTGGAAATCGTGCTGATGGAGAGCAACGTTCCGGCCTATGTCGCGCCGGACAGGAACGCCAAGAAGGTCGGCTCGCTGAGCAAAATGACCCGCTACCGCGTGATTGGGTTCTACGATGATTACTACATCGTGTCTTTCCGCGGCGCGGCCTGCGCGTATATCCCGATGGGCTGCCGCCATTATGACACGACGTTTGAGGCGGCCGAAAGAACGTCGAGCTATGGAAAAGGAACGGTGGCCTATTCGACCAAACTGCGGACAGGCCCCGGCGAAAGCTATCCGGAAATCAAGGAGCTGAAAGAGGGCGAAACGGTCGTGTGCCTTGACAAAATCGAAGGCTGGTATGTCCTCTGGTATTCGGGCAAAAATACGGACGGCCAAATTCTTGCGTTTGTGGATGCGGATGCGGTGAATATGAACCGGTAAAGCGGCGCGCGCGGCTTGCTATGGATATGAAACGACAATCGAAAACCGAACGATTTTCAAAAGAAAATGAATTTCTATCGGAAATCGGTTGCTTTCCTCGGGCTTTTTTGTTACAATACGGGGCGCAACATGTTCAGGCGTTGTCCTTGTGACGAAAGAAAGGGGAACTTCAACCATGGCTAAGCAGCTCGAAATGATGTATGAAGGCAAGGCAAAGCAGGTCTTTGCGACCGACGATCCCACCCTCGCGGTGATCCATTATAAAGACGACGCGACCGCGTTCAACGGCCTCAAGAAGGGCACGATCGTGGGCAAGGGCGTGGTGAACAACCTCGTCAGCAACCATCTGTTCAAGATGCTGGAGGCGAACGGCGTCAAGACCCATCTGGTCGAGCAGCTCAACGAGCGCGACAGCGTGGTGCGCCGCGTGTCCATCGTGCCGATTGAGGTCATCGTGCGCAACATCGCCGCGGGCAGCCTTTCCAAGCGCCTTGGCCTGCCGGAGGGCACGAAGCTCAAGACCACCGTGCTGGAGTATTGCTACAAGAACGACGATCTCGGCGACCCGATGATTAACGATTACCATATCGCCGCGATGGAGCTGGCGACGAAGGACGAAATGGCGCAGATTGCAGCCATGGCGCTCAAGGTCAACGAGCTGCTGACCGCCTACCTGAAGGATCTGGGCATCGAGCTGATTGATTTCAAGCTCGAGTTCGGCCGCTTCAACGGCGAAATCCTGCTGGCGGACGAAATCTCCCCGGATACCTGCCGCTTCTGGGACAGCAAGACCGGCGAAAAGCTGGATAAGGATCGCTTCCGCCGCGATCTGGGTCATGTGGAGGATGCGTATCAGGAGATCCTGCGCCGCCTGATGGGAGGACACGAGGAATGATCGACCGCTATACCCGCCCGGAGATGGCGGCGCTTTGGACCAAGCAGAAGAAATTTGAAACGTGGCTCGAGGTGGAGCTGAACGCGACCGACGCATGGGTGAAGCTGGGCAAGGTGCCCGCCGAGGCCGCCGCCGAGATGCGCAAAAACGCGAAATTCACCGTTGAGCGCGTGGAGGAAATCGAGCAGTCCACCCGCCACGACGTTGTGGCGTTCACCCGCTGCGTGGCCGAGAGCCTGGGCGAGGAATCGAAGTACCTGCACTTCGGCCTGACCAGTACGGACGTGGTGGATACCGCGCTTTCCAGCATTGTCTCTCAGGCGCTGGATATCATCGAGGCCGATATGCGCAAGTTCATCGACGTGCTGGCCGCTCAGGCGGTCAAATACAAGATGACCCCGTGCATGGGCCGCACCCACGGCGTTCACGCCGAGCCGACGACGCTGGGGCTGAAATTCGCGCTCTGGTATGCCGAAATGCAGCGCAACCTTGAGCGCATGGAGCACGCGCACAAGATCACCCGCGTGGGCAAGATCTCCGGCGCGGTCGGCACCTATGCCAACGTCGATCCGTTTGTGGAAAAATACGTCTGCGAGCAGATGGGGCTGGAGCCGTCGCCGATCAGCACGCAGGTGCTCCAGCGCGACCGCTACGCCGAGCTGCTGAGCGTCATCGCCATCACCGGCTGCAGCTTGGAAAAGTTCGCCACCGAGGTGCGCGGTCTGCAGAAGACCGAGCTGCGCGAGGTGGAGGAGCCGTTCCGCGCGGGGCAGAAGGGTTCTTCCGCCATGCCGCACAAGCGCAACCCGATCAACTGCGAAAAGGTCTGCGGCCTCTCCCGCGTGCTGCGCGGTTACGCGCTGGCGGCGATGGAGGACGTGGCGCTCTGGCATGAGCGCGACATCAGCCATTCTTCCGTCGAGCGCATCATCCTGCCGGACGCGACCGAGCTGCTGGATTACATGCTCGTGCTGATGACCCGTATTCTGGGCGATCTGTTCGTCTATCCGGAGAATATGCTCCGCTCGATGAGCATGTCCTACGGTCTGCCCAATTCTCAGCACGTGCTGCTGACGCTGATCGACAAGGGCATGCTGCGCGAGACGGCCTACGACTGCGTGCAGCGCTGCGCCATGCGCGCGTGGCAGGAGCAGAAGCCCTTCCGCCAGATGCTCGAACAGGATGAGACGGTCACGAGCCACCTCAGCCCCGCGGAGCTGGACGCGTGCTTCGAGCTTTCCTACCACTACAAGCATGTGGACGAGGTTTTTAAGCGCCTCGGCCTCGAAAAATAACGGAATATCGCAGAAATCATAAACAGAACCACCCAAGAAACGACGCTTTTCTTGGGTGATTCTTCTGTTTTTTGAGGAAAAAGAAACGGCAGCCTTGTCACATTTCATTTTTTAATCTATAATAATATGAACGTTGTGCCTAAATTGAGAACGATTTTTGGCTTTGCCTTTGGAGGCGTCATGTACAAATTGCTGCTGGTTTCCGATAAAGAGGAAATCCGTTCGCTGTATCGCCGTTATGCCGAGTGGAATACCCTCGGCTTTGAGCAGCCCGACGTCGCGGAAAACGCGCAGCAGGGCATTGATTTGCTCAGCCATCGCCGCTATGATGCGATTTCCTCCCTGCTCAGCGTGAGCGAGGGCAAGAAATTCTTTGCGTATCTCTCCCGTCGACCGGAAATGCTCGGCATGGAAACCGCGCGGGACGAGGCGCATCTGCGCCGGGAGATCAGCACCGCCCGCCGCGCGCTCTCCACGCGGGACGCGAGCCGGCAGAGCAAGCAGGTGGACGATTACACGAAGGTGCTGCAAGGGGAGTTCTTCTGCGATCTGCTGCGCGGCGCGGCCTTTGACTGCACGAAGATCGACGAGCGCATGCAGTCGCTCAAGATCGACGCGCTGGATGCGGCGCGCCCGGTGGTCACCTCTTCCTTCCGGCTGCCGCAGGGCGATTATTTCCTCTCCGAGGTCTGGCGTTACGGCCGCGACCGGCTGGAAAACGCGCTCAAAAACATCTTCGAAAACGGCGACCCGAAGATGGCGTTCGTGCTGCTGATTATCAACCCGCATCACATGCGCCTGCTCGCCGCGCCGCGCGAGGAGATGAGCAAAGAGGAAGCATACGACAGGATGATGGCGCATCTGGCGAGCTGTCAGGCCAATCTCGAACAGTATTTCGAGCTGACGCTGACCATCAAGCGCGTCGTGCCGTATGACAACCTGTACGCCCTCAGCCGGGAGAATGCGGCGAGGACGGCGCACTGAATCCTGCTTTTTAGACGAGGCTGTCAAGCGTGGCAGCCCCGTCTTTTTTGCGTGAAAATAACATACCTTTCCCCAGCGGGAGGGGATGGCATGCGGAAAAGAGGCTTTGCGCTTTCACTCGGACTGCCGGAGGACGCGACGAGCGACTGCGCGCGCGTGACGCTCAGCGGGCAGAGCGCGGCGCTCGTGGAGGGGCAGCACGGCGTGATCGAGCTGACGGAGAGCCGCGTGCGCCTGCGGACGGGGCGCGGGGTGCTGACCGTGCAGGGCGAAGGGCTTCGGCTGCGGGCGCTCTCCGTCGATGCGGCGCTCATCGAGGGGCACGTGCTGACGGCGACCTACGCCGGGGGAGGGCGAACGCCATGAACCTGACCTTGGAGCTTTCCGGGCTGAATCTGGAGCGCCTGCTCCGTGCGGCGGGAGCCTGCGGCGTTCGGATGAAAAACGTCCGCCGGATGGACGAGCGAACCATGCGCGTCGTCGTGCCGGCCGCGCAGAAAAAGAGGATGGCCGCGCTCTGCGAAAAATACGGCTGGCAGATGGCGGAAATTCGGGCGGGCGGGCTGCTGAGGCTCGCAAGGGGCGTAAAAAGGCGATGGACGCTCGGGCTCTCCGTGCTGCTCAGCATCTTTTGGGTCTATCTGTCCTCCGAAATGATCTGGCGGGTGGAGATCGACAGCGCGGGGGAAAACGCCGCGGAGGTGCGCCGCTGTCTGGAAGCGGAAAACGCGCACGTCGGGCGGCTGAAACGGCGGGTTTCGACGGATCATCTGGCCGATGCGCTGGCTTTGGCCGTGCCGGGGCTGGCGCATGCCGCCGCGCGATACGAGGGCAGCACGCTGGTTGTGGATTGCCAGCGGGCGCGCGAGGGCGAGCAGGCGGGCGTGGCCGGACAGGGCGCGGAGATCGTCGCGGCGCGGGAGGGCGTTATCGTGCGCATCAGCGCGGAGAGCGGCACGCCGAGGGTGAAGCCCGGTCAGGCCGTCCGCAAAGGGCAGACGCTCATCAGCGGGCAGGAGCGGACGGGCGGCGGCGAAACGCGCGCGTGCAGGGCGCAGGGGGAGATCATCGCGCGGTGCTTTGCGCGCGGAGAGGCGCGCGTTCGGCTGAACGTGACGGGCACGGTGGAAACCGGGGAAATCCGCCGCCGCGTGCGCATCGAAAGTCCGAAGGGCAGCCGCCTTGTGCGGGATGCGCCGGATTTTGACCGGCAGGACGTCAGCGTGGAGCTTCAGCCGATTGTCGGGCTGTACCTGCCTGTCTGGCGGCGTGTGGAGACGCTTGCGCGCACGGTCAGCGTGCCGCGCAGCCGAACCGTCAGCGACGCGCGCAGTCAGGCGCAGGGCGCGGCGGAAAAAATTGCCAAATTAAACTGCCCGAGCGGGGTCGAAATCCTTGACAAATGGGTAGATTATAGTATGATAGATGATGAGTTCGTGTATGCGACTGTGGTGCTCGTTTTTGAAGCGCCCATCGGCGCGCGGCACGGCGCAGATTAGCCCTTCGGGGCGTGGGAGGACTGCTTCTTTGGCAGAGGAACAGAAATTGGCCTCGGGCTCCGGGGCTTTGCAGAATGTGTTCGGCACGGGGGACGAAAACATCCGCCTGCTGGAAAAACAGATGCGGGTGCGCGTGGCCCTGCGCGGCGGCGATATCGTGGTGGAGGGCGAGGAAGAACGGGATGTGGACAACACCCGCGAAATCCTGAAAAAGCTCTGCGCGCTGGCCGAAAAGGGCGAGCGCGTGGATACGGCGGTGGTGCAGTACGCCGTGAGCCTGCTGGAAAAGGGCGAGCTGGATCAACTGGATAACCTGTACGGCGAAATCGTGGCGACGACCTTCCGCGGCCGCCCCATCCGCTGCAAGACGCTCGGCCAACGGGAATACGTGCGCGCGATTCGCCGCAACACGCTGACCTTCGGCATTGGTCCGGCGGGAACGGGCAAGACCTATCTGGCGATGGCGATGGCCGTCGCCGCGCTCAAGAGCAAGGAGGTCGAGCGCATCGTGCTGACCCGTCCGGCGGTGGAGGCGGGCGAAAAGCTGGGCTTCCTGCCCGGCGACCTCAACCAGAAGGTCGATCCCTACCTGAGGCCGCTGTACGACGCGATGTTTGACATGCTCGGCGCGGAGACCTGCCAGCGCATGCAGGAGCGCGGCGTGATCGAGGTTGCGCCGCTGGCGTACATGCGCGGCCGCACGCTCTCCGATGCGTTTATCATCCTCGACGAGGCGCAGAACACCACCACCGAGCAGATGAAAATGTTTTTGACGCGCATGGGCTTCCGCTCGCGCATCGTCGTGACGGGCGATCCCTCGCAGATCGACCTGCCGCGCGGCAAGCGCAGCGGCCTGATCGAGGCGGTCGAGGTGCTTGAAGGCGTGGAGGACATCAGCGTGCAGCGGCTGACGCATCACGACGTGGTTCGCCACGAGCTGGTGCAGGCCATCGTGCGCGCGTATGACGAGCACGCCGCCCGCGCAAAGGAGGAATGGAGCGATGGACGTTACGCGCAAGAGCGCCCGCAAATGGATTGACAGCCTGAGCCTTCGCGTGCAGCAGGCGCTGTTTGCGGCGGCGGCTTACCTCATCCTGCTGGCGATTTGTCTGCTGGCGATTTCGCCGGAGCAATACGATTTGAGTGTGGGCGACGTCGCGCCCAAGACGATCACGGCCAGCAAGGATATCGTCGATGAATTGACGACCGAGCGGCGCAGGCAGGCTGCGGCGGACGCGGTTTCCCCCGTCTATTATAAAGACGACACGGTTTCTTACACCGTGCTCTCCGACATGGACGCGGTGTTTTCTGAATTGCGCGCCGTTCGCGAGCTGGGCGAGCAGATTCGAAACGCATGGGGCGACGAGGGCGGTTCGTTTACCGAAGCGGACTATGCGCAGGCCTCCGGGCTGGTCACGCGGCTGTCGCTGAGCAATTATCAGCTCCGCACGCTGATGAACACCGGCGAGAGCGACTTTGAAAGCCTGTATCAGTCGCTGGTTTCCGCCACGCGCACGACGCTGGTCTCCACCATCACCGAGGGGCAGATCAACGACGCGATCAACAACATTCAGCAGATCGTCTCCTACAACACGCGGACGGATCTGTGGTATAACGTGGCGATTCCGACGCTGCGCGCCAGCCTCAAGGCGAACATGCTGATCGACCAGGCGGCGACGGAGGAAAACCGGCAGAAGGCCTGCGACGCGGTGGAGCCGACGGTCTACAAGCAGGATCAAAACATCGTGGTCAAGGGCGACCGGGTGACGGCCGAACAGATCGCGGTGCTGGAATCCCTCGGCCTGCTGGAGGGCAACAGCTTCGATTACCCGCTCTACATCGGCACGGCGATCACGCTGGCGCTGATTCTGGCGAGCGCATATCTGTACGCCTATCTGTTCGCAAAGCCGATGCTGAGCATGGGGCCGAGCGCGCTGGTGCTGCTGATTGCGGGCGTGCTGACGGTGCTGCTGTGCCTGCTGATGGGCGAATATCTGAACATCAACGCCATGCCCGTCGCGCTGGGCGCGATGCTGGTGGTCAACCTGCTGGGCGCGCGCCCGGCGTATGTGACCAATATGGCGCTGACGCTGATTATCACCCTGCTGACGGCGAAGGGCACGGGGCTGGTCACGTCGCAGACGATGAGCGTCCTGCTGACCTGTTCGCTGGGCGGGCTGGTTGCTATCTGGATGATGCGCAAGAATACGACCCGCGTGATGGTTGTGGTCAGCGGCCTCGTGGTCGGCGCGGTGAATTTCGGCGTCCTCGTCTGCGTCCGCGCGCTGACGTCCAGCGACATGAGCGGCGTGTGGTCGGATATGGCCTACGCCATCGGCGGCGCGGTGGTTTCCGCCGTGCTCTGCGTCGGCTTGCAGCCGATTCTGGAAACGGCGTTCAACCTCGTCACACCCTCTAAGCTGATCGAGCTTTCCAACCCGAATCAACCGCTCCTGCGGCGGCTGATGATCGAGACGCCGGGCACCTATCACCACTCGATGGTGGTCGCGAATCTGGCGGAGGCCGCGGCGGAGGCGGTCGGCGCAAACGCGCTGCTCGCCCGCGTCGGCGCGTATTACCACGATATCGGCAAGCTGATCCGCCCGATGTATTTTAAGGAAAACCAGATGGGCGAAAACCCGCACGACAAGACCGACCCGCGCGTTTCGACCGCGATTTTGACGGAGCACACCCGCGACGGCGTGGAGCTGGCGCGCAAGCACCGCCTGCCCGAGCCGATCATCGACATGATCCGCCAGCACCACGGCGATACGCCCGTCATGTATTTTTACGCCAAGGCGGTGAAAATGCTGGGCGAGGAGAACGTCGATATCCGCGATTTCCGGTATGACGGCCCGAAGCCGCAGACCGCCGAGGCGGCGATCCTGATGCTCAGCGATACGGTGGAGGCCGCCGTCCGCGCGCTGCCCGACCCGACGCAGGAGAAGATCTCCGCGCTGATTCGCAAGCTGGTGCGCGGCAAAATGGAGGACGGCCAGCTGGACGAATGTACGCTGACCTTCCGCGACATCGGCAAAATCTGCTCGGCGTTTGAAACGGTGCTGCAGGGCGTTTTCCACGAGCGCATCGAATACCCCAGCGTGGATTTGAGCCGCGCCCAGCACCACAGCGAGCAAAAGCAGGCGGAGCAGAAGACGGAGGCAAAACCATGATTCTCGAATTTGAAGACGAAAAGGGGCTGCTGGACGCGCAGACCCGCGCGCTGATGCAGACCTGTTCGCAGGCCGCGCAGCGGGCGGAGGGCGTGACGCTGCCGCTGTCCGTGTTCATCCGCGTGACGGATGACGACGAAATCCGCACGATCAACCGCGAGCAGCGCGGCAAGGATGCCGCGACGGACGTGCTCTCCTTCCCGACGGTGAATTACCCGGCGGGGAAGACGGCGGGCGCGTGCGAGGCGCTTCTGCGCGAGGAATTTGACCCCGACACGGACGCCTGCGCCATTGGCGATATCGTGATTTCGATGGATCACGTGCGTGCGCAGGCGGCGGAATACGGCCACAGCGAGCGGCGCGAGTGCGGCTATCTGCTGACGCACGGGCTGTTTCACCTGATGGGCTACGACCACATGACCGAGGCCGAGAAGCCTGTGATGCGCGCGATGGAGGAAAAGGCGCTCGCATCCATCGGGCTGACCAGAGAGGAGTAACGAACATGACGGATGAAAAGCTGCTTGAGCTGGCGCTGGACGCGCGGAAAAACGCCTATGTGCCGTATTCCGGCTATGCCGTCGGCGCGGCGCTGCTGGCGGAGGACGGAAGGGTTTTCACCGGCTGCAACGTCGAAAACGCGGCCTACGGCAATACGCTCTGCGCCGAACGCACCGCGCTGGTGAAGGCCGTGAGCGAGGGCTGCCGCCGGTTTACAAAAATCGCGATTGCGTCCGCCGGTTCCGCGCCGTATCCGTGCGGCGCATGCCGTCAGTCGCTCTATGAGTTTGCGCCGGAGCTGGAGGTTCTGGTCACGTGGGATGGCAACGTGGCGCGCGCGCCGCTTGGCGAGCTGCTGCCGCATGGCTTCGGCCCGTCGTCTCTGGGAAAGTAAACTCCTTCAGTCACGACTTCGTCGTGCCAGCTCCCTCAAGGAGGGAGCCTTGATTCCGTTCCATTCGATGGATAGAGCAAGACCTCCCTCTTTGAGGAACATTTCCTGCTGTCTGTGACAAAACAGGCGGATGAAATGACGAAGGCTGGCTGGCGAAGGAAGACGGAAGGAGAAAAAAGATAAAGGGAATTAGAACAGTGAAAAACGAAAATACCGCGAAATTTCTTTCGGGCTTCGCCGCGATTGTCGGCCGCCCGAACGTCGGCAAATCCACCCTGATGAACGCGATGGTCGGCGAAAAGGTCGCCATCGTCTCCAACCGCCCGCAGACGACGCGCAACCGCATCATGGGCGTGGCGACGGACAAGGGCTGGCAGATCGTCTTCCTCGATACGCCGGGTCTGCATAAGCCGCGCACGCGCCTGGGCGAATACATGGTCAAGAGCGTGCAGGACGCGATGGACGGCATCGACGTGTTGCTGGTGCTGGTGGATGCAAACGAAATCGGCCCGCAGGATCGCGCGATTGTCGAGGAGATGAGCGCCCGCAAGGTCAAGAAGATTCTGGTGCTCAACAAGACCGACATCGTCGAGGAAGCGCGGCTGATGGCGGCGATTCAGTCCTTCGCCGAGGCGGGCTACGACGCGATTGTGCCCATCAGCGCGCGCACGGGCAAGGGCATGGACGAGCTGAAAAAGCTGATCGTCTCCTATCTGCCGGAGGGGCCGAAATACTTCCCGGACGACATGATGACCGATCAGCCCGAGCGCCAGATCTGCGCGGAGATCATCCGCGAAAAGGCGCTGCTGCATCTGCGCGAGGAGGTGCCGCACGGCATCGGCGTGGAGATGATGGCGATCAACAAGCTGAGCGACAACCTGACCGAGATTCACGCGACGATCTACTGCGAGCGCGCGAGCCACAAGGGCATCATCATCGGCAAACAGGGCGCGATGCTGCGCACCATCGGCGCGGAGGCGCGGCGCGATATCGAGAATCTGCTGGGCACGAAGGTGAATCTCCAGCTCTGGGTCAAGATTCGCGAGGATTGGCGCAATCGCATGGACGACCTGCGCACGCTGGGCTACGAGAGCAACTGACATCCTCGTGGCGGGCGCTCCGTTTGCATATGCAGCGAGGGCGGGCTGTACGCCTGCAAATAGAAAAAATTTGGAAAAAACTGAAACAAACGCCGCGGTTCTCTCGTCTTATAGACAGAAGGAAACGCGGCGTTTTTTCGCGCGGGAAGGGGGAAGAACATGAAAAGATGGGGAATCATCCTGACGGCGCTTCTGCTGACGGTGGGATGCGCGCTGGCCGACGACGGCGGCTTCGGGCTGGACAACGAGCGGGCGCAAGCCGTCTATTGGGAATATTCGGGCGCGGTGATTGAGGATTATGCCGAGGTCGAGACGGCGGGGCGGACATTTGCCTTCATCCTGTTTAAGCAGGAGCAAAGACGGATGGCGAAGGTTTACTTTGACAGCGAATTCGGCTGGACGGATTGGTTTGTGACGGCGGAGGGCGTGCCGCAGGGTGGACGCGGGCGGCTGGAAACGGATGGAGAATCCGTCACGGTTTCGGCGGCGGACGGGAACGGCGGCCTGCGGACGATCACCTACGCATGGGACGCGGCGATGCCGAACGAGCCGAAGGGCACGGTGGAGGATCGGAAACAGTTTGTCGGCGGTTTCAGGCTGGCGGCGTATGACGGCGCGCGGGTGGACACGGACGGCGTGATCCATTTTGACGAGGGCGATGCGAAGGTCGAGCTGCTGAACGATATGCGCTATCTGGCTTACGGCAATCTGCCAAAAACGCGGGAGAAAGCGCTGGAAAACAGCGATGTGCCGCCGGGGTTCAGCTTTTTCAGCCCGCGCGGGGACACGCTTTTCGGGCAGGTTGTGCCGCTTTCAGCGAATCACAGCCGCAAGGTCTATCTGGGACCCGGCAGGGATTACCCGCGGGCGGGGAACGGCAAGGCGGCGGTCGGCACGAACGGCTGGGTGCAGGTGTTCGGCCAATACGACGGCTGGCTGCTGATTCAATACCACATCGACGGGAATCATTATCGAATCGGCTGGATTGAAAAAAGCGCGCTGCCTGCGGGAACAAAGGTCGAGCGGCTGAAAATAAGCGATTTCTGGGAGAACGAACCGTATCAGCAGGAGATTATGGAGGATTGCGTGATGACGGATGATCCGCTGGGGAGCGGCGCGGCGATTGCGCATCTAAAGACGGGGCAGAAGGTTTGGAGCCTCGCTTTTCTGGGCGCGGAATGGGAAATGATCGTTGTGGAGATCGACGGGCAATGCTATTGGGGCTTTGTCCCGACCAACTGCATGTCGCATGGATGATGGAGGGAAAACATGAAAAGAGTCGTTTTGTGGGTTTGCGCGCTGATGATGACGCTGATGGCGTCGGTTTGCGTCGCGGGAGCGTATTCGCCGTATTTCGAGACTGAGCCGCCGCGGGAGGTGCGCGAGCACGTGGCGAGCCGCTGGCCGGATTACGAATTCGAGGATTACTGCGAGGTGCGCGGCACGCCGAAGGGCGATTACGGCTTCGCGCTGGTGCATCGCAAAAACGAGCGGATTCTCGTCGGTTATCATAAAGTGGACGGCGAAATGAAATACTGGCTCAAGAACGCGGGAGCCGTGCCGCAGGGAAAAGAAGAAGCGTGGTTTGACGTTGGCACGGCGGGCTGGGAGGAAGAAACGGATTGGGTCGGGAATTTCACGGGCAGACAGGTTTACGACGACGGCCTGTATTTCTCCGTGACCCGACTGGATGAATCGGGCGAAAGCTATGAAAAAATGGTGGTGTATCGCTGGGAGAACGGCATGTTCCGCCTGAGCAGATACCGCAAAACGGAAGTCAGGGGGATTCGCGTTTCGGATGACAAGCTGGATTTTATCGACTGGTCGAACTGCGTTTACTGCGGCGCGGTGCAGGGCGCCGTTCAGCGCGATATCCGCTATGTGTCCTTTAACGCGCTGCCGACGTGGATCGACGACGCGAAAGAGAAGCTGACGGTCGCGCCGAATCTGCAATCCGGCGATTTTACGTCCCAGAAGGTCAAATTCACCGGCGGGCAGAAATTTCCCGTCTACACCGGCCCGGGGACGAATTACGCGCGCAGCGGCAACGGCAAGGGCCTGGTCAGCACGAACGGCTGGATCGAGGTCTATGGGCAGAAGGACGGCTGGATTCTGATTCAATACAGCATTTCCAGCGACCACTACCGCTTTGGCTGGATCGAGAAAAGCGCCCTGCCGAAGGGAACGACCGTGCCGGAGCTGAATTTCCGCGTCGCGCCGGGGGATCAATCCGTGGCGTTCAACCGGGATTCCTACCTGACGGATGATCCGCTGGTCAGCCGCGCGAAGCTGTGCACGGTCAAGGCCGAAACGGATATCTTCTATCTGGGCAGCCTCAACGACGAATGGGCGTATGTGATGGTCGAAACGGCGGATGGCCGGTGGATGTGCGGATTCATGCCGCACGAGGATATTTCAAACGGATGAAGCGCGGCGGTTGAGCAAACGGGCGCGCGGGTTGAAAACGTCTCCATTGCGGAGGACGCGGGGCTTTGGTATAATGCTTGCAAGGAGGCGGGGAGGATGGATGACCAACTCGGCGCGCGAATCGCTAAACTGCGCCGCGCATGCGGCATGACGCAGGAAACCCTTGGAAACCGGCTCGGCGTGAGCGCGGCGGCAGTCAGCAAGTGGGAAACGGGCGCGGCCTGCCCGGATGTGACGCTGCTCTGCCCGCTGGCCAGAGCCCTGCACACAAACGTCAACGCGCTTTTGGCCTTTGAGCAGCGGCTGACGCGCGAACAACTGACGGCGTTTTCGGAAACGTTTGTGCGGCATGTGCACGACGGCCGACAGCGGGAAGCGCAGGAAGACATGGCGCGCCTGCTGATGGAATATCCGGGCGATACGGCGCTTCGGCTCAACTGCGCGGCGCTGATCAGCGTGCTGGAAATGAGCTTCCCGGATGAGAGCGAAGAAACGAAAGCGGCTTGGCACGAGAAGCGGCGCGCGCTGTATGAAGAGGCGGCGCTGTCTGAAAACGTCGCCGAGCGGGAAAGCGCGTCCTGCGCGCTGGCTTCGATGGATTTGGCGGAGGGGCGGCTCGACGCGGCGCAGGCGCGGCTGGACGCATTGCCGGAAAGCAGGGAGGACACGACCCTGCTGCGTGTGCAGCTTTTGAAAAAGCGCGGCGAAGACGAGCAAGCGCTGGAGGTCGTGCAGAAGCAGTTGTATCGCGCCGTCGCCCAGACGCTCGAACGGCTGACCCTGCTGATGGAAGCGCAGACGGACGCGCACGACGCATTGCAAATCGCGCAGATTTACCGGCAGGTGGAGACGATCTTTTCCGTGGGCGGCGGCATGATCGACGGACTGATGATGGAGCAGTATTTGAAGCTTGGTGAAACGGACGCGGCGCTCTGCTGCCTGAAACGGCTGGCGGACGTCGCGGTCGGCCCGGCGATGACGCCGAACCCGATTCTGTTTGCGCCGACGATTTCGCCCCGAACGCAGGAAAATCAAATGCCGCGGGCGTGGCGCGCCATGTTTTTGCGCGGCCTGCGGGAGGAAAAGGCGCTTGACGGTCTTCGGGAAACGCCGATCTATCGCGACGCGGTTTCGCGGCTGGAGGAGAGCTTAAAATAAGCCAAAGCAGGCGGAAGCGACTCGGAAACGGGTTGTCTGTCCGCCTGTTTTGTGCTATAGTATGACAGATTAAACGCGGTTTTGGAGCGGAACGTTTTCCCGCGCATCGCGAGGCGGCAAGCGCTGAAGCCCGGAAGGAAGGGAATACCCATGGATAGCTTTGTCTTTGCCCTCGACACGACGATGCCGGTGTTTCTGGTGATTCTGCTGGGCTGGTTTCTGCGCCGCGTCGGCGTGCTGAACGAGGCCTTTTGCAAGCCCGCGGATCATTACGTGTTCAAGTGCGCGCTGCCGGTCAGCCTGTTTCTCTCCATCGCGAAGATGGATGTGTACAGCGATTTTGACCCGATGTTCTGCCTTTTCTGCTTTACGGTGACGGCCATCGTCTTCCTCGGCGTATGGGCGCTGACGAGCAGGCTGATGAAGGACAAGGCGCTCGTCGGCGAATTCAGTCAGGCGGCGGTGCGTTCCAGCGCGGCGATTCTCGGCGTGGCGCTGAACACCAACATCTATGGCAACGCGGGCATGGTGCCGATGATGGTGCTTTCGGCCGTGCCGTTTTTCAACGTGTACGCGGTGCTGATTCTGCAATTTTCACCGCATACGGATGAAGACGGGCGGCTGATTCCGCCGGAGCGAAACGGCGCGGCGGCGGTCAGGCGCGCGCTGGTCAACGTGGTGAAAAACCCGATCATCCTCGGCATTCTGCTGGGCGTGCCGTTTTCGCTGCTGCGCGTGAAGCTGCCGGGCATCCTCGCCTCGACGCTCAGCACCATCGGCGGCACGGCGACGCCGGTTGCGCTGCTGGCGGTCGGCGCGTCTTTCTCCGGCAGTGAGGCGGCCAAGTGCATGAAGCCCGCGCTGGCGGCGACGGCGATCAAGCTGTTCATCCTCCCGGCAATCTTCCTGCCGATTGCGGCGCTGTTTGGCTTTACCGGCAGCGCGATGATCGCGATTTTGATTTTGGTCGGCTCGCCGACGACGGTTTCCTGCTATGTGATGGCCAAAAACATGGGGCACAGGGGCGTGCTGACCAGCAACGTGGTCATGCTGGCGACGGTGCTTTCCTCCGTGTCGCTGACGCTGTGGATTTTTCTGCTGCGGCTGTTCGGGCTGCTGTGAGCGGATGACGCTGAAAGGGAGAAACGAGCATGAAAAGCTATCTCATCAAGGATACCACCCGCGAGGAGCGCGAACGGATCGTCAGCGAATCCGTCGGCCAGATTGAAGCGGCCTGCGACGGCTGCGCGCCGGGCGTTATCGAGATGTATCAGGCGTATATCGACGGGGAAAAGGAACTGCGCGAGATCAACCGCGAATATGTCGCGCACTACATCTCCGGCCGCGAGGGGCCGACGAAAAGCGAATGTGGGATGTTCTGACCATCAAAAAAAACACGCTCCCCTGACGGGAAAGCGGCGCATTGAGGCCGCCGCTTCCCGTCAGGGGAGCGTTTGCGTATTCGAAAAAGTTTTCTGCGCTGCGCCTTGGGCGCGCCGTGCCTTTTACGGTAAGCGCGGCTCATACTAATTCGCAGTTAAAATGCTTAACAGAGCGCATCAGATTTTTTGTTCTGACGAAGCCAAGTGAAGTGAGGCGTACTGGAGGTACGTTGAACGGAACGAGGCAAAGTCAGAGCGAAAAAGATGGTGCGCGGATTAAGCCATTTTAACAAGAATTAGTATCAGACGATGTGCTGCTTGCAGGCTTCGCAGCGGCCGGTGCAGCCGCCCTCGCGCTCATCCTGCGCGATGAGCTGCTCCTGCTCGCGGCGCTTGGCGTCCGCGTCGTGCGCGACGGCGAGCATCAGGCGGATGCGGTTTTCCTGATTGACCTTCGTGGCGGAAAGATCGTAGTCGATCGGCACGATGTTGATGCCCGGATGCACCTGCGTTAGGCGGCGGATCATGCCCTTGCCGCAAATGTGGTTGGGCAGACAGCCGAACGGCTGGGCGCAGATGATGTTTTCATAGCCGTTTTCGGCCAGCTCCAGCATTTCGGCCGTCAGCAGCCAGCCTTCGCCCATCTTGCTGCCGTAGCCGATCACGCCCTTGACCAGCGCTTTGATGTGCCGGAACGCCGTCGGCGGCACGAAGTTCGGGTGGGTGGCCACGGCCTCGATCAGCGTCGTCTCCATGCGCTCGCAGAACTTCATCAGCGCCTTGCAGAAGAGCAGCTTGACCAGACTGCCGCCGTAGAGGTGGTGATCCTCGATGCGGTTGTCGATCTTGAAGAGCACGAAGCCCATGATGCCGGGGAGCATGTATTCGCAGTCCTGCGTGCGCAGGAACTTTTCAAGGCCGTTGTTGCCCAGCGAGGAATACTTGACGTAGATTTCGCCCACCACGCCGACGCGCGTTTTCGTTTCGCGGCTGCGCTCGATGGCGTCGAAATCATCGACGATGGCAGCGAGGTTTTGGCGCATGGCCTTGTTGGAGAGCCCTTGCCCGCGGTTGAACTGCTCGATCAGCGCGTCGTTCCATTTTTCAATCAGCGCGTCGGTCGTGCCCTTTTCCAGCTCGTAGGGGCGCGTCTGGTTGGAGACGCACATGATGCAGTCGCCGTAGACCAGCGACGCGACGATCTGGCGCACCAGCGGCAGGGTCAGCTTGAAGCCGGAGGCGCTCTCAAGGCCGCTCATGTTGACGGAGATGACCGGCACCTGCTCAAGCCCTGCCTTTTTGAGCGCCTTGCGCAGCAGATAGATGTAGTTGCTGGCGCGGCAGCCGCCGCCGGTCTGGGTGATGATCAGCGCGACCTTGTTGATGTCGTATTTGCCGGAGTGCAGCGCGTCGAGGAATTGGCCGATGACCAGCAGCGCGGGCACGCAGGTGTCGTTGTGTACGTATTTGAGACCCTCGGCCATGACGTTCGGGCCGCTGTTGGTCAGCAGCTCGGCGTTGTAGCCGTTGAGGCGGAGCACCTTGACGATCAGGGAAAAGTGAAATTCCAGCATGTTGGGCACGAGGATGGTGTAGCCCGCCTCCCGCATCTCGCGGGTAAATTCAACGTGATTGCTGGGCATGGGGGTCAATCCTTCCTTTCGTTTTGGGCGGCGAGCGCCTGCTGCTGGTCGATGGCGGCGAACAGCGAGCGCAGGCGGATGCGCACCGCGCCCAGATTGGTGATTTCGTCGATCTTGATCTGGGTATAAATCTTATCCTTGGCTTCCAGAATCTCGCGCACCTCGTCGGTGGTGATCGCGTCCACGCCGCAGCCGAAGGAGACGAGCTGGACGAGGTTCATATCCCGCTGGGTGGTGATGTAGCGCGCGGCGGCGTACAGCCGGGCGTGATACGTCCACTGGTTGAGCACACCCTGCGCCTGCTTCTGCATGTGCCAGGAGAGGGAATCCTCCGTGACGACGGCCGCGCCGAAGCCCGCGATCAGCTTGTCGATGCCGTGGTTGATTTCGGGATCGACGTGATACGGGCGGCCGACCAGCACGATGATGCGGCGGCCTTCCCGGCGCGCCTGCTCGATCATCTCCTCGCCCTTTGCGCGAACGTCGTTCATGTAGGCGTCGTAGGCGGCGTAGGCCGCATCGCAGGCATGGCGAACCTCGCGGGCGGTGATATCCGGGAAATGCTGCTGCAAAATGCCGGTCAGCTTCTTCGGGAATACCTTGCGGTGATCGATGCCCACATAATCATGGATGAAATCAATCCGGCGCACGGCGGGCATGTTCGCGGCGATGACCTCGGGATAATACGCCACGACCGGGCAATTATAATGGTTGTCGCCCAGATGCTCGTCCATGTTGTAGCTCATGCAGGGGTAGAAGATGGTCTTTACGCCCTGCTCGATGAGATAATCGACATGGCCGTGCATCAGCTTGGCCGGGAAACAGACGGTATCCGACGGGATGGTCGCCTGACCGGCGATATACAGCTTGCGGCTGGAGAACGGGGAAACGGCCACGTCGAAGCCCAGATCCGTAAACAGCGCGTGCCAGAAGGGCAGAAGCTCATACATGTTGAGCCCCATCGGCAGGCCGATTGTGCCGCGCGGCGCGTTCTCCCGGCGGTCGTTGATGAGCGCCAGCAGCTTCTCCTGCTTATAGGCGTAAAGGTTCAGGCCGCTCTGCTGCCTGCCGCCGGAAACCGGCCGGTCGCAGCGGTTGCCGCTGATGAACCGGCGGCCGCCGCCGAAATCGTTGACCGTCAGGCGGCAGTGGTTTTCACACAGGCCGCAGCGCGCCTGCTTGACGCTGTGGGTGAAGGCAGTCAGCGCGTCGAGGCTGAGCACGGTGCTCTCGCCCGCGTGCAGCGCGCGCTGCGCCATGGCGTGCAGCGCCGCGCCGTAAGCGCCCATCAGCCCCGCGATATCCGGGCGGACGACGTCCACGCCCAATTCGTTTTCAAACGCACGGAGCACCGCGTCGTTGAGGAACGTGCCGCCCTGCACGACGATATGCTGCCCGAGCTCCTGCGGGCCGGAGCAGCGGATGACCTTGTAGAGCGCGTTTTTGACGACCGAGATGGACAGGCCGGCGGAGATATCGGTCACATCCGCGCCGTCCTTCTGCGCCTGCTTGACGGAGGAATTCATGAACACCGTGCAGCGGGAGCCGAGATCGACCGGCTTGCGCGCGGCCAGACCCAACTGGGCGAAATCCTCGATCTTGTACCCCAGCGCGCTGGCGAACGTTTGCAAAAACGAGCCGCAGCCGGAGGAACAGGCCTCGTTGAGGAAGATGTTGTCGATCACGCCGTTGTGAATCTTGAAGCACTTGATATCCTGCCCGCCGATGTCGATGATGAAATCGACGTTGGGCATGAACGCGCGCGCGGCGGTGAAGTGCGCCACGGTTTCGACCAGGCCGAAATCCACGCCGAACGCGCTTCGGATCAGATCCTCGCCGTAGCCGGTGACCGCGCCCGCGCGGATCACCCAATCCGGGTGCTCGGTGCGCAGGTCGGTCAGAAAGCTGCGCACATGGGGCACGGGATCGCCGCTGTTGCTCTGGTAGCGGGTCAGCAGCAGCGCCCCGTCGGGGGCGATGACGACGGATTTGATGGTGGTCGAGCCGGAGTCGATGCCCAGATACACGTCGCCGGCATACGCCGCCGGGTCGCGGCGCTTGACCTGCGCCTTGGCATGGCGCGCGCGGAAGGCGGCCAGCTCGTCCTCATCCCGGAAGAGCGGCGGCAGGGCGTTGTAGCTCTCCGTGCTGTGGAACGCCTCGATGGCTTCCAGACATTCGCCGAGCAGAACCGGCTCGGAGGGCTGATGCGCCGCGCCGAGCGCGACGAAGTACAGCGAATTTTCCGGGCAGACGCCGGTGAGGTGCAGCGCCTCGTCAAAGCAGGCGCGGAGCTCGCTCATAAAGGTGAGCGGGCCGCCGAGGTAGACGACGTTGCCCTCGATCGGCCGCCCCTGCGCCAGACCGGCGATGGTCTGGTTGACCACGGCCATGAAGATGGAGCGCGCCACGTCCGCGCGCGCCGCGCCCTGATTGAGCAGGGGCTGCACGTCCGTCTTGGCGAACACGCCGCAGCGCGAGGCGATGGTGTAGGTGCGCTGCGCCTTTTTGGCCTCCTCGTTCATCTCCGTCGGGGTCACGCCCAGCAGCGTGGCCATCTGGTCGATGAACGCGCCGGTGCCGCCCGCGCAGGAGCCGTTCATGCGCACTTCGAGCGTGCCCTGCAAAAAGAGAATTTTCGCGTCCTCGCCGCCCAGCTCGATGATGACGTCCGTGCCGGGCATGAGCATATCCGCCGCGACCTTGGTGGCGTAGACCTCCTGCACGAAGGAGATGTGCGAGCCGAGCGCCAGACCCATGCCGGCCGAGCCGGAGATGCTCAGGCGGACGGGCGCACCGTGCACCACCTCGTTGTCAAGGCGGGTCAGCAGCTCGCGCGTCTTCTGCGCGATCAGGGAGAGGTGGCGTTCATAACAGGAATAAATAATCTTGTCGGCTTCGTCGAGCACGACGCACTTGATGGTGGTCGAGCCGATATCCAGGCCGATGCGAAGGATTTCGGGCATCATGAAAACGTCCTTTCTATTGCGACGTGTATCCAATATCCAAGCCGTATTGCGCGAAAAAGCGGAAAAATATAGACCGTGTATGCGTAAAGCAGCTTTTTTCAACATGACATTATAAGCGAAAAACGATGTTTTTACAAGTATAAACAGAAAACAGTCAATGATTGAACAATAATAAAGAAGGGAAACCGTGAGGATTGGACGAGAAACCGGGGCGCAAACCCGCGCCGCGCCGTTTTTTTCGCGCTTTTGCTTGATGCGGGCGGCCAAGTCTGCTATAATGACAAAATGGTTGAATGTGTTTGAAAATCAAAGGAGGGAAAGCGATTGGCAAAGCTGGAGGCGTATGACAAGGCGCTGGATTATTCCTACGCGCCGGGCATTTTCCCCGCGACGGAGTGCCTCAAAAATGCCAAGAAGCGCTGCATGCGGCTGCTGGTTTCCTCAAACGGCTTGCAGAGCGAGGGCGTGCAGGCGCTGGAAAGGGACGCGCAGGAGGCGGGCGTCCGCGTGGAGGTCGCCGACCGCGCGCTGGAGCGCATTTCCAAAAAAGAAAATTGCTTTGCGGCGATGGTTTATAAAAAGGCGGAGGGCAGGTTTGACGAGGACAGCCCGCACGTCGTGCTCCACCACCCCAGCGACAGCGGCAATCTGGGCACGATCCTGCGCACGGCGCTCGGCTTTGGCCTCAAAAACATCGCGATCATCCGCCCGGCGGTCGATTCGGACGATCCCCGCGTGGTGCGCGCGTCGATGGGCGCGGCGTTTTCGCTCAATGTGCGCCACTTCGATTCCTTCGATCAATACCGCGCGCAGTACCCGCTGCGCCGGCTTTTCCCGTTCATGCTGACGGGCGCCGTGCCGCTCGACGAGGCCGTGCAGAAGGTGGACGGGCCGTTTTCGCTCGTCTTCGGCAACGAGGCCAGCGGCTTGCCGGACGCCTTCGCGCAGATGGGCGTGAGCACGCTCATCCCGCACAGCCACCAGATTGATTCGCTCAATCTCGCGATTGCCGCGGGCATCGGCATGTATGCCTTTACGAGAAGATAAAGGAGAAGAAACCATGAAAATTGTCGTAGACGCGATGGGCGGCGACTTCGCCCCCAAGGTCAACGTGGACGGCGCCATCGACGCGCTGCGCGAATACCCGGATATGGACATCATCCTCGTCGGCCCGCAGGCGCTGGTGGAGGAGACGATTTCGGCCTATGGCGATGCGGAGGCGCTGGGCAGGGTGCGCGAGCGCCTGACGGTGGTGGACGCGCCGGAAGTCATCACCACCGAGGAGCACCCCGTCATGGCGCTGCGCCGCAAGAAAAATTCCACCTTCGTCGTCGGCATGGACATCGTCCGCCGCAAGGAGGCGCAGGCGTTTGTCTCCGCCGGTTCGACGGGCGCGCTGATGGCGGGCGCGATGTTCAAAATCGGCCGCATCAAGGGGATTGATCGCCCCGCGCTGGCGACGCTTCTGCCCGTGCCGGGCCGCCCGATGCTGCTGGTGGACGCGGGCGCGAACACGGATTGCCAGCCGAAGTGGATCGTGCAATTCGCGATGATGGGCAGCGCCTACATGCGCCGCGTGATGAACGTGAGCGACCCGGAGGTCGGTCTGCTGAACATCGGCGTGGAGGCGGCCAAGGGCAACGAGCAGGCGCAGGCGGCCTACGCGCTGATGGAAAAGCCGCAGCCGTTCCATTTTATCGGCAACGTCGAGGCACGCGACGCGCTGGCGGGCAAGGCGGATGTCGTCGCGGCGGATGGCTTCGTCGGCAACGTGCTGCTCAAGAACACCGAGGGTGTGATTGCCATGATCTTCGGCCTGATTAAGGGCGGCCTGATGGATTCGACCAAGGGCAAGCTGGCCGCGCTGCTGGCGAAGGACACGTTCCGCGGGATCAAGCGCAGCTTTGATTCCACCGAAATCGGCGGCGCGCCGCTGCTGGGCGTGGAGGGCGCGGTCATCAAAGCACACGGCAACTCCAACGCGCGCGCGATCTTCTGCGCGATTCGTCAGGCCAAGAGCATGGTGGACGGCGGCGTGGTGGACGTCATCCGCGACGAGGTGGCCAAGCTCTCCGTCGGGGAGGAACAGGCGTAATCGGTCTGAAACCCGAAACGGGTTTCAGACTGTAGACAAAAAGCTATTCTCCCCCCGAAGGGGGAGAATAGCCCTTTCCGCAAATGAAAGAATAGCTGAATTTCTTGATTTTGCTATTCAAGCCAAGTTTGCTTATGTCAACAAGCTGGGACGGACGCGGCGCGCGTTCGTCTTTTTTGATTGCGATCAAATATCGGGCAACAAAAAAAACCCTCCCGGACGGGAGGGAAGAAAGACTGAGAAAAACTTACTCGGCCTTGGCCAGCTCACGGGCCATGCGCGCCTTTTCACGGTTCGCGGCATTCTTAGAGATAACGCCCTTAGCAGCGGCCTTATCGACAGCAGAAGAGGCGGAGCTCAGCAATTCAGCGGTCGCGGTCTTGGTGGCCGTGGCGGCGTCAAACTTCTTGATCGCGGTCTTGGTAGCGGACTTGACCATCTTGTTGCGGAGGGTCTTGTGCTCAATCACGCTGACGCGCTTGATAGCAGACTTAATGTTCGGCAAAGGAATTCACCTCCTCGGGTGTATTCAATAATCAGCAGAAGTTATTATAGCACGACATTTCAGAAAAAGCAAGGCAATTTTACAATTTTTTTTGCGACGACGCGATGCGTTTGTCCGCGGCCGAATAACCGCGCCGTTTTTGCTCAAAATAGGGAGGCGAGAAAACGCCGCAAATCGAAGAAGATCGCGAGAAAGAAACGCGAAAGAAAGCGCGAAAGAAGAAGGCGGTGAGCGGTGAAGGAAAAGAATCGAAACGGAGGCATGAACATGGAAAAGAGCGAAGGCAGGCATAACCTGATTCCCTATGCGCTGGAGACCGTCGCGCGCCCAGGCTCGCGGGAGAGCCGCGTCCGCCGTCCGCCGGACGGGCTGCACATCCGGCACGAGCGAGGTGAGCAGGGTGACCGGTAAGCGCGCGCAGGCATACCAGAAGCTGGTGGCGCGGCTTTCCCCGAAAAGCGACATGGCGCAGGGGATTTTCCGCGCGTATTGGGTCGGCGGCGTCATCTGCGCCCTCGGCCAGACGATCAACGACCTGTTTGCTTACGGGCTGAAATGGGGCGCGCAGAGCGCCTCGACCGCGACGAGCATCTGCCTGATTTTTGCGTCGTCGCTGCTGACGGGGCTGGGCGTATACGATAAAATCGGCAAATACGCGGGCGCGGGCAGCATTGTGCCGATCACCGGCTTTGCCAACAGCGTGGTTTCGCCCGCAATGGAGTTCCGCCGCGAGGGGCTGGTGATGGGCGTGGGCGCGAAGCTGTTTACGCTCGCCGGCCCCGTGCTGACCTACGGCATCGGCGGCTCGATCGTCGTCGGACTGGTGGCGCTGGCCATGGGCGCGGGGCGATAAGCCGCGCGGAAGATCGCGGTCATTTTGCCGCGCATGCCGCATAGGATAGGGGCGAGGGGGGATGCGCGTGTGCGGCGGGATCAGACAGGGCGTCGGCGTCCTCCTCGTGCTTTCGGGGGTGCTGATCGTGTTTCTGTGCCTGCCGATGGAGTTTTTTCTGATTGCGCTGGGCGTGGCGCTGGCGGCGGCGGGGCTGCTGCTGCTGCGCTAGAGGGAGGAAGAGCATGAGCGTCAAAATGATCTGCGTCAAGCCGCCGAGGTTTTTGCGGGCGCTGCTGCGATGGATGACGGGGCGGCAGCGGGAATGAACGCAAAAAAACGCCCCATCAGGCGATGGGGCGCAATTTGCGCTCAAACAGTACGGGACGCGCGGGGATTTTTACAGCGCGCGCTCCACCTTGCCGCTACGCAGGCAACGGGTGCACACGTTCATGTGGCGAACAGCGCCGCCAACGTTCACGCGAACGCGCTGGGTGTTCGGCAGCCAAACGCGGTTGCTCTTGCGGTTGGAGTGGCTGACATTGTGGCCGCTCATCGCGCCCTTCTGGCAGACCTCACAAATCTTTCCCATAATCACACCTCCTTCTGGTGCGTAAACAGTCATAACACGATTATTGTAGCACCTTGACCGCGATTTGACAAGTGTTTTTTTTATTTTCATCCCTCAAAATTTCAAAAAAACAGGGAACGGCTTGTCTTTTTTCACGGAAATGGCATTTGCGGCGCATGTTTTTTCCCGGAATCCTTGTAAAAACGCTCGTTTTCCTGTATACTGTACGATGATCGCTTGATATATCGGGTCGGACGACCCTGCGCGAGGAGGGTTTCTTTTATGGAATACAAAATCAGCAACGATCTCGGGCTGATCACCATCAGCGAAGATGTTCTGCTCAAAGTGGCAGGTTATGCGGCGCTTGAGTGCTATGGTATTGTGGCCATGTCCAGCAAGCGCGCCAAGGACGGGTTTGTGGAGTGGCTCGGCAAGGAGAATTTGACCAAGGGCGTGCAGGTCAACATCACGGAGGCGGGGATCGACATTGATCTGTTTATCATCGTCGAATACGGCATCTCCATCGTGGAGGTCTGCAACATCATCAAATCTCAGGTTTGCTACAAGATTGAGAACATGACGGGCGCGAAAGTGCGCAGAGTAAATATTTCGGTCGAGGGTATCCGCGTCTGATCCCCTTACGGAAACTGGAGGCGAGATTTTTTGTCACAGCAATCAATAGACGGGTTGCTCCTCAAGGAAATGATTATTGCGGGAGCCAATCTGCTTGAACAAAACCGCGAGGCGATTGACGCGCTGAACGTTTTCCCCGTGCCGGACGGCGACACGGGCACCAACATGTCCCTGACGATGAAATCCACCGTCAAGGAGATTTCGGCGCTGGACGAGCCGAGCGCCAGCAAGCTGCTCAGCATGGCCGCCCGCGGCGCGCTCAAGGGCGCGCGCGGCAACTCCGGCGTCATCCTCTCCCAGATTCTGCGCGGCTTTGCGCGCGGCATCGACGGGGCGGAGACCATCGACGCGGAAACGTTCGCGAAGGGGCTTGAGGCCGGCGCGAAGACGGCGTACAAGGCCGTTATGAAGCCGAAGGAGGGCACCATCCTGACCGTCATCCGCGTGATCGCGGAGGATTCCGGCCGCTATGTGGTCAAGCATCCGGGCGACCTGCCCAAGCTGCTGGATAAGGTCATCCGCAGCGGCGAGGCCATTCTGGAAAAGACCCCGGACATGCTCCCGGCGCTCAAGCAGGCGGGCGTGGTCGATTCCGGCGGACAGGGTCTGCTGACCGTGCTCAAGGGCTGGCGTGCGGCCTTTAACGGCGAAAAGATCGAAGATACCTCCGCCAACGTCGGCAGCGCGGCGACCTTCGAATTTGAGGACGATCACGATTCGATGGAAGAGGTCAAGTTCAAGTATTGCACCGAATTCATCATTCAGTATATGAACCCCGGCGTGACCGAGGACGACGTCAACAAATTCCGCACCCGCCTGACCCGCATCGGCGACTGCGTGGTGGTCGTCGGCGATTTCTCGCTGGTGAAGGTGCACGTGCACACCAACGACCCCGGCAAGGCGATTCAATATGCCTGCGAATTGGGCGAGCTGGTGAACCTCAAGATCGACAACATGGCCGAGGAACGCCGTGAGCGCCTCCAGAAGGCCGAAGCCGCGCAGAAGGCCGCCGAGGAGAAGAAGCGGCAGGAGGAGGCCGAGAAGGCTGAGCAGCCGCTCAAGGAATACGGCATGGTGGCGGTGTCGCTGGGCGAGGGCTTCTCCGGCATCTTCGGCGATCTGGGCGTGGATCACATCGTCGAGGGCGGCCAGACCATGAACCCGAGCATCGAGGATATCCTCGACGCGGTGGAGAAGGTCGGCGCAAAAAACGTCTTCGTGCTGCCCAACAACTCCAACGTCATCCTCGCCGCGTCTCAGGCGGCGGAGCTTTCCGAGCGCAACGTCGTCGTTCTGCCGACCAAAAACGTCGCGATGGGCATCGGCGCGGTGATCGCGTTCAACCCGGAGGCGAGCGTCGAGGAGAACCGCGAGGCCATGACCGCCGCCGCCGAGCAGGTGAAGACCGGCCAGATCACCTTCGCCGTCCGCGATACGGTGTTCGAGGACAAGGAAATCAAGGAAGGCGACATCATCGGGATTCACAACGGCCGCATCGAGGTCGTCGGCAAGAGCATCCACGATATCGCGCTGGAGCTGGTCAAGCATGTCGTTGAGGATGGCGATTCGCTGATTACCATCTATTACGGTCAGGATACCCAGCAGGAGGACGCCGACGCGCTGGGCGCGGAGGTGGCCGAAATGTTCAGCGATCTGGACGTCGAGGTGCAGTATGGCGGTCAGCCGCTGTATTATTACCTGATTTCTGCGGAATAATTTCTCAAAATGCAAAATGCCGCGCTATGCCATTGATCGGCGGCGCGGCATTTTTTTAATCTGTAGAAAATGGCGTAAAATCACCCGCGCGGGCAGGATCAGCCCGTTTTTTGCACTGGGAAAGGCTAACGAAAAGGAGGAGCGTATGCGTTCACTTGAAAGCATCAAGGGGTTCGGCCCGGTTCGCCTCAAGGCGCTGGCCGCGCGCGGGATCGAGACGGCGCTGGATCTGGTGGAGACCCTGCCGACCGGCTACAAGGATACGACGCGCCCGCTTTCTCCGGCGCAGATGACCGAGGGGCGGCAGGCGTGTTTCACCGGCTTTGTGAAGGGCAAGCCCGCGCTGCATTACGCGCGCGGCATGCGGTGGGTCAGCGCGACGATTGCGGACGAGTGCGGCGCGGTGCGCTGCATGTGGTTCAACCAGCCGTGGATGAAGGAGCGGCTGTTTGATACCTGCGAGGTGACGCTCTATGGCCGCTGCGTCCGCAAAAAGAGCGGGCTGTTTGTCATCAACCCGTCGCTGGAGGAACCGGGCAGCATCATTCCGGTGTATGCCGCCGTGCCGGGCGTGGGGCAAAAGCCCCTGCGCGACGCGGTGAAGCTGCTGCTGGATGAATACGACGAGCCGGATCCGCTGCCGCGGACGCTGGTGGAGCGGTGCGGCCTGATGGACAGGCTCGACGCGCTGCGTGAGGCGCATTTCCCGACGAATTTTGACAGGCTGGCGCAGGCCAAGGAGCGGCTGGCCTACGAGGAGCTGCTGCTCTTTCAGGCGGGCGTGGCCGGGGCGGCGGGGGAACGCAGGCGCGCGCAGCCGCTGGATATTCAGGATGCATGGATAGAGGAATTTTTTGACAAACTACCCTTTGCGCCGACGAATGCACAGCGGCGCGTGGCCGAAGAGGTCGCGGCGGATATGCGCGGGGATCGCGCGATGGCGCGGATGGTGCAGGGCGACGTGGGCTGCGGCAAGACGCTGATCGCGCTCTGCGCGATGTATCTGTGCGTGCGCGCCGGGGGACAGGCCGCGCTAATGGCGCCGACGGAAATCCTCGCCTCGCAGCACCTGCAAAGCGCGGTGCAGACGCTTGCGCCGCTGGGCGTGACCTGCGGCCTGCTGACGGGGCACATGACGGCGGCGGAAAAGCGCCGCGCAAAGGAAGCGATTGCCGCGGGCGCGTGGCAGGCGGTCATCGGCACGCATGCGCTGATTTCCGAAGGGGTGGAATTTGCGAACCTGCGGCTGACGATCACCGACGAGCAGCATCGCTTCGGCGTTCGCCAACGGACGACGCTGGAGGGCAAGGGCGACGCGCCGCACGTGATGGTGATGAGCGCGACCCCGATTCCGCGCACGCTGTCGCTGGTGCTTTACGGCGACCTCGATCTGTCCGCCGTGGATGAAATGCCGCCGGGGCGCACCCCCGTCCGCACGCGCATCGTGCCGGAGGAAAAGCGCGAGGGGCTGTATGCGTTCATCCGCGCGCAGGCGGCGCAGGGGCGGCAGGCCTACGTGGTCTGCCCGCTGGTCGGCGAGGCGGAGCTGGACGACGCGGCGCTTCGCAGCGCCGCGCAGGAGCAGAAGGAGCTTGCGCAGGCGCTCGCGCCGCTCAAGGTGGGGCTGGTGCACGGCAAGATGAACAAGGCGCAGAAGGAGGATACGCTGGCCGCGTTTTACGCCGGAACGCTGGATGTGCTCGTGGCGACGACGGTGATCGAGGTCGGCGTGAACGTGCCCAACGCGACGGTGATGGTCATCGAGGGGGCGGAGCGCTTCGGGCTGGCGCAGCTCCATCAGCTTCGCGGCCGCGTCGGGCGCGGGGCGCAGGAGAGTTGGTGCTTCCTGATGGCCGAGCCGAACGAGCGGCTCAAAACGCTGGTCTCGACCAACGACGGCTTCGTCGTCGCGCAGAAGGATCTGGAATTGCGCGGCGCGGGCGAGTTCTTCGGCACGAGGCAGCACGGCGAGCCGCAGATGCCCGCGCTGATGCTGACGGGCGACGTGCGGCTGCTCGAGCGCACACGGCAGACCTTTCTGCAAATCAGCCGTCAGGCGGCCTATCGGGACGAATACCGCGCCGTGCTGGAAGCGGCGAACCGGCGTTTTGCGCGAAGCGGTCAATTTCTGGCAAGAAATTGAAGGAACGGCGAGCGGCCGCCTTTGCGGCAATTTGATCTAAACCGGGGTAAAACCGATACGCTTTCTTGTCAAACTCGACAAAAGGTCTGATGTGTTTGAAAAAAAGACGCGAAAAACCGTTTAGAAATTACAAAAAACGATTGCCAAATGTCGGAAGAGGCCGTATAATATTCCATGTGCGACCAGAAATGGTCTGTTTTCGCGCGACAATCATGAGCCATTTTCATGAAGAAAGTTGCAATGATTATGAATCTTTCAAGGAGGAACAAACAGCATGACGAAGTATGTGTACCTGTTTAAGGAAGGCAACGCCAGCATGCGCAACCTGCTGGGCGGCAAGGGCGCGAACCTTGCCGAGATGACCAAGATCGGTCTTCCGGTGCCGCAGGGCTTCACCGTCTCCACCGAGGCTTGCACCCGCTACTATGAGGACGGCAAGACCATCGGCGAGGATATCGTCGAGCAGATTTACGCCGCTCTGGCCGAGACCGAGAAGGTCTGCGGCAAGAAGTTCGGCGACCTGGAGAATCCGTTCCTGGTTTCCGTGCGCTCCGGCGCGCGCGCGTCCATGCCCGGCATGATGGATACCATCCTGAACCTGGGTCTGAACGACGTGGCCGTCAAGGGTCTGGCCAACCTGACCGAGAACGAGCGCTTTGCCTATGACTCCTACCGCCGTTTCATCCAGATGTTCTCCGACGTCGTTATGGAGATCCCGAAGAGCTTCTTCGAGCGCGTTCTGGACGAGATCAAGGAGAGCAAGGGCGCTAAGTACGACACCGACCTGAATGCCGAGGACATGAAGGAAATCGTCGTCCGCTTCAAGGAGATTTACAAGGAGAAGATGGGCGTCGAGTTCCCGCAGGACCCGAAGGTTCAGCTCATGGAGGCCATCAAGGCCGTCTTCCGCTCCTGGGATAACCCGCGCGCCATCTACTACCGCCGCATGAACGACATCCCGTCCGACTGGGGCACCGCCGTCAACGTCCAGAGCATGGTCTTTGGCAACATGGGCAACACCTCCGGCACCGGCGTTGCGTTCACCCGCGACCCGTCCACCGGCGAGAAGAAGCTCTACGGCGAGTATCTGATCAACGCGCAGGGCGAGGACGTCGTCGCCGGCATCCGCACCCCGCAGAAGATCGAGACGCTCCAGCAGGTCATGCCGGAGGTTTACGAGCAGTTTGTGAACATCGCGCAGACGCTCGAAAACCACTACCGCGACATGCAGGACATGGAATACACCATCGAGCGCGGCAAGCTCTACATGCTCCAGACCCGCAACGGCAAGCGCACCGCCGCCGCCGCGCTGAAGATCGCTGTCGATCTGGTCAACGAGGGCATGATTACCACCGACGAGGCCATCCTCAAGGTGGAGCCGAAGCAGCTCGACTCCCTGCTGCACCCGCAGTTTGACGCCGTCGCGCTGAAGAAGGCGAAGGAGATCGCCATGGGTCTGGCCGCCTCTCCGGGCGCTGCCTGCGGCATGGTGTACTTCACCGCTGAAGAGGCGACCGCGGCTGCCAAGACCGGCAAGAAGGTCGTTCTCGTCCGTCTGGAGACCTCTCCGGAGGATATCGAGGGCATGGCGCATGCGCAGGGCATCCTGACCGCCCGCGGCGGCATGACCTCCCACGCGGCTGTCGTTGCCCGCGGCATGGGCACCTGCTGCGTCGCCGGCTGCGGCGCGCTGCGCGTGGATGAAGAAGCCAAGACCGCGACCATCGGCGATGTCGTCTTCCACGAGGGCGACTGGATGAGCATCGACGGCTCCACCGGCAAGGTGTACGCCGAGGCGATCCCGACCGTTGACGCTTCCGTTTCCGGCGATTTCGCCACCCTGATGGGCTGGGCGGACGCGGCTCGCAAGCTGGGCGTTCGCACCAACGCGGACAACCCGCACGACGCGGCTGTGGCCGTGAAGTACGGCGCGGAAGGCATCGGCCTGTGCCGCACCGAGCACATGTTCTTCGAGGCGACCCGTATCGCCGACATGCGCCAGATGATCCTCTCCGAGACCGAGGAGCAGCGCCGCGAGGCTCTTGCCAAGCTGCTGCCGTATCAGAAGGCGGACTTCAAGGGCATGTACAAGGCGCTGGAAGGCCGTCCGATGACCGTCCGTTATCTGGATCCGCCGCTGCATGAGTTCCTCCCGGCCAAGAACATGACCGAGGAAATCGAGGCGCTGGCCAAGGAACTGGGCACCACCACCGATAAGATCATCGCCAAGATCGACGAGCTGCATGAGTTCAACCCGATGATGGGCTTCCGCGGCTGCCGTCTGGCGGTTCGCTATCCGGAAATCGCCGAGATGCAGACCCGTGCTGTCATCGAGGCGGCCATCGAGGTCAAGCAGGAGGATGGCTACGACATCCATCCGGAAATCATGATCCCGCTGGTCGGCGAGGTCAAGGAGCTGGCCTACGTGAAGAAGATCGTTCTGGATACCGCCAAGAAGGTCATGGACGAGAAGGGCGTCGAGCTTGACGTGAAGGTCGGCACCATGATCGAGATCCCGCGCGCGGCCGTGACCGCCGACGAGATCGCCAAGGAGGCGCAGTTCTTCTCCTTCGGCACCAATGACCTGACCCAGATGACCTTCGGCTTCTCTCGTGACGACGCGGCCAAGTTCCTCGGCGCGTACTACGACAAGAAGATCTACGAGTCCGATCCGTTCGCCCGCCTTGACCAGAATGGCGTCGGCAAGCTCGTTCAGATGGCTGCCAAGCTCGGCAAGCAGACCCGCCCGGACATCAAGCTCGGCATCTGCGGCGAGCACGGCGGCGATCCGTCCTCCGTCATGTTCTGCCACAAGGTTGGCCTGAACTACGTTTCCTGCTCTCCGTTCCGTGTGCCGATCGCCCGTCTGGCGGCCGCTCACGCTGCGATTCTGGAAAAGCAGGGTCAGCTCTAATCGTATAAGCTTCCACAGAGATGCGGCAATTTCGCCGCATCTCTTTTCTATTTGCGGTTTTTATGATATAATCAAATTTGTACGCTTGAGTTTCTTTTTTTCAGGAGGCGATGACATGAGATCCAACAGGCCGAATTACGCTTCAACGCCTGCCGGTTCCGCCAAGGCGTTCGATCAGAAGCCGAAGCCGAAGCGCTCTAAACGTGAAATCAATCAGCTGATGCTGATGCTGTTTTTTATTGTTCTTCCCGTTTTGGGGCTGCTGGCGATCTTTTTCCAGCCGATACGCTGGGTATTTATGCTTGCGGTGGTGGCTGCGGTGGCCACAATGTGGGTCATCCATGCGTTCCTCTTTCCGGGGCGCATGATTCTGACCGCCGTTTACGGCCTGCTGACGGTGTTCACACTGATTAACGCGCTGACCGCCAGCCGCACGTCTTCCATCCGTCCGGCGCAGACGCTGCTCGTGCCCACGCCCGTTCCGGCGGCGACGGATGTTCCGTTCGCGTCATACGGCACGATGGGCACCTCCGTGCCCGAGGAATATTACGGCGGCATGACGGCCGACGACGGCAGCGTGGACGGCCTGACGGAGACCGGCTTCTCCGGCGGCAGCGACGACGGCAGCGGGGACAGCGGCCTATACGACGAGAGCGGCACGGACGAAAACGCGCCCTACGTGGCGACGGTGAAATCCGAAGCGGAGATCGCGCTGGAAAACTTCATGGAGAAGTGGCGCAAGGGCATCGTGGCCGACATGGTGGAATACACCGCGAAGAGCTGGCAGGATTCCCTGAGCGACCAGCCCAGCCAGCAGCTCTTCTGGAAATTCGCGCAGAAGCCGCTGCTGGATTGGCGGCAGATGGAAGCGCCGACGGGCACGAACGAGAGCAACGCGCGCACGATCACCATTCAGGCCGATGTGAATTACGGCGGCAAGGCGCGCACGTATCAGTATGACGCGCTTGTGCTCTGCGAGGACGGCAAATGGGCGGTCGATCCGGATTCGCTTTCCACCGGCGTGCTGGTGGAGGCGGCCACGCCGACCCCCGACCCGAACGTGACCCCGACCCCGACGCCGGAACCCACGCCGACCCCGACCCCAGGCCCGAAGACCAAGCTCTATTACAACAAGAGCGGCGGCAAATTCTATCACGCGACGCAGGACTGCTCGAAGGTAGCGAAGCAATACCTGCCGCTGTCGGGCAGCTTCACCTATAAGGACATCAACAAGAGCCCGTATAACAAGCTGGAGCCGTGCGACAAGTGCAACCCGCCCGCAAGGCCGAGTAAATAACGACAAAAAAACGACGTTCTCAAGGAGCGTCGTTTTTTGTCGTTATTTGCTCAAAAAGAAGTCTTACAGCGACAGCAGAAACATCTCGTAGGAATCGTCAAAGCAATCGTAGGGCATGGGGTTGCCGCCATTGGTGGATTTCGTCTGGTTGCAGGAAAATTCCTCCCCGTCGGAGATGATGTCCGCCAGCGTCAGGTTAAAGCCGTTGGCCTGCGCCAGCTCGCACAGGGCGGCCAGCGGATCGGCGGCGTTTCGGGTCGCCAAAATCGCCTGCCGGAATGAGAAATCGACGAGCGCCCGCCCGCGCATGGCGCGCAGAATATCGTTCATGCTCAACCCTCCGGGCGAAGCGTTCCGCCTGCGACAAAGTGCTTTTCGTTTGCGGCGGACGCAATCTGGAAGGAGAAAGCGTTATCCTGTCGGGCGAGCGTCAGCCGAAGCGCGTCGTGGCCGCGGATTTCCTTTTCATATCCGGCCACGAGATCGCCGATGTACGCGCCGCGCAGCGCGTCAAAGCCGAGCGCGTCGCAGAGCCACGCGATGTATTTGGTGTTGTTGACGTGGCCGTTCACGTCGAAATCGGAATACTGCGGCGTGCGATTGAAGACCTGCGGTGTTTCGCCCCGGAGCGCGGGCAGGCGCGTCGGCAAAGCGACCGGCGCGGGCAGATCGCTGTTATCCGGAAAGCCGAGATCGACCTTCTGCGGGCTGACGATGCGGCGCTGCTTCGTGTCGAGCATCACCCAGAGCGCGCCGGCGGCCGCCAGCGGGGTGCCGTCCTCCAGAGAGAAGACGTGGTAGCGCGGGCAGAAGAAGCGGTTCATTTCGCCTGGCCATGTCGTGTGCACCACGGTTTCGCCCTGACGCGGCGCGCGCAGGGTGCTGACATGGATGCGCGCCAGCGCAAAAAACAGCCCGCGCGCCATCATCTGGTCATAACCTGCGCCGAGGGCAAGCGCGTGGTGCTCGCCGCCCTCCTGCATGGCGACAAAGAGCGCGTCCAGCCGCATGCGGCGCTCAAAATCGCAGTCCGTCGCGCGGACGGCAAAGGTTTCTGTATATGTTTTATTCATAAGCTACGCCTCCGTTTAGAACACCCAAAAGTATAGCGCAATTCGCTTTTCTTGACAAGACCCGCCGGATGGATTAAAATGAATCAAATGGAAAACGCTGTTCATTCTGGAACGTGTTTTCAGCGCGTGGATAAGCGCGATGCGGATGAACAAACTGAGCTTTTCTCTCAAAAGCGGAGGTAAATGTTTTGAATCAAATCATCAAAGCCGGGGCACTGGTGTGCGCGCTGGCGATGCTTGAATGGAACCCAGCGGCAGTCGCGGAGGAAAAACGCCTTGGCGACTATATTTATGTACCCGCCATGTCAGACCCGGCCGGCATGGGCGCCATCAGCCTGCGTGTTGAGGGCGTGAAGAGCGGCGAAAACGGCGAAAAGGAGACCGTGGAGGCGCTGGCGGGCGCGGAATTCGGCGTGTACGTCTATTCCAGCGAGGGAAAGCTCACGCCGTGGGCAAATCCGCTGCTGCCCAGCGAGCCGATGCGCATCCGCACGGGCGAAACCGAAACGCGCTTCAGCCTGCCGCAGGGCACGGAGTTTTACCTGAGACAGGAGCGCGCGCCGGAGGGATACACGTTCGACAGCCGGACGCTGATCCCGGTGACGGACGGCGAAATCGTCGTTCAGAACGAGGCGCAGGGGCGGCTGAACGTCACGGTGCGTGACCAGCGAGGCGAGGCGATCGAAGGCGTTCGCCTGACGGCGACGGACGAGACGGGCGCGCAAACGGAATTGACGACCGATGGAAACGGACAGGCGGTGCTGCTCTGCGACCGCGCGGGAAGCTACACCGTTTCGGAAACCGAGCTGCCGGAGGGCATCCTTCCGGCGCAAAACGACAGCGCGAGCGCGCAGGTGGCGCTTGCATCCGCCGTGAGCGTCGTCTTTGAGCATCCCGCGCCGGGCACGGTGCAGGCGGCGGCGACGGTGGTATCCGTCAACGCGCTGGGCGAGCGGGAGGAAAAGCCGCTCGCCGGTCTGACGCTGCACATTGCCGGTCAGGGAGACGTGACGACGGACAGCGACGGCATGGCGCAGGCGGCGCTGCCGGAGGGCAGCTACGACGTGACGCTCTCCTATGCGGGGGATGCGGATATCCTTCTGCCCTTCACGCAGGGGCAGTTGATCGTGCGCGGCGGCCAGACCACGAAGGTCGAGCTGGCGGCGGCGAGCCGCATGGGGCGCATTGTGATGCAGGCCGAGAGCGGGCGCGCGGTATCCGGCGGCGCGGTCAGCTATGCCTCCGAGGAGACGGGCGAGGTCTACGGCCCGTATGCGATGGACGCGGACGGGCTGGCGGTTTCCGACCCGCTTCCGGCGGGCGTTTACCGCGTGGAGGAAATCACCGCGCCGAAAAACACCCAGCTCGGCGAAACGAATAACGAGACGATCTGCGTTGAAGCGGGACAGGCCGCGCAGGTTTCGGTGCGCCTGCTCACGCTCGAAAATCAACGCTTTGCGATGGTGCGCGCGGAGATCGACGACACGGGCGTGCGGCAGGAAACGGCGCTGGATGAGCCGCTGACGGCCGAGCTGCTGACGGCAGACGGAGGGCGGCTGACGGCGGACGACGTGCAGATTCAGGATGGCGGCGTTTCGCTGGAGGCGCTGAGCGGAACCTATGTGCTGAGGCTGGCGGAAAGCGACGCGGCGAGGCTGGGCGTTTTGCCGCAGTCCGAGCCGTTCACGCTGCCCAGCCGCGAGGAGACGATTGCCTTTGCGGCGGCGCAGACGCGGCTGGTGCTGCACAGCGTCGATGAAGACGGCAACGCGATTGCCGGAGCGGCGTATGACGTGACGGATTCGGCCGGTCAAAGCTATGCCGTGACGACGGACGAAACGGGGCGCGCGGTGACGCCGCCGATGGCCGCGGGCGAAGCGACGATTGCGACGCAGAGCGCGCCGGAGGGCTATGACCGCGCGGCGCAGACGACGTGCGCTGCCGTTGCGGGCGAAGCCGGGGAAATCAGCCTCGTGCACGCGCGTTACGGGCTGGCGCAGTTCGCCGTTTCGGTGCGTAAGCTGGACGCGAACGGAAACGCCGCCGAAGAGCCGCTTTTCGGCGCGCAGGTGCGGATTTACAGCGTGCAAAGCGGCGGGCAGAGCGTGAATGACACCGGCATTTTGCTGCAAACCGACGAGGACGGCGTGTGTTCCGTCCGCCTTGCGCCCGGCGAATACGCCGTGCAGACGCAGGGGCTCGCGCAGGGCATGACTGCGCCGCAGGCGGCGCGCTTTACCATGCAGAACGCGCAGCAGACCGACGTGACGCTGACGTGCATGGATGCGCTCGGCGGCGTGAGCGTGACGCTGACGGGCGGGACGCTCGGACAGGAGCAGATGGCGCAGGTACGCTTTGAGCTGCTGGCTTCCGACGGGCAGACGACCGATTTGGCGCTGACGGACGGCGCGTTCTACGCGGGTCAGCTTGCGGCGGGCACCTATGTGCTCCGGCAGACACAGATGCCCGAGGGCTACACGCTTTCCGGCGAGCAGACCGTGACCGTCGCGGGCGGCGAGGTGCAGCGCGTGCGCGTTCCGCTGGAGGAATACGCGCTGCTGTCCGTCTCGAAAACGGGTCTGACATTCAACGATAAGCTGCAAACCTACGTCGTGCCGCTGACGGGCGAATACGGCGTGTATACGATGGAAAACGGCAGTTTGTTGCCGTATCCCTCCGCTTCGGAGCAGATGACGGTGTGGGCCAACGCCGTGCCGAGCGAAAAGAAGGCCGTCAGCGTCAGGCTCCCGGCCGAGCCGGAGGGCACGACGTATTATCTGCGCGAATTGAGCGGCGCGGCCGGATTCGCGGCGGACGAGACGATCTACGAAGTCACGCTGACCGCGGGCGAGACGCGCGTACTGGATTGCGCGGTTTCCAGCGACAGGGGCTTCTTTGAGCTGGATTTGACGGATATATCCACCGGGGGGCATGTCTCCGGCGGGCGATTTGAGCTGCTGAGCGGCGACGGCGAGGCGGTGCTCGATTTTGAAATGGGCGACTCGGCGTATCGCAACCCGATGGCCGTGCCCGTCGGCACCTACACGCTGCGCCAGATCGAGGCGGCCGAAGGCTATGCGTTTTGCGAAAACAGCGAGATCACGGTGGAGATTCCGCCGTATCTGACGCAGGGCGGAAGCGTGGCGAGCGCGGGCATGCGCTGCCTGTCTCTGCCGGAAAGCGGGACGATTGAAGGGCTGCTCGACGACGTATACGCCGCCAACGCGCAGGGGCTGACCCTGCTGACGGTGGATACCGCCGCCGTGCGCCGGGGCGAGACGCTGATTCAGCCGCGCGTACAGATCGACGTATCGGAGCAGAGCGGCGCGCGGGTGAAGGTTGAAAGCCTCGTGCTCACCGCGCCGACGGATGAAAACGGCGGCCGCTATCGCGCGCGCGTGGAATACAGCCTGACGGGCGGCGGCTGGCGGCCCTCCGAGGCCAAGACGACCGATGTGCTCACAGGGCCGACGGCCGTGAGCTTTGCGGATGTGCCCAACGATATCGACGCGGTGCGCGTCACTTATCTGAACGCGCAGACCGGCGAGGAGCTGGCCGAGGGCGGCTTTACGCCGGGGCAGATCACGCTGAACGTGAAAACGGGCGTGGATGGCGCGGCGACGCTGAATGCGCGGACGACCTTCGACGGGACGCTGCTTGTGCAGACGCAGGCGGACGGCGCGAAACAGGCGATTGCGCGCACTGCGGAACGGACGGACAGCTTCGGCGTGACGGGCAGCGGCATGTTTGCGGCGGCCTCCGCGGGCGTGGACGGCACGATCAGCGGCATTGCGTTTCTGGACAGCGACGCCGACGGCGTGATGGACGCGGACGAGACCGCGCGCTACGCGGGGCTGAACGTGACGCTGCTCACGCAGGCGGGCGAGGTTGTCAGCACCTGCCGCACCGATTCGGACGGACGCTATGCGTTTTCGCCCGTCTCCGGCGGCAGCTATACCGTGCAGTTTGACGGGGGAAGCGGCGTGATCTTCTCCAGCGGCGAGCTGTATTCCGACCACGTGCAAAGCGCCGTGCGCGATACGCATTACGGCCTGAGCGAACCCCTCGTGATCGACGGCGACCACAGCGATTATATCGTCAACGCGGGCTGCATTTACGCGGGCGAGGTCTACGGCAATGTGCTTGAGCAGCTTGCGGACGGGCAGACGGTCGGTTTCGGCGGGCTGAACCTCGAAATGGAAAAGCGCGGCGAAGAGGAGCCGGCCGTGGTGATGACGGGCGACAGCGGCGCGTTTGATTTCGCGGGGATGCTGCCGGGCAAATACGACGTTGTGCTGACGCTGCCGCAAGGCTATCTCTCCGCGGATGCGGAGGACGGCGAGATTCGCCGCACGGTGGAGCTGGCGCAGGGCGACGTTGTGGATTTCGGCACGGTGACGATGTGCCAGAGCGCCTCCATTTCCGGCGCGGTGCGCATCGACGACGACGGCGACGGCGTGATTGCGGAGGGCGCGCAGCCCGTTTCCGATCTGCGCGTCGTGCTGCTGCGCGTGAAGAACGGCCATACCGAAAGCATCGCGGAGACCCGGACGGATGAAAACGGCCGATACCGCTTTGATGCGCTCTACGCGGGCGAATACAGCGTACTCTTCGAGCTGGACGGCGAATGGACGTTCACTCAATACGGTCAGGATTCCGCCGTATACGGCGCGCTGACCCAGAGCGGCAGCACGCAGGCGATTTCGCTGCAAATCGGCGACGAAGTGAAAAACATCGACGCAGGCGTGACCATCCCGGCGCAGTTGACCGTCAACGTGTTCAAGGATACGCAGGCGGACGGCGTCAAGGGCGTTTACGAAGAGGCGTTTGAGGGGATCGGCGTCACGCTGATTCACCTTGTCAACGGCGAGGACGCGGAATCCGTGACGTACCGGACGGACGCGGAGGGCAACGTCACCTTTGCGGGCGTCAGCCCGGGCGAATACGCGATTGCCTATCAGCTTCCGGGTCAGTGGCGCGCGACGAAGCAGGCGGACGCGGCTTCGGCCTCCGCGCCGGTGAGCTGTGTCCCCCAGACGACGCTATCCAGCGGCAGAAGCGAGCCGTTCACCCTGACGATGGGGCAGACCGGCGTGAAGCTGTACATCGGCGCGATGCTCTCCGGCTCGATTTCCGGCAGAGTCTATTACGACGACGACGCGGACGCGAAGCTCGGCGCAAGCGAGCTGTATTGCAGGGATGCGAAGGTGGAGCTGCTGAACGTGGCAGGCGATACGGTGGCTGCCGCGAGCACCGCCGAGGACGGAAGCTATGCCTTTGAGGGCGTTGCGCCGGGGCGCTATCGCGTGCGGTTTACGGCGAAGGAGGCGGACAGCGGCTTCTCCGCGACGGAACGCAGCATGGCCAAGGGCGGCGTGCAGCAGAGCGACGATTCGGTTTCCACCACGCGCGTGCTGACGCTCTCCGGCGGCGATGTGCTCAGCGAGGTGAACGCGGGCGTTGTGCGCAGAGGGACGCTGACCGGCTCCATTTGGATCGACCGAAACGGCGACGGCGTGCGGCAGGCGGAGGAAGCGCTGCTCTCCGGCGTCGAGGTGCACCTGATGAACGGCGCGGGGCGCTTCATCACGGAAAGCACGACAACCGACGAAAACGGGCGGTTCGCGTTTGCGCGCGTCGCGCCCGGCAGTTATAAACTCCGCGTGGACGCGCCGGAGGGCTACGTCTTTTCCGGCGCGGCGCAGGACAGCGTTCTCCCGCTGGAAAGCACGCGGGACGGGCGCGGGTATTCCGCCTCGTTCACGATGCTCGGCGGCGCGAAGGTCGAGGGCGTTTCCTTCGGCCTGCTGACGCAGGGCAAAATCACGGGTCGCGTATGGCTGGACGGCGATTATGACGGCCTGATGGGTGAAACGGTGGAGGGGCTGCGCGGCGCGACGGTCGCGCTGCTCGGCGGCGACGGCGAGGAGATGGCGCAGACCCAATCGACCCGAACCGGCGAATTTACGTTTGATCGGCTGATGCCCGGCACGTACAGCGTGCGCGTCACGCTGCCGGAGGGCTACGTCTATACCGTGGGCGGCGCGGATTCGCTCGCCCGGCGGACGGACGAAGCGGCGGTCACAATCGATCTGGGCGAATTGCACATGGGCGAAACGCTCTCGGGCGTGAACGTCGGCGCATTGAAGCCCGCCTCCGTCGGCGGCGTGATCTGGATGGACGCGGACGACGATGGCCGCAGGCAGAACGGCGACGCGGGCGTGCAGGGCGTGACGGTGCAGATGCGCATCACGGACGGCGCGGACGCGGGCACGACCCTGAACGCGACGACGGACGCTTCGGGCAGCTACCGCTTTGACGGCGTGATGCCCGGAAGGGCGGAGCTGTCGTTCACCCTTGCGGACGGCTATGCGTTTGCGAAGAACGCGAGCGGGACGCGGCGCGTCAGCGTTGTGCCGATGGCGGACAGCGTAAACGGGCAGACGGACGGCGTGGACGTCCTCAGCGGCGAAAACAATCTGGATTTGGACGTCGGCGTGGTGGCGGTCGGCACGATGGCCGGCACGATCTGGCAGGACAGCCGATACGACGGCGTATACGGCAAAAAGGAAGCGGGCGTATCCGGCGCGCGGATCGAGCTGCTCGATGCGGCCAGCGGAGAAACCCTGAAGCGCGCGGAGACGGACGAAAACGGACGGTATGCGCTGGACTTTGTGCGTGCGGGCGATTACACGATCCGCGTGACGCTGCCGGATGGGATGATGTTCACCTGCGGCGGCGAGAGCGCCATCACGGAGACGGACGCAAACTGCGCGCAGAGCGCGGCGTTCTCCGTGGCGATGGGCGAAAGCCGCGAGGCCATGAACGTCGGCGCGATTGCGGCGGCGGCCATCGCCGGACGTGTGACCGCGCCGAACGCGGTGATTACCCTGACGCAGGGCGGAACGGTGGTCGCGGCGACGCAGACGGACGCAAACGGCGATTTCGAGCTGACGGCGCTCAGGCCGGGTCAATACCGGGTGCGCATGGCGTTGCCGGAGGAGAGGCTCTTTGAGCGCGGCGCGGCGCTGGAACTGACGCATGCGGACGCGCAGGAGGGGCAGACGGGCGAAATCAACCTCGCGATGGGCGAACGCCTGACGCTTGAAACGATCACGGCGGTGGAAACCGCGACGGTCGGCGGCCGCGCGTGGCAGGATCAGAACGCGGACGGCGTGATGGACGCGCAGGAACCGGCGCTCCCCGGCGTGACGGTGGCGCTGCTGGATGAAAACGGCGGCGTTGCGGCGGAGCAGACGGTCGGCGAGGACGGACGATACAGCTTCAGGCTGATTCGAAGCGGGCGCTATTCGCTGCGCTTCACCTTGCCCGGCGGCGAGTTGTTCGCCGACCAGAGCGGCGAGGCGGGCGGCTCGTGCGTTGCGCCCGTGGAGGGCAGCACGGCGGCGACCGCGCCGATGACGCTGGAGGGCGGACAGAAAATCGACAGCCTCAACCTCGGCGCGATTGAAGCGGCTCAGATCGGCGACACGGTCTGGCTGGATCAGAACGGAAACGGCTTGCAGGATTACGGCGAGCCGGGTCTCGCGGGCGTCGCCCTGACGCTCCTGCGCGTGGACGGGGACGGACAGGCGGATATCGCGGCGCAGACCGTCAGCGACGAATACGGCTACTATCATTTCAGAAACCTGCGCCCCGGCAGTTACAGCCTGCGCGTGGAGCTTGAAGAAGGCGACACGCTGACCTTCCGCTTCGGCGCGCCGCTGGGTGAAATCGACAGCGACATCGACCCCGAAACGGGCGTGAGCGACGTATTCCGCCTGCAATCCGGCGAAACCCGGCTGAACATCGACGTCGGCCTGACCGAACGCGCGAAAAAATAAAATGCGAAAGAATCAACGCGAAGAATCAACGCGAAGGATCAAAAAGAAAGAAGGAACGAAACCATGATACAGGAACCGCTGACCATCGGCCTTGCCGAAAAGAAGGACGGAGAGGAAATCTACGCGCTCTATCATTCCCTGCTGGATGATCCGTATGGAACGTGGAACGAGGAATATCCGTCGCTGGAGTGCGTGCAGAACGATTTGGAGGAAAACATCGTGTATGCGATGCGCGACGCGACGGGGCGGATCGTCTCCGCGATTGTGGACGAGCAGGATATTCACGAGTTTGACGGCCTTGCGCCGTGGTATGCCGACGTGACGCGCTGGGCGCAGCTCGGGCGGCTCGGCGTGGCGCATGACGCGCAGGGGCACGGCATCGCCCGCAGGATGCTGGCGCACGCGATGGAGCAGGCGAAGGAACGCGGCTGCGAGGCCGTCCGCTTTCTGGTGGCGACCTGCAACATCCCGGCGCAGCGCTCGTATGCCAAGCTGAACTACGAGGTCTGCGGCGAGTGCGAGGAGTGGGAAGGGCATTGGCTCTGCTACGAAAAGCGGCTGACCGATTGAGCGGCGCGCCTGTAAGCCGAATGCCATAAAGAAAGAGGAGAACAGCAACCCATGCACATGCGTACCAAAAAATGGGCGAAGCCCGAGCTGGCCGTCTGCCCGTATTTCACCGATGAACCCGAAACCAAGCGCGGCCGCTGGCGGGCGCAGTTTGAACGCGAGCAGCCGCTGTATCTGGAGCTGGGCTGCGGCAAGGGCGTTTCCACCGCCGCGATGGTGAAGGATAACCCCACGATCAACTACGTTGCGGTGGATATCACCTGCAACGTGCTGGGCGACACGCGCCGCAACATCGAAAAGGCGTTTGACGGCGAGCCGGTGAAAAACGTGATGATCGCGCGCTATGACATCAGCTACATCGAGAAGGTGTTCGCGCCGGAGGATCGCGTGGAACGCATCTACATCAATTTCTGCAACCCGTGGACGAAGCGACCGAAATACGCTAAGCGCCGCCTGACGCACCCGCGCCAGCTGATGCAATACCGCGAGTTTCTGGTGGACGGCGGCGAAATCTGGTTCAAGACGGACGACGACGCGCTGTTTGAGGAATCCATGCCGTATTTCGACGCATGCGGGTTCGAGCTGCGCTATCAGACGGGCGATTTGCACGCGGCGGGCGTGACCCCCAACTACGTCAGCGAGCACGAGATGAAGTTCACCGCGCTGGGCGTGCCGATTAAATTCGCGCGCTTCGCCAAGAAACCGGGCAAGGTGGAGCTCGATCCCGTGCGCTGGGTGATGCCGGGGGCGTTCGCCAAGCTGCGCGAGGACGACGAGACGGAAGAACCGTGAACCAAAGATAAACGGAGGGATGCGCCGTGTTTGGCGTGATTGTCAACCCTGTATCCGGCGGCAGAGAGGCCGCGGGGCTGGCCGTTCAGATTACGGAGCGGATCGCCGCGCTGGGGGAGGAAAGCTGTATATTTGAAACCGGCGGCGACGGCGACGCGGCTACCCAAACCCGCGCCGCGCTGGCGGCGGGCTGCCAAAGCATCGTCTGCATCGGCGGGGACGGCACGATTTGCGAGGTGGCGGGGGAGCTTTGCCATACGGGCGCGACGTTTTACGTTGTGCCGGGCGGAACGGGCAACGATTTTGCGCGCGCGTTTCATCTGCCGAAAAACCCGATGGCGGCGTTTGAGGCGCAGTTGGCGGGCGAGCCGGTCGAAATCGACTGCGGACGGATGAACGGCCAGAGCTTTCTCAACGTCTCCGGATCGGGGTTCGACGTGGCCGTGCTGCAAAAGACCGAGGAGCTGAAAGCCGTCTATCCGGGCGAGAAGGCATACCGAAAGGCTGTGCTCTCCGTACTGGGGCGGTATAAGGCGTTCGAGGCGGACGTCTCAATCGACGGCGGCGCGGAAACGCACGAGACCTGCACCATTGTGGAGATCGCCAACGGGCAGAGCATCGGCGGCGGCATGCGCGTTGCGCCGGACGCGAAGCTGGACGACGGCTATTTCGACGTGGTGGTGGTCAAGAAGGTGCCGCGGATGCTGATTCCGCTGCTGCTGCCGGCCTTTATGCTCGGCTGGCACACGAAAATCGGGCTGGCGCGCGTGGTTCGGGCGAAAAACGTCACGATGCGCGCGAAGGGGATGATCGTCAATCTGGACGGCAAGCTGCTGCGGGTGGACGAGGCGAAATACAGAATTCTGCCCGGCGCCATCCGGATGAAAAAACCCAGAGCGTAAAATTTTTCCAAAACGGGATTAAAAAGGCGTGTTCCTTCGTTTAGTAGACAGAAGGAGACACAAAAGGAGCGTGAGCATGATGAAAAAACTCTTGTGCGCATGGATCGCCCTTGCGCTGCTGCTGAGCGCGGCGTGCGGCCTTGGCGAAAGCCTGTTCGTGGACAATCGGGAGACGGATAAGATCTATCCCGAGCGGCTGAACCTGCGCGCGCAGCCCGCGAAGAACGGCGCGATTCTGGGGCTTTACTACACGGGCACGGAGGTCAACGTGCTCGCGGTGGAGAACGAGGAATACGACAAGGTTGAGGTCGGCGGCATGACCGGCTACATGGCTTCGAGCTACCTGATCCCGCAGGAGGAAGCGACGGCGCGCTACGGGGAAAATTCCGGCTTCGGCGACGGCCGCGCGGCCGAGATCGACCTGACGGGCATGTGGATGACGAGCGTGACCCTCCGCGAAACGACGGACGACACGAGCACGGCGCTGGCGACGCTTGATTCAAACAGCAAGATCGGCCTGCTCGGTATTCTGGATGCGTGGGCATACATCTGGGCGGAGACGGACGACGGGCGAAAGCTCGGCTATGTGCCGCTGGATGTGCTGACGGACGTGGGCAACCTGAAGGTCAGCATCATTTCCAGCGGAAAGACCGATAAAAAGACGATTCTGTATGACGCGCCGACGGCCAAGGCGAAGGAAATCATGCGCCTGAGCAACGGGACGGCCTGCTTCACGCTCTTCGGGCGCAAGGAGGGCGAATGGCGGCGCGTCCGCGTGGGCGGCGTTTCTGGCTGGATCAAGTACACGCAGACGGGCAACCTGTATGCGCTGGGCGACCAAATGCGCAGCGTGGTGCCGTATTATCCGCTGCTGATGCAGACCAAGAGCGACACGCTGCTCTATCAGCAGAAGGACGACGCGGCTAGCCGCTATATGACGCTTGGACAGGGCATGTACGTCGAGCTGCTGGCGGAAAGCGACAGCTATGCGTATGTGCGCACAAGCGAGGGCGGTTCGGGCGCGTATGACTGCGGCGACTTCGGCTTCCTGCCGATTGCCAACCTCTCTTTGGCGCAGACGAGCCAGAGCATCGGCGTGGCGCAGGCGGACGACGGCGATCTGCCGGTCGTCGTGCTGGGCGACCCGGACGACGAAACGAGCGTCATCGGCGCGCTGTGCAGCGGCGCGCAGGCGCGGATTACATCCTACACGCAGACGGATTACGTTCAGATTTCGCTCGGATCGCTGGTCGGCTATGTGAAAAAGAGCCAGATTCGGGTGCTGACCGCGCCGAACGAGCCGCTTTCGGATCGGATTCCGCAGCGCGCGACGACCAAGACGGACGTGGATATCCGCTTTAAGCCGGAGGTCAAGGCGGCCGTGGCGGAAACGGTTTCCAGCGGCGCGCGCGTGTATATGTTCGGCAAGTTCGGCGACTGGGCGTATGTGCTGGCGGGCGATTCGCCTTCGCTGGATGTGACGGCGACGACGGGAGACCGCGCGGGCTTTGTGCCGTTGGCGGCGCTGAACGCCCCGGCGAGCACCACGCACCTGACGGCCTCCGTCCTCAAGGATAAGGTGAACGTGCGCAGCGAGGCGGACAACCAGAGCGGCGCGATCATCGGCAAGGCGCGCACGGGCGACCGGCTGCTGGTGACGGATTACGGCAACAAGTGGACGGGCGTGGTTTTGCCGGACGGCAAGCGCGGCTACATGATGACGGAATACCTGCAATTTGACTAAAACCAAACGGACGGGCGCGATGAGCAAAATCGCGTCCGTTCGGCGTTTTTACGCCCCTGACGGCTTAGATAAAAGAACGGATTGAATATGAAAAATGCAAAAACCAGTACCTTGGGCGAATTTGAAGCCCGTTTTTCGTCAGTTTATGGAAGTTTGCATTTTGCAGTCTGCGGCGGCAGAAAAGAATACGGAGGCTTGCACAAAAAGCCGAGCGTCTAATTCGTCGGAATACCGATATGCAGGCCGGAGGAGAAAATGCGCAGGCTTGCAAGGCGGCGGGGACTGGGGTATAATACCTTCTCGCGGCGAGAAGGACGCAGAGGAGGATTTTTGCTCATGAAACAGTTCAGCTATGTTTTGACCAATCAGGACGCGCTGCATACTCGGCCCATGAGCAGCCTGATGCGGGAAGCTGCCCGCTTCAGCAGCAAGGTGCGCCTGGTAAACGGCACGAAAACCGCGGCGCTCGCGCAGATGCGCGATGTGATGGGGCTTGATATGCAGTGCGGCAACAGAATCACCGTCACCGTCGAAGGAACGGACGAGGAAGCGGCCGTCGCGGCGATTCAGAATTATTTTGTGGATCACCTGTAAGGGCGGGTTGAGACGATTTTTTACACGGCATAAACAGAAAAGACGCTGTCGATGATGAAAACCATCTAAAACAGCGTCTTTTCTTTTTTCAGATGCGCAGAGCGCGTTTACCGCTTTGACTTGGGGAGACCGAAGGTCATAAATTCACATTCGAGGCGGCCGTTGTAGAATCGGCGCTTTTTATCGGCGCGGCGGCCGAAGCAGCGCTCAAAGCCGGGGTGCGACGTGATCGCGGAGAGCGACCAACCGGGGTTGGCGCGGAGCATCTGCCCCATGTCGCGGTAAAGCGTTTCACAGGCTCTGCGGTCGCTCAGCCGCTCGCCGTAGGGCGGATTGCAGAGGAACGCGCCCTGCGGCTCTGCGCGCCTGCAATCGCGCATATCGGCGACCTCAAAGCGGACGCGCCCGGCCAGACCGGCCTGCTTCAGATGGCGGTTGGCCAGCTCGACGGCCTCCGGGTCGATATCCGCGCCGGAAATGCCCTCCACGCGCGCCGGATCAAATTCCGCGCGCGCCTGTTCGCGGATGTCGCGGAACGCTTCCACCGGCATGCTGCGCCACGATTCGAGGGCAAATTCGCGGGTCAGCCCCGGCGCGCGGTGCGCCATGCGCATGGCGGCCTCGATCATCAGCGTGCCCGTGCCGCACATCGGATCGTGCAGGGGCATGCCGGGTCGCCATGGGCTGAGCGAGACGAGCGCGGCGGCAAGGGTTTCGCGCAGCGGCGCTTCGCCGTTCCAAGTGCGATAGCCGCGGCGGTTGAGCGCCGTGCCGCTCGCGTCGAGGGTGAGCTGGGCGACGTCGCCGTGCAGCGCCACGTCAATGGAGACGGTTTCCGCATCCTCCACGAACCAATCCGTGCGATAGCGGCCGCGCAAGCGCTCGACGATCGCCTTTTTCGTGATGGCCTGACAATCCCGCACGCTCATCAGTTGGCTGCGGGCGCATTTGCCGTTCACCGGGAAGCGGGTGTGTTCGCCGATAAAATCCTCCCACGGGAGCGCGCGGACACCCTCAAAGAGCGCCTCGAAGCTGCGCGCCTCAAAGCGCCCCATGACCAGCAGAATACGATCCGCGCAGCGGGCATGCAGGTTGGCGCGGAAAGCATCCTCAAACGAGCCGAAAAAACGCGCGCCGCCGTTTTCGGCCTTCGCCTCAATGCCAAGGCGCGCAAGCTCGCGGGCGACAAGCCCCTCCAGACCGAACGCGGCGGTGGCAATCCATTCAAAACGATCCATATTTCCTCCGAAAGCAATCGACATGTGTCTTTTAACCGATATAGTATAACAGGGGACGGGAGAGAACGTCAATGAAAACATCAGACGTTCAGAGAAAAGCAGACGAAAATCGGCGTGAAATCCCGCCGGAAACATGAAAAAAGTGCACAAAGTCAGTTTGAAGGGCTGTTCAAAACACAAAAATGTTGATATACTAACAAAGGAAGATATCCGAAAGGCCGCGAACGAAACGCGGCAGCATGATAGAAGGAGTGATTCTCAATGGGTCTTGTTACCTCTACCGAGATGTTTAAGAAGGCGTATGAAGGCCACTATGCCATCGGCGCGTTCAACGTCAACAACATGGAAATCATTCAGGGCATCACCGAGGCGGCCACGATGGAGAAGGCGCCGGTCATTCTTCAGGTCTCCAAGGGCGCGCGCGCGTATGCCAAGCACGTGTATCTCGTGAAGCTGGTCGAGGCGGCGCTGCTGGACGCGCAGGAGAGCGGCGTGGATCTGCCGATCGTGCTGCATCTGGACCACGGCCCGGATTTTGAGACCTGCAAGGCCTGCATCGACGGCGGCTTCACCTCCGTTATGATCGACGGCTCTCATCTGGCGCTGGAAGAGAACATCAAGCTGACCCGTCAGGTGGTCGAGTACGCGCACGATCACGGCGTTGTGGTCGAGGGCGAGCTGGGCCGTCTGGCCGGCGTTGAGGACGACGTGAAGGTTGGCGACGACGACGCGCTCTACACGGATCCCGACGAGGTGGAGGAATTCGTGAAGGCGACCGGCGTGGATTCGCTGGCCATCGCCATCGGCACGAGCCACGGCGCGTTCAAGTTCAAGGGCAAGCCGCACCTGCGCTTTGACATTCTGGAGAAGGTCTCCGAGAAGCTGCCGGGCTTCCCGATCGTGCTCCACGGCGCGTCCTCCGTCATGCCGGAGTATGTGCAGATGATTAACCAGTACGGCGGCAACATTCCGGGCGCGCAGGGTGTGCCGGAGGAGATGCTGCGTCAGGCCGCGTCCATGGCCGTCTGCAAGATCAACGTGGATTCCGATCTGCGTCTGGCGATGACCGGCGTGATCCGCAAGCAGTTCGCGGAGCATCCCGATCAGTTCGACCCGCGCCAGTATCTCAAGCCCGCGCGCATCGCGCTTCGCGACATGGTTCGCCATAAGATCGTGAACGTCATGGGCTGCAACGGCAAGGCGTAAAAGCATAAGGCGTTTCAAGGGGCTGTCCGCTTCGGCGGGCGGCCTTTTCTAAACGCGAAAAAAGTTTTCGCGAACAAAGTTATGTCTTCATACCGTTTATCCGGGAACGTTATGAAAAGCACGCAAAATCTTTGCGAAAACTGAACGGGCGGGTCAGTGTGTTTTACTTGACATGAAACATCCTTTTCCAATATACTTATATAAACAGATTGAGGGTATCGGCTCTGCGGCCGGTCAAAATTTGGAATCGGAAAGGAAAGCGAAGTAATGAACCCCAAGCTCAAGGAGAAGCTGCTGGAATCCCTGATGGCGGTGCTGCCCATCACGCTCATCGTGCTGGCGCTGAGCGTGGTGCTGGTGCCGATGGACGTGGGCACGGCGGTGATGTTTACGGTCGGCGCGGTGCTGCTGGTGTTCGGCATGGGGCTGTTTCAGCTCGGCGCGGAAATGGCGATGACGCCGCTGGGCGAAGGCATCGGCGTACAGATGGAGCGGGTGAAGAAAATCCCGCTGATTGTCGCCATCGCGTTTGTGATGGGCGTCATCATCACCATCGCCGAGCCGGATTTGCAGGTGCTTGCCCAGCAGGTGCCCTCCATCCCGAACAGGGTGCTGATTTATTCCGTCGCGGTGGGCGTGGGCGCGTTTCTGGCGCTGGCGGTCGTGCGCATTTTGAAGCGCATCAGCCTGTCAAAGCTGCTGGTGGTGCTCTACGGCCTGCTGGCGGCGGTGTCCATTTTCGTGCCCGAGAGTTTTCTGGCTGTGGCGTATGATTCCGGCGGCGTGACGACCGGGCCGATCACCGTGCCGTTCATCATGGCGATGGGCGTAGGCATGGCGGCGGTGCGCGGCGACAAGAACGCGGCGAGCGACAGCTTCGGTCTGGTCGCGCTTTCGAGCATCGGGCCGATTCTGGCGGTACTGCTGCTGGGCTGCTTCTTTAACCCGCAGAACGCGGCCTATACGCCGACGGTCGTGCCGGAGGTGGCGACGACGCAGGACGTTGCGCTGACGTTTGCGGGCGGCCTGCCGCATTACATGACGGAGGTGGCGATGTCCATCCTGCCGATCGTCGCGGTGTTTTTCATCTTCCAGATGATGACGCACCGCTATCAGAAGCGGCAGAGGCGGCGCGTGATGGTCGGCTTTGCGTATACATACGCCGGGCTGGTGCTGTTCCTGTGCGGCGTGAACGTGGGCTTCGGCCCGGTCGGCACGGTGCTGGGGCGCTCGCTGGCGCAGCCGGGGTATAAGTGGCTGCTCGTGCCCATCGGCATGCTGATCGGCTTCTTTATCGTCAAGGCGGAACCGGCGATTCAGGTGCTCAATCGGCAGATTCAGAGCGTGACCAGCGGTGCGATTTCCGCGCGGGCGATGAACCGATGCCTGTCCATCGGCGTATCGGTCAGCGTCGGGCTGGCGATGCTGCGCGTGGTGACGGGGATTCCGGTCGCGTATATTCTGCTGCCCGGTTATGTGCTGGCGCTGGGGCTTTCCTTCGTCGTGCCGCCGATCTTCGTGGGCATCGCGTTCGACTCCGGCGGCGTAGCCAGCGGCCCGATGACCACGACGTTCCTGCTGCCGCTGAGCATCGGCGCGTGCGAGACGCTGGGCGGCAACGTGATGACGGATGCATTCGGCGTGGTGGCGCTGGTGGCGCTGACCCCGCTGATCGCCGTTCAACTGATGGGCGTCGCTTATCGAATCAAGATGAGCCGCGTCGAGAAGCGGGTTGTGCCTGCGTTTGACGGGCGCGATGAAATCGTCGAGCTGGAGGAGGAATGGGCATGAGCACGGAAAAAATGCAGGCGTCGTTTCGGCTGCTGATGCTGATTACCACGCCGAAGCTCGCGGAAAAAGCGCTTTTGCTGTTTGAAAAGGGCAGGCTGCCGATGCAGATTCAGGCCTATGCGCACGGCACGGCCTCGCGCGAGATGATGGATATGCTGGGGCTGGACAGCGGGGAGAAGAGCCTGCTGCTGACGATGATGCCCAAGGCGGATGCGGATGATTTGCTGGTTCACCTGCGCCGGGAGCTTCGGCTGGGGCTCTCCGGCAGCGGCATTGCGTTCACCGTGCCGATGTCCGGCGCGAACAAGCGCGTGCTGCAGATGGTTCAGCAGCTTTGCGAGGAAAAGCCGAGGGCGGAGATAAGGAGGAAGGTCATGCAGGAAAACGAATATCAGATCATCGTTGCGCTGGTCAATCAGGGATACAGCGAGGAGGTCATGGCCGCGGCGCGTCCGGCGGGCGCGGCGGGCGGCACGGTGCTGCACAGCCGCCGCGTCGGCGCGGAGGAGGCGCTGAGCCAGTGGGGCTTCAGCTTGCAGGAGGAAAAGGAAGCTGTGATGATCCTGACCCGCTCGGAGAGCAAGCTGGCGATCATGCAGGCGATTTGCGATAGCTGCGGGCTGCAAAGCGAGGCACAGGGTATTGTGCTCTCCCTGCCGGTTGACCGCGTGGTTGGGCTGGAATAAACTGAATTGACCCCAAAGATGGGCGGATGCGTCGAACAGGCGTGTCCGCCGTTTTTTTGACACATAGAAAATGACGTTTTTGCAGACTTCGGCGGTGGCGAGGGCGGGGCGAAAACAGAAAAAACAGCTTTCTCCCTCTTGAAACAATTCGGAAAATCTGATATGATATTTTTGTGATATTGTACGCTGATTGACGCGGCGCAAAACAGTGCCTTCGAAAGGAAGAAGAAAATGAGCAAGTTTGTCGTTTTGACGGACTCCACCTGCGATTTGCCGGATGAGCTGGCTAAGCAGCATGATATTGATATCCTGTGTTTCAAAATCGCGCTGGATGGCGAGGGCTACACCGAGCGCGTCGATTTCACGCCGGAGCAGTTCTGCCAAATGCTGAGGAACGCGACCGGCCTGCCGACGACGGCGCAGATCACCCAGTTCGAATTTATGGAGCGGTTCGAGGAATACGACCGTCAGGGCGTGGAGCAGGCGCTCTATATCTCCATCAACGCGGGCGGCAGCGGCACCAACGCGGCGGCGCATGCGGCGGCGGCGCAATTCCGCGAGGAGCACCCGGAAAGCCGCATGGAGATCTTCATCGTGGATAGCCATGCCTATTCGATGGCCGAGGGCGCGGGCGTGATCGAGGCCAAGCGCAGGCTTGACGATGGCGAGACGATGGAGGCGGTCGTCGAATATCTGAACGACAAATACGCGCGGATGGAGATTCTGCTGACAGCGTATACGCTCAAGGTGATTCGCAAATCCGGCCGCATCAGCGCGGCGGCGGCGATTGCGGGCGATTTGCTGGGCATCCATCCGATTTTTACGCTCAACGACGGCGTGAGCCATATCGTCAAGAAGGTTCGCGGCGAAAAGGCGGTTGTCAGCGGCATGGCGGCGACGATGGCCGAGCGTATGGCGCAGGGCACGCCGTATTATATCGGCATATCCGACCGCAAATACGAAGACGAATATGTGGAGGCCTGCACGAAGAAGGTCGGCTACGCGCCCGCGGGCATTTTCCACCTCGGCTGCGCGGTGCTCTCCAACACCGGCGCGGAAGCGGTCGGCCTCGTCTTTGAAGGCGAAAAGCGGAGAGCGTAAACCATCAGGGCCTTGCTCGCGTGAGCGATTTGAAGCCGTTTTGTGCAATCATTGAGCAAAAAGCAAATTCTGCACAAAACGCGGGCGCGCAATGCGCGCCCCTACGGGTACGCGGTTGCTTTTTTGCAGCGCTGTAGGGGCGCGCATCGCGCGCCCGTTATCGGAATTTGAGCAAAATTTCGGATTTGCTTATTTACCGTTTTATGCAAAAAACGATCCTCCAATGTGTCGGTGGATCGTTTTTTTCTAAATATTAGGGGAAATTGCGTAAAATCGCCCGCTTGAATCAAAGCGTATGCGTCAAAATGACGTCGCCTGTCAGCGTCTTGATGGTGAACGTGCCGTTTTCATAGATCATGTAGCTCTTGGGATGATCTTCCTTCGGCAAGGCGGCAGAGCCGGGGTTGATGTAGGTCATGCCGTCCTTCTCCTGCACGGTGAGCACATGCGTATGGCCGTGAATCAGCAGGTCGCCCGGCTTGTGCGGCGGCAGGCTATCGAGGTTGAACAGATGGCCGTGGGTGATGAACGCGGTGCGGCCGTTCAGATCAAACAGCGCGTAATCCGCCATGATCGGGAATTGCAGCACCATCTGATCGACCTCCGCGTCGCAGTTGCCGCGCACGCAGAGCAGCTCGCTTTTTACGCCGTTGAGCAGCTCGATCACGCCCTTCGGGTCGTATGCGTCCGGCAGGTTGTTGCGCGGACCGTGATAGAGCAGGTCGCCCAGCAGAACCAGACGCTCCGCGCCTTCGGCCTTGTAGGCGGCGAGCACCGCCTCGCAGGCGCTGCGGGAACCGTGGATATCGGAAGCAAACATCAGTTTCATCGTTGTGTGTCTCCTTTTTTTCGTATACAGTAAATGAGTAAATCCGAAATTATGCACAAATTCCGGTAACGGGCGTGCAATGCGCGCCTGCCTGACTCCCTCAGTCACGGCTGCGTCGTGCCAGCTCCCTCGAAGAGGGAGCTTTTTATCAGGTTATTTTCCATCTAAGCAATAACGCCGTACCTGTAGGGGCGATCGGGCGGCCTTAGGCCGCTTTACAGGTCGATTTCCAGCACGACGGGGCAATGGTCGCTGCCCAGAACCGCGTCGTCAATGCGCGCGTCCGTGATCTTGTCCTTGATGCGGTCGGAAACGAGGAAATAGTCGATGCGCCACCCCGCGTTGTTCGCGCGGGCGTTGAACATGTAGCTCCACCAACTGTAGCGCCCCGTCGCGTCGGGGTAGAGATAGCGGAACGTATCCACAAACCCGCTGTCCAGCAGCTTGGTCATCGCGCCGCGCTCCTGCGGGGTGAAGCCCGCGTTGTTGACGTTTGTCTTGGGGTTTTTGAGGTCGATTTCCTGATGCGCGACGTTCATATCGCCGCAGACGATCACGGGCTTCTGCGCGTCCAGCTTTTTGAGGTACAGGCGGAAATCCTCCTCCCAGCACATGCGATACATCAGCCGGGTCAGGCCGCGCTGGCTGTTGGGCGTGTAGACCGTGACGAGGAAAAAGCGGTCGTATTCGAGCGTAATCAGCCGCCCCTCGTGGTCGTGCAGCTCGCTGTCCATGCCCAGCTTGACCGAAAGCGGCTGCCGCTTGGCGAGGATCGCCGTGCCGGAATAGCCCTTTTTCTCGGCGGAATTGAAGAATTCCACGTAATCCGGCGCGGGAATCTGCGCCTGACCGGGCTGCATCTTGGTTTCCTGCAGGCAGAAAAAATCTGCGTCCTGCTGCGCGAAATAATCGGAAAAGCCCTTGCCCAAACAGGCGCGAAGGCCGTTGACGTTCCACGAAATCAGCTTCATAACTGTCCTCCTGTGACGATGGCCGCGCATAGCTTTCGGCGGCTGATGTTATTATACAGGATGAAAAGGCGAAAAGCAACGCCGATCTCGGCGGAAAATGGGGAGGGAAAGCGAATGGCGCTGGTGTTTGCGCTCTACCTGCTTTTGTGCGTTCGGGTGACGGCGGATATCCGCGCGGGGCTGGCCGACGGCCGGATTCAGTTTTCCGCAAGCCTCGGCGCGCTGATGCTTGAGGCCCACGTCGGCGGACGCGTTGAAGGGGCGAAGGTTCGGCTGAATATCCCGATTCGCGGCTTTCCGGAAAAGCCGGACGGGAAAAAAATCCGGCAGAGCTGGCCGGCAGCGCGCGCCGTGCTGAAAGCGGCGGATTGGGAGCTGATTGCGCTGCATATGCGGGCGGGGCTGGAGGACGCGGGTGCGACGGCGATGTTCGCGGGCGGTATCCGCGCGGCGGCGGACGGGCTGCTCGCGGGGCTGGGGCGGACGGGATGCAGCGATATCCGCGTCACGGCGGATTTTGCGGCGCGCGGCGTCCGGGCGGCGGCGCGGTGCATAGTTTCCATGCGGGTTGGCGATATTATGCTTGCGGCGGCGAAGGCGGCCGGGAGAAAGAAGCGAAAAGAGGGGTTGCAATGGAAAAGCATCCCATCGAGAGCCTGATGGGCGTTTCCATGGAACAGATTAAGGACATGGTGGACGTGAACACGGTGATTGGCGACGCGGTGCAGACGCAAGACGGCTCGACAATCATCCCGATTTCGCGGGTATCGTTCGGCTTTGTCGCGGGCGGCGGGGAATACGCTGTCAGCGGCGCGCAGGCCGGCGCTTACGGCCTTCCGTTCGCGGGCGGCGCGGGCGCAGGTGTGAGCATCCATCCGATGGGCTTTCTGGTGTGCGGCAGGAACGGCGTGCGGCTGTTGAGCGCGGGCAGCGCCTCGCCGATGGAGCGCGTGGCGGAACTGATCCCGCAGGCGCTTGAAAACTGGAAGCGGCTGGGCGACGAGCAGGAAAACGCGAAACCGTCTCCGGTACGGGCGGCTTATCAGGAATGAGGCGGGCGGAGAAGCCCGCCTTTCTGCGTCCGCGCCTCACGCGGGGCGGTGCAGGCGCATAGGATGCGTTAGGCGGGAAGGCTGTGCCAAAGCGCCAAATACGCTGAAAAACGCGAAAAAATGAGAGTCATCTTGTGTAAAATCGCATTTTTCGCGCCGATGGGCGAATAACTCTTGACTTTACGCGGCACATTCTTTAGAATGGTATCTGCTTCATATTTCAAATGGGGATTGCAAAATTTTCGGGTTCTTCGGCTCGAAAATGAAAAAGAAGAAAATCGGAGGGCTTCCGAATGGGTATGAAAGTTGCAAAATTTGGCGGAAGTTCGCTGGCCGATGCGGCGCAGTTCAAAAAGGTCAGGGAGATTCTGTTTTCCGACGCGGATCGGCGCATTGTGGTGCCCAGCGCGCCGGGCAAACGCGGCGCCACCGATATTAAGGTGACCGATCTGTTTTATCAGTGCAACCGCCTCGCGGCGTCCGGCAGCGACTTCGCGGAGGCTTTTGATACGATTCGCGCGCGGTACCGCGAAATTGCGCAGGAGCTGGAGCTGACGGTCGATCTGGACGGGTATCTGGACGAGGTGAGCCGCAACATCCAGCTCGGCGCGGGCGCGGATTATGCCGCCAGCCGGGGCGAATACCTCAACGGCATTTTGCTGGCGGATTATCTCGGATGGGATTTCATCGACCCGCAGCAGGGCATTTTCTTCGACGAGGAAGGGCGGCTGGACAGCGGCAGGACACAGGAGGCGCTCGGCCGCCTGCTGGAAGGGCATACACATGCCGTTGTGCCGGGTTTTTACGGCTGCGACACGCACGGCAATGTCAAAACCTTTTCCCGCGGCGGCAGCGACATCACGGGCGCGATTGTCGCGCGCGCGGTCAACGCGGACGTGTATGAAAACTGGACGGATGTTTCCGGCTGCCTGATGGCTGACCCGCGCATCGTCCGCAACCCGGAGCCGATCCGCTATGTGACCTATCGGGAGCTGCGCGAGCTGTCCTATATGGGCGCAAGCGTGCTGCATGAGGACGCCATTTTCCCGGTGCGCATCGCGGGCATCCCGACGAACATTCGCAACACGAACCACCCGGATGAGCCGGGCACGGTGATCTGCTACGAGGCGGAGGATTACGAGAGCGAATACCCCATCACCGGCATCGCGGGGCACAAGGATTTTGCGATCATCAACGTGGAAAAGGCGATGATGAACTCGGAAATCGGCTTCGGCCGCCGCCTGCTGCAAGCGCTGGAGGAGCAGGGGATTTCCTTTGAGCACATGCCCAGCGGCATCGACACGATGTGCGTGGTGGTGCACGAGAGCGCGCTGGAGGGCAAAAAGGAGAAGCTGGTGCAGCGGATTCACGAGCTCTGTACGCCCGACACGGTGGAGATTCACTCCGGTCTGGCGCTCATCGCGACGGTGGGGCGCGGCATGGTTCGCTCCAAGGGCATTTCCGCGCGGCTGTTCAACGCACTGATGAAGGCGGGCGTGAACGTTCGCCTGATCGACCAGGGCTCCAGCGAGCTGAACATCATCGTCGGCGTGGATAATCTGGATTTTGAGGTCGCGACGCGCGCGATTTACCGGGCGTTCGTCACCCACGAAAACCGCTGGTGAGATCGACCATAACCGAAAAAGATTGACGGGCTGTCGGAAACGACGGCCTGTTTTTTGACGGATAGACGCATAGTAGACGCATAGTAGACGACGTAAAATCGCCCGCGGGCGCAGGCGTTTGACGCCTTGCAGACCTCGGCGGAGATGAAGGCGGGCTCGCCCCGCTTTTGCGCGTTTTTTTCATTTTTGTTGAAATGAATAGGGGCGTGTGTTATAATTCGAGTTGGTTTATGCGCCGAAAAGGGCGCAAAAGAGCGTCGGAAGAGGAAAGTGGAAAGATATGAGCAGGAATAGATGGAAGAAAGCGGCAGGAATTCTGTGCCTTTGCGCGCTGCTGGCGGGGCTGACGGGCTGCGCGAAGAAGGAGCCGCTTTCGCTGACGGTGTGGACATATTACAACGGCGAGCAGCTTGGCGCGTTCAACGAGGCCGTGGAGGCGTTTAACGCGACGGTGGGCAGGGATAAGAACATCGTGGTTTCCGCTTCAAGCCTCGGCTCTGTCAACGATTTGGAGCAGAACGTGATGGACGCGGTGCAGGGCAAGGTCGGCGCGCAGGAAGTGCCGGATATCTTTTCCGCCTACGCGGATACGGCCTACGCGGTGGACAGCATGGGGCGCGTCGCCGACCTCAGCCCATATCTGACGGAGAAGGACAGAAAGGAATACATCGAAAGCTACCTGAGCGAGGGCGATTTCAGGGGCGACGGCAGCGTTAAGATATTCCCGGTGGCGAAGGCGACGGAGCTGCTCGTGGTCAACGACACGGATTGGCGGGTGTTTGCGGAGGCGACGGGCACGAGCGCCGACGAGTTTGCGACCATCGAAGGCGTGACCGCGATGGCGCAGCGCTACTACGAGTGGACGGACAGCCTGACGGACGCGCCGAACGACGGCAAGGCGCTCTTTGGCCGGGATGCGATGGCCAATTACATGATTATCGGCGCGAAGCAGCTTGGCTGCGACATTTTTGAAACGAAGGACGGGCAAACGACCGTCAACCTGCCGCGCGAGGTGGCGAAGCGGCTTTGGGATCACTACTACGTGCCCTATGTGAAGGGATACTTTTCCGCATCCGGCCGTTTCCGCAGCGATGACATGAAGACGGGCAACGTGCTCGCGTTTGTCGGTTCCTCGGCGGGATGCACCTTCTTTCCGGATCACGTGACCCGCAGCGACGAGGAGAGTTATCCCATCGAGATCAAGACCTATCCCGCGCCGAAGTTTGAGGGCGGCGGGGATTACGCCGTGCAGCAGGGCGCGGGCATGGTGGTCATCCGCAAGAGCGACGAGCAGGTGGAAGCGGCGGCGCGCTTCCTCAAGTGGTTTACGCAGAGCGACTGGGCGATTGAGTTTTCCGTCACCTCCGGCTATCTGCCGGTGACGGCGGAAGACAACGACATGGTCAAGATTGAAAAGGACAGCCCGAGCATGAAGAAAAATGTTCGGGACAGCCTGAGCACGGCGGTGCAGGTCGTGCGGCAGAATACGCTGTACACGTCGAAGGCATTCAAGAACGGCATGAGCGCCCGGAAAAAGCTGGAATACGCCATGAGCGACGCGGCGAAGGCGGATCGCCAGAGCGTGGTGGAGGCCATGGAGAACGGCGCGACGCAGGAAGCGGCGGTCGCGGCGTTTGTGAGCGAGGAGCGCTTTGATGCGTGGTATGCGCAGCTCATGGACGAATTGAACGAGCTTGCCGCGCAATAACGCGATGTGAGCGGCGAACGGAGGTGCATCGGGGTTGAAGCAGAGCCAGATGAAGACGGGGAAAACCGTCTTCCATACCGTGATGCAGCCTTTGGTGGTTTTGATCCTGCTGCAGGCGGCGATTCTGCTGACGTTTCTGTATCTGAGCGGCGTCTTCGATCAGGTGAACAGCAACGAACGCGCCATCCTCAGCAAGCAGGTGGCCAACCGCGCCAACTATCTGGAATCGCAGATGACCCAGCAATGGGCGGATATCGGCGCGCTGGCGGCGAGCATCAACGAAAAGACGCAGGCCGCCGTGGATGCGGGCGAGCTTTCGCTGGATCGGCTGGAGAGCAGCTCCAAGGAAGCGGCCAAGCTGATCGGCCAAATCTGCACCGATATGATCGAGACGATGTACCGGAACAAGGTTTCCGGCATTTACGTCATTTTCAGCACCTCCAATTTGGATGGCAACACGGAATTCAAAACGGGTTTCCATGTGCGCGACCTCGACCCGACGGTGAGCGCGACGACGCAGTACAGCGACCTTTTGCTGGAATGTGCGCCGATTTCGACCGTCAAGGCGATGAACATTGCGACCGACACGGGCTGGGATACGCGCTATGACTTCGGCACCGCTTACGGCGATTATTTCCGAAAGCCGTTCATGGCGGCCTATCGCGCGGAAAACCGGCTGTCGGCGCGCGATTACGGCTGCTGGAGCGCCGGCGCGCAGTCCAACCTGCCCTCCGGGCTGACCTATTCCATGCCGCTGATGCTGGAGAACGGCACGCTGTACGGCGTGCTCGGCATGGAGATGCTGGACGATTATCTGTGCAGCCATCTGCCTTACGGCGAACTCGGCTTTGACGCGGACGGCAGCTACATGGTGGCGCAGTTTGATAAGTCGCTGGGGCGCGCCTCGGTGAAGATGGCCAGCGGCAAGACGCGGGTGCGCAGGGGAGAAACCCTCGTCATGGCGAAGGGCAAGGACGGGAGCCATGTCTTCCAACTGGATGGAAAGAAATACGTCACCCAGCAGCAGAAGCTGTCGCTCTACGACATGTACGCGCCGTTTTCCGGCGAAAACTGGGTGCTGATCGGCGCGGCCTCGTCGAAGAGCCTGTATGCGTTTTCCAGCCGGGTGACGCGGCTGATTCTGCTGGCGATTGCGCTGGTGCTCCTGTTTGACGTGGTGGGCAGCGTTTTGATCGCGCAGCGGATTTCCAAGCCGATTGCCAAGCTATCCAAAGAGGTGGATATCGCCCGAACGGGCGAAAACGGCATTCCGCGCCTGTCCTCCACAGGCATACGCGAGCTGGATCACTTCGCGGCGGCCTTTGCGGGGCTGAGCCGCGAGACCATCAACACCTCCACCCGCTTTTTGCGGATGCTGGACATGGCGAGCGTGGATATCGCGGGCTGCGAATTTGATACGTCGGAAGCCAGGGACGTTTCGCCCGCGTTCGCGACGGATAACTTTTTCCCGCTGCTGGGCGTTCCGGGCTGCGACGCGCAGCATGTGACGCTGGGCAAAATCAAATCCCTGCATAACCAGATGGCGAAAAACGTGCTGGCGACGGAGAAAAACGGTGGGAGCACGCTGGTGCATGTCCGCTCGCTGGACGGCAGGGAGCGCTATGTGCGCATCAAAGAGACGCAGATTGAAAGCCGCGTGATCGTGCTGGCCGAGGATGTGACGGCGGCGACGCTGGAGCGGATGCGCATCGAGCGGGAACGCGACTACGATCTGCTGACGGGGCTGTACAACCGCCGCGCGTTCTATCGGTTCGCGGGCAGGGTGTTTGACCAGCCGGATACGATGAAGCACGCCGCGGTGGTTATGATGGATCTGGATAACCTCAAGCGCACCAACGACACGTTCGGCCACGAATGGGGCGACCGCTACATCCACGAGGCGGCGGTCTGCTTCCTGCGCAGCATTCCGGATGAGACGCTCTGCGCGCGCGTATCGGGCGACGAATTTAACATCCTCTTCTATGGTTACGACAGCCGCGAGGCGGTGCAGGAGGCGATTGACCGGCTGATTTCCGGGGTGGAAAACAGCTGCTTCAACCTGCCCGACGGCACGGCGACGCGCATCCACGTTTCCGGCGGCATTGCCTGGTACCCGGACGACGGCACGGAAATGATGGAACTGATTAAATGCGCCGACTATGCCATGTACAGGATCAAGAAGAACGAAAAGGGCAGATTCGGCGTGTTTGACCGCGCGCAGTATGAGCGGGCGGAACAGGAAAAAGCCGGCGCAGCGCAGAGTGATTCGTGAGGAATTTCATGTAGTAAATGAGCAAATCCGAAATTTTGCGCAAATTCCAATAACGGGCGTGCAATGCGCCTACCTGACTCCCTCAGTCACGGCTGCGCCGTGCCAGCTCCCTCGAAGAGGGAGCTCGTTGATCTGGTTTTTTCCGTCTAAGCAATCAGTCACACGGGTTCGGTTGCTTTTTCCCGCAGCGTTGTAGGGGCGCGCATCGCGCGCCCGCGTTTTGCGCGGAAATTGCTTGTTGCTCAATTATTGTTTCATAATCGCGAAAGCCCCTGCCGTCTTTGTTCGGCAGGGGCTGTTTGGGCTTAAAAAACGGGATTTGCCATCACGGGGCATCGTCCAGCTTCGCGATGGCAGCGAGGGTTTCAGTCTGCACGGCCTGAACGGCGGCAAGGAGGGAAAAATCATCGAGCGGCTTTGCACCGCGCATCGCTTCGGTCAGCGGCACGCTGACGGCGTACAGCCGATCAAAGCCGAGATTCTGCGCTACGCCCTTGAGCGTGTGCGCCGCGCGGAAGGCGCTTTCCCAATCGGAACGGCTAACAGCCTCGCAAAGCTCGTCGAACGAGGGATTGGCCGGATACTTTTTGACGAAGCGCAGCACGAACGATTCGCTGCACAGGCGGCGAACGGTGTCGGCATAGCTTCCGCCGATTTGAGCGTAAAATTCCTGAAGCGTCATATCGCTGCTCCTTTCTTCCCGTTACAGGCGGAGAACGCCTTTGTTGGCTTTGTCGCGGTACATGAGCTGATCGGCCTGCCGAATGGCCTCGGTCAGCGGCTCGACGCGGTGCACGCCGCCGATGCTGACGGAGAGGCGGATATCGGGATAGCCATCCACCGAAAGGCGGCTGACGGCGTCCTGTATGTAGCGCATTTTGAGCGCGAAAGCGTCTTTTTGAATCTGCGGGAAAATGGCCAGAAACTCGTCGCCGCCATATCGAATGAGCATATCCGTGCTGCGGATGCAGGAGAGAATGGCGCCGACGATTTTTTTGAGGGCGACGTCGCCAACCGGATGACCGTATGCGTCGTTGATTTCTTTGAAATGATCGACGTCGATCATCGCCACGCCGTCCATGCCTTGCAGGGAGGCGCGCTGATCCTCAAAATACTGGCGGCAATATGCGCCGGTGAGCGCATCGGTATAGAAATCGCGCCCGTATTTTTCGAGCAGCATCTGTTTCCCGTGCGAATCGAACCAGATGCCCGCGTCGGAGCGGGAAATCAGCTCCAGCACGAACGGGCGTCCCTCGACGACGACGGATTTGGCGATGACCTGATAGATGCCGGTCTTGGTCAATTCGAGCTTGACGACGCGGTTTTTGTCGGAAAGGGCTTTGCAGCCCGCGCAGTTGCGGCAGGCCTGTTCAGACCCCCAGATCGCGTAGCAGGGGCGCTCGCGGCGCTTGAGCGAGCCGTCTTCATTCAGCTTGTAAACGCCATGGTCTTCCGGGGTGACGAGGCGAACCTTGTCAAAATAGAGCTGCAATTCCTGTAGGATCGTCCGCGCCCGCAGGCCGGTGATGTTGTTCATGCGGAGACTGAGCGCCGGGGCGGCGGAATGATCCGTGCCGATGGGGACGACGTAGCCGACCACGCCGATCATCCTGCGGATCGACTCGCGCGACCACAGCGTTCGAATGGCGATTCGGCAGAGCGTTTTTTCGCCGCGCACGGTGACCGTCGCCGAGATGGAAGCGTCGGGCGATTCGGGCGTGGTCTGCTTGGCTGCGTCCCGCAGACGGCGGCTGTCCTCGGGCGAGACGGCGTAAAGGCGAAGCAGCGCATCCGCCGTGAACGTCCGGTTTTCGCAGACGGGGTCGGCGGTATAGTCGCTGACGGAGGCCTTGTCCTGCCGGATATTGTAATCGAATTGGAGGCCGCCCGCAAACGGGGCGAAGAACGTCTGCTTTTCGCGCTCGTAGGCAAGGCGGTATTGCAGATTGTTTTCAAAGGGCAGGTCGTCCTCGCGCACCATGTGATCGGAGATGCGCTGGGCGGCGAGGCTGAAATTGCGCGCCTCCGGCGGCGTGCCGATTTCGCGCTGGAGCTGATCCTGAATGTCGAGCAGGCACTCGATCAGCAGCGGGCTGAACACGCCGCATTCGCCGTTTTGAATCATCCGAACGGCAGTTTCGTGCGGATAGGCCTTTTTGTAGCAGCGTTCGCCGGTCAGCGCGTCGTATACGTCCGCGAGGGAGACGACCTGCGCCGTGATCGGAATTTGGTCGCCGACAAGGCCGTCCGGGTAGCCGTGCCCGTCGTAACGCTCGTGATGCCAGCGGCAGATTTGATAGGCGACCTGAATCAGCGGCTCATCCTGCGTCATCGGAAGGTTTTGCAGGATGGAAGCGCCGACGGCGGCATGCGTCTTGACGACCTCGAATTCCTCCGCCGTCAGCTTGCCGGGCTTGTTGAGGATGGAATCCGGGATGCTGATTTTGCCGATGTCGTGCAGGGCGGAAGCGGTGCTGATGAGCGCGATATCGTCCTCCGTCAGGGCGTAGCGATCCGTCTTGCGCGCAAGCTGGCGCAGCAGAAGCTCCGAGACGGTTTGAATGTGCTGCACATGCGGCCCGCTTTCGGCGTTGCGAAATTCGACGATATGGCTGAGAATGCCGGTCATCAGGCGGTTGCTCTTTTCGCGCCTGTAAACCTGTTCGGTAATCATGCGCATCAGGTGCTTCTGCTTGCCGTAGAGCATCAGCGTGTTGATGACGCGGCGGCGGACGACCGATTTATCGAACGGGCGGCTGATGTAATCCGTCGCACCGAGCTGATAAGCGCGCTCAACGAGCATGGAGTCGCTTTCCGCCGAGATCATAATGACCGGGGTTTGGTCGATCCAGTGCTGCTCGCCCATGACGGACAGCACGCCGAAACCATCCAGCTCGGGCATGACGATATCCAGCAGGACAAGGCTGATATCGCGGTGGGCGCGCAGAACGTCAAGGGCTTGCAGCCCGTTTTCCGCCTCCAGAAAATCATAGCCGTCATCCAAAATGCCGGTCAGAATCGCGCGGTTCATTTCGGAATCGTCAACAATCAGGATTTTCTGTTTCTCAGGAATCATGGAGAAGAGGTCACCTCAACTTAAAGCCCCCATCAGAGCCGCGGCGCGAAGCCGGGCTCCGGAGGGGGATGAACATATTTAGCTCAAATGTCTTACTTTTCCATTATAGAACAGACCATCTACGAATGCAAGCGGAAACGGATTTTTTCTGCGGTTTGGCCTTGAAAAATAAGGCGAATCGCCGCGATGGATGAATAAAAAGGTTACGAGCGATTTTGAAAACGGGAGAACGCCGCGTAACCGTTTGAACGGGAGAACCCAAACGGCGCAGAAAAGGCAGAGAAAGAAAAAAGCCCGACGGCGCGCGTCGGGCGGGAAAAAGACGGTCAATTCTGCTTTAAGAAGGCGGAGCTTTGAAGCAGCGGGTAGCGGATCAGCACGTCGCCGTCGAGATTTTCGTTGTGCATGTCCACGGCCGTGATCTGCCGGTTGTCATAGGTGGTGTAGTAATAGATGCCCCGGGTGGCGTTGCAGCAGCTTGAATACAGCGTGATTTCGTATTTGCCGTCGCCCAGCGAGCAGCAGCCGCGCTGCTGTTCCACAGAGGTGAGGATGTGGAAGAACTGGTTGACGCGGCTTTCCTCCGTCGGCTTGCACAGGGAGTGCGCGCGCGTGAAGGCGACGCGGACGAAACGGGATTGGCTGGACAGGTCGCCCGGAAGCCCCATCGCGCCCATGCCGCGGCTGTACGTCGTCAGCGGCGCATCCGGGGCGAACGTGTTCTTCGGAGATTCCGGTGAGAGCGCCATGTAGTTGTTGAGCTGGAAAAGCTGCATCGGGAACGGCGGGTTGTTGGTCAGCACGCCGACCGGGTTATCGTAAACGTGCAGGCCGTCCGCCGTGGATTCGACGGTGATGGAGCCGGTCTGATCCGCGATGAGCCAGTGAAGCTGCGCCAGCGGCAGCTCGGGGCTGAACGGCTCGTTGAGCAGATTGATGCGGCCAAGCAGCTCACGCGCCTCGCAGAGCGTGGCGCATTGGCCGAGCAGCCACGGGATCAGCTCAAACTGGGTCACGTTGTCGCGCTCCGCCTGAGCGGGGAAATATACAGCGTTGCCGACGAAGTTGAGCCCGGCAACGCCCAGCCCCTTTTCGTTGATCGCGTCGTAATAGAGCGGATAATCGCCCTGCACATAGGCCATGCCGATGATGGCGTAATGGGTGCGCAGGGGCGCATGCCCGCGCATGGGGAATGTGTAGCCGCGCGGGGTGACGGTCACCTCGTCGCCATAGGAAAATTCATAATCCAGATTGCGGCCGAAATAAAAGTCGCCGGAAAGCAGGGATACGGCTGTACACATAAACGTTGCCTCCTTCAAAAATTCACACTTATTATATCATATCACGCGGACATGAAACATAGAATAGAACATCAAAATGGGTCAATCCATCAAAAAAGGGCGGAAAAGCAAAAGGGGAGCGTCGATCGGCCATGAAAAACAAAGGAAAAACCAAGCGCCTGATGTGGATGACGACGGCGGCCTGCGCGATGATGTTTCTGGGCATGGGCGTCTGTCTGATTTGCGGCCTGCGCGCGGCGCGGGAATCCATCGAGGAAAGCAGCAAGCGGGATATGGAAGTCGTCATGGAGCAGCTCGAAAAGCCGTATGCCACGCGGCTGAACACATCGGATGAGCTGACGGAGACGATGGAGCGCTATCTCTTTTCGCAGGGGCGCCGGGAGATTGATCTGACCGCGGACGGCCGGTTTCTGTCGGCGCTGAACGGGAGAAGCGTTCGGGACGTTCTTTTTGTGACGACGGACGGGCACTATGTCAGCGTGCGCGGGCGAACCGGATGGCAGAAGATGGACAGGGAAAACAGCGGCAGGCTGACGGCGGGAAAGACGGTCTCCGGCTATCGAAGCTGGAACGGCGAGGAGGCCTTTTTTGTCGTGAAGCCGATCGAGCCGTTTTTCGTGCAGGGCGAGCCATATGACGCGATTGCGCTGGCGTATACGCCGGGCAGCGTCAACGGCGCGCTGTCCTTTTGCGCCTATGGCGGGCAGGCGAACGTCTGCATCATAAAACGAGACGGGCGCGCGGTCTATGCCGCGGACGACGTGTGGGATCAAGACGATATTTTTCTGCGCTATGCCGGGGTGGAGAAAGCGTCGGCTCAGGCGGATATCCGCGCGGGACAAGCCGGATGCAGGACGCTCGAAGCGAAAAAGGAGCGCGTTTATCTGGCCTATCGACCCATCGGGGATACGCCGTATATGGTGGTTTGCGAGGCGGCCTGCGCGCTGGTGCAGAACGTGATGGAGGATTACACGGCGCTGATTGCGCGCATCGCCGCGCTCATCGGGGCGATGCTGGCGGCGGTGGCCGCGCTGCTCGACGTGAGCATCCGCAGGATGATCGACGCGAATCGCAAGGCGGCGGACGCGCGGCAAAGCGAGCTGGCGCAGGAAAAGGCGAACCGCGAGCTGAAAAGCGTCAACGCGGCGCTTCGCGAATCCGCTCGGCGGGCGGAAAACCTGCGCGAACAGGTGACGAGCGAGCAGGAGAAAAGAAGCCGCCTGATTCGCAGCGTCAGCCGCGGAATCCGAACGCCGCTCAACGCCGTGCTCGGGCTGACCACGCTGATGAACATGACGAAGGACAGCGAGGACATGAAGCAGTTTGCCCGGCAGATTCAGGCGCAGGTTCAGAAGGTAATGGCGGTGCTGGAGGACAGCCAGGAGGAGCGCAAACCCGTCGATTTGGGCGACTGCGCGCAGCAGGCGGCGGGCTGCGCAAAACGGCTGGAGGGCGTTCGCGTGCTGCTGGCGGAGGACGGAGAATTGAACGCGGAAATCATCCAGAAGCTGCTGACGAACGAGGGCGCGGCCTGCGACCGGGTGGCGGACGGCTTGCAGGCGCTTCGGCAGTTCGAAGCGGCGGCGGCCGGAACTTACGACGTGATTTTGATGGATATGCAGATGCCGGTGATGGATGGCTGCGAGGCGGCACGCGCCATTCGCGCCAGCGGTCGGGAGGATGCGGAGAACATCCCGATTATCGCGATGACGGCCAATTCGTTTGACGATGTGCGCGAACGGATTTTCGAGGCGGGCATGAACGGCTATCTGGGCAAGCCGGTCGAGCCTGGAAAGCTGGCCTGCGCCGTGCGGGCGGCGAAGGAGGGGAGCGCGCCTTGTATGTAAACAGTCATTGAGCAAAAAACGAATGTCGCACAAAGCGCGGACGCGCAATGCGCGCCCCTACGGGCACGGCGTAGCTTATTGCTTAGACGGAAAGCAACCTGATAAAGAGCTCCCTCTTCGAGGGAGCTGGCACGGCGCAGCCGTGACTGAGGGAGTTAGGCAGGCGCGCATCGCGCGCTCGTTATTGGAAGTTGTGCAAAATTCCGGATTTACTCATCTACTGTATGTAAACAAAAACGCCCGACAAAAATCGGGCGCTTGAGAGGCGCGTAAGAGGATCATTCGGCGCGGAAGGCGTAAATGGTCGTCGTGTCGTATTTTTCGCCGGGGCGCAGGAGCGTCGTGCCGATAAACTGCGGCTGATTCGGCGAATCCGGGAAATGCTGGGTTTCGAGGCAGACCGCGCAGTATCTGCCGTAATGCGCGCCGCCCTTGCCGCCGGGAATGTCGGTCGCGCAGGCGGAATAGACCTGAACGCCGGGCTGATCAGTCAGCGTTTCCATCACGCGGCCGCTCTTCGGGTCATACAGCTTTGCGGCGCGCCCCATCGCTTCGCCCTTGCGGAGAACGAAATTATGGTCGTAGCCGCCCGCGTAGGCCATCTGCGGGCAGGCGCTTGCAGCGTCGAGACCGTCGCCCAGCCGCAGGCCGCTGCGCATATCAAACGGCGTACCCGCCACGGGCATATATCCGCCCGTCGGAATGAGCGCCTTGTCGCTGACCGGCGTGATCGCGTCCGCATCGACGGTGAGGATATGATCGCGGATGGAGCCGCTGGTGCAGCCCGCGAGGTTGAAATAGGTGTGATTGGTCATGTTGCAGTGCGTGGCCTTGTCGGTCGTCGCCTCATAGCGGATGGAGAGGTTGCAGTCGTCATCCCAGCCGTATGTCACGGTGACGTCCAGCGTGCCGGGAAAATGATCTTCGCCGTCCGGGCTGACGTAATGCAGGCGGAGGAAGTCGCCGTTTGCGGTTTCAACCGGGTCGGCCGCCCAAAGCTGTTTGCTCAGAACGCCGTGGAGATGGTTTTCACCGTTGTTGCGATCCAGTTGATACGTCGCGCCGTCGATGGTGAAGCGAGCCTGCGCGATGCGATTGCCATAGCGGCCGACCGTGTCGCCCATGCTGCCGTGATCGGCGAGATAGCCTTCCAGATTGTCAAAGCCCAGCGCAACGTCATCCAGCACACCGTTGCGATCCGGCACGATGATGTTGGTGAGAATCGCGCCATAGTTGATGACGCGCACAGATGCACCGCGCGCGTTGGTCAGGGTGAATTGCGTGACGTCATGCCCGTCCGGCGTAACGCCGAAAGGTTTTTTCGATATAGCCATTGCTGTCGTCTCCTTTTGCAAAATAAACATCTGTTCTTTTGTACGGTTAGTATATCAGCAATTCAAAAAAGCGTCAACCTGTATCCGGAGAATTTCGGGGAGGAGACGGGAAAAGGGCTTGATTCATTGCGGCTTCTTCAAGTCCGTTTCCCGGTTTACAAAAAAGAAGCCCGGCGCTTTTGCCGAGCTTTTTTCTTTGGTGCGGGAAACAGGACTGGATTCTCGCGGCTCGACGCCGCTCGGTCAGCGCC
>ERZ773260.316-NODE-316-length-71343-cov-54.896490_pt1 | contig 71343 bp, 64 predicted proteins | sample MGYA00511387_ERZ773260 | MGnify/ENA primary metagenome ERZ773260 (study PRJEB29015, sample SAMEA2737745) | human gut metagenome | biome: human gut; feature: human-associated habitat; material: faeces | place: China | collected 2012 ...
CCTACGGCGTCACCGTGGCTGCCGTGTCCTTCGTCAGCTTCATCATCGCCGGTCTCGTGCAGAACGTTGTGGTCTGCATGATTATCGCCGTGGTCCTGATGATCGGCACCCTGCTGGTGATCAAGGCTGTCACCGCCAAGAAGCACCCCGGCATCTTCCAGGAAATGGCCGCTGCCGACAAGGCTATGGCCAACAAGTAATCGCCTCACTCCATAAAAAACAGGTCCGCTGGAGCGGACCTGTTTTTTTGCGCATTTTTCCGCCGGGGCTGTCCCCCAGCAGATTTTTGTGGTATAATGCCCCTATTCCCAGGTTTTCCACACGTCGGGGCAGTAGCCCACGGTGGCCTGGCGGCCGTTGCGGACGATGGGCGCCCGGAACAGCCAGGGGTTTTCCAGCAGCTTCTCCTCCGCCGCCTGGGGCAGAAGATAGTCAATCCCCAGCTCCCGGTAGTCGGGGCTGTCCCGGTCCACCAGGGCGTCATAGCCCACGGCGGCCCGGATGCTGCGGTACTCCCCGGGGGACAGGCCCTTGCTGTCCAGGTCGATGTACTGGTATTTGATGCGGCGCTCCTTGAACCAGCGCTCCGCCTTCTTGGTGTCGAAGGACTTGCGGGCCCCGAAAATCTGAATGTTCATGGCATACTCCTTATAAATTCAAGAAATGGAGGTCTTACGGATGACGGAATGGATCGAAAAGCTGCGGCAGTGGGTGGCGGAATCGGACAACATGGTGTTTTTCGGCGGGGCCGGAGTGTCCACGGAGTCCGGAATCCCGGATTTCCGCAGTGTGGACGGCCTGTATCACCAGAAGTTCCAATACCCGCCGGAAACCATCCTCAGCCACAGCTTCTATGTCCGCCGCAAGGCGGAGTTTTACGACTTTTACCGGGCCAAGATGCTGGCCCCCTGGGCCCAGCCCAACGCCGCCCACCGGAAGCTGGCCCAGTGGGAACAGGAGGGGAAGCTGAAGGCCGTGATCACCCAGAACATCGACGGCCTGCACCAGAAGGCGGGAAGCCGGGAGGTGCTGGAGCTGCACGGCAGCGTTCTGCGGAACTACTGCGAAAAATGCGGGGCCTTTTACGGCCTGGACACCATCCTCTCTACCACCGGCGTCCCCAGGTGCCCCGCCTGCGGCGGGGACATCAAGCCCGATGTGGTGCTGTATGAGGAGAGCCTGGACCAGGACGTGCTGGCCAGGGCCGTCCACTATATCCGCCAGGCGGACCTGATGATCATCGGCGGCACGTCCCTGGTGGTGTATCCGGCAGCGGGGCTGGTGCAGTATTTCCGGGGCCGCCACCTGGTGGTGGTGAACAAGGGCCAGACCGGCAGCGGCGTGGGAGCAGACCTGACCATCGACGGCCCCATCGGCGAGATATTCGCACAGTTGTAATATAGTATAGCACAGCTTTACCCGGTTTTCAATTCCGCGGCAGGGGGGCCTCTGCCGCGGAATTTTTGCATAATTACTCATTGAATCCTGCATATAGGCGGAAATATTTTCATTCTATGTATTGATTTTGCAAGTTTATCATGTTAGAATTGCAAAAACGCCCACATTGACCGGCAGCTCTATGAAAAATATGATGTGAAGCGGGGACTGCGGGACGCCACGGGCCGGGGCGTCCTCACCAGCCTCACCCGCATATCCGAGGTAAAGGGCTGCACCGTGGACGGTCAGGACACCATCCCATGCCCCGGTGTGCTGTACTACCGGGGCTATGACGTCCGGGACCTGGAGGCCCGGGCCCTGGACGCGGCGCTGATCCTCCACGCCGACCACGGCAGCAACAACTCCACCTTCACCAACCATGTGACCACCTTCACCGGCACCGACACCTATTCCGCCATGACGGCCTCCCTGTGCTCCCTGAAGGATCCCCGCCACGGCGGAGCCAACACCAAGGTGGTACAGATGATGGCGGACCTGCGGAGCCGGGTCCGGGACCCCGCCGACCCGGAGCAGGTGCGGCAGTATCTGACGGACCTGCTGGCAGGCCGGGCCTATGTGCCCATGGACAGAAGATAAACCGGCGATTTATCCCTCCCGTCCGGCTCTTAAGGGCCGGACGGGTCACTTTTTTCCGTCTATATTGCGAAAAAAGCGGCTCTCTGCCCAAAGAGGAATTGACAATCGCGGCGGGAGAGGGTATCATGGTAGTACATGGCATAGGAACAAAAAATAGGATTTTGTATATAGAACAGAATCAAGGAGGCAACAATATGATCTCTATGGAAATGCTCCAGGACGCACGCCGGGTGCTGTCCCCCGTTATCAACCAGACCCCTGTGCTGCACGCGCCGGGCCTGGTGCCGGACTGCGACTTTTATCTGAAGGCGGACTGCCTGCAGAAGACGGGGGCCTTCAAGCTGCGGGGCGCGTACTATAAGATCGCCACCCTGTCCGACGAGGAGAAGCGCCGGGGCGTTATCGCCTGCTCCGCAGGCAACCATGCCCAGGGCGTGGGCTTTGCCTCCCGGGATATGAAGATTCCCGCCACCATCTGCATCCCCGCCGCCGCCCCCATTTCCAAGATCCAGGCCACCCGCAGCTACGGGGCCAACGTGGTGCTGGTGGACGGCGTGTATGACGATGCCTATGCCGAGGCTGTGCGCCTGCGGGATGAGCAGGGGTTGACGTTTATTCATCCCTTTGACGACTATCGGGTCATGGCCGGTCAGGGCACCATCGGTCTGGAGATTCTGGAGCAGCTGCCGGATGTGGACGTGATCCTGGTGCCCATCGGCGGCGGCGGACTGATCTCGGGTCTGGCCTATGCCGTGAAGCATCTGAAGCCCTCCTGCCAGGTCATCGGTGTTCAGGCCGCCGGAGCCGCCAGCATGGTGGACTCCCTGGAGGCCGGGCATATTCTGACCCTGCCCAGCGTGCACACCATTGCCGACGGCATCCAGGTCAAGACACCCGGGGACCTGACCTTTGAAATGTGCCGCCAGTATGTGGACAAGGTGGTGGCCGTCAGCGAAAACGAGATCGCCGGGGCCATCCTGTCGGTGCTGGAGAAGCAGAAGCTGGTGGCCGAGGGCGCAGGCGCCGTGGGCATCGCCGCCGCCATGTACGGCAAGGTGGACCTGCGGGGCAAGACCGTGTGCGCCCTGCTGTCCGGCGGCAATGTGGACGTGACCATGCTGGAGCGGATCATCACCCGGGGCCTGGCCAAGGCCGGGCGCACCGCCAACTTCGCCACGGTGCTGCCGGATCAGCCCAAAACCCTGGCCACTCTGCTGAACATTATGTCCGACATGGGCGTGAACGTGCTGGAGGTGAACCACGAGCGGGGCAACCTGAAGGCCCCGGTGGGCTCCTGCGTGGTGCACCTGCTGGTGGAGACCCGGGACGCCCTCCATGTGCAGCAGATATATGAGACTCTGCGTGCCCAGGGCTATCCCATTATGGAGCGGTAAAGTGAAAATGCCCGAAGGGGCTTGCTATAACGAAAAATCCCGGTGCTTCGGCACCGGGATTTTTTGGTCTTTTCAAAAATTTTTCCTGCCCCTATTGACAACGTAACACTGTTATGCTATTATCGTAACAGTGTTACGGAACATTGTTACGCAACGCCGTACGATAACCTATTATGGCAGGGAGGAAGGGTATGGACGAGGAGTTGATTTCCAAGAAGGAGCTGCTGGAGACGTTCGGCATCTCCTACGGGGCCCTGTATCGGTGGAAGCGGATGGGACTGATCCCGGAGGCGTGGTTTCTGCGCCGCTCCACTTCCACCGGACAGGAGACATTTTTCCGCCGGGACCAGATCTGCCAGCGGATCCGGCTGATCCTGGACAACAAGGAGCACCAGACGCTGGACGAGCTGGCGGCCAGCCTGGCGGAAAAGCACCAGACGGTGCTGGCCCGGCGAAAGCTCATCATCGAAACGGCCTATGGCCGCAGGGAATTTCCCCTGGAGGAGGTCCGCAGCGCCGTGGTGGCGGAGGGGACGCACCAGGAGGACGTACTGCAACTATTAAGGGAGGTCACATTATGAACGACATCATGGATATGAAAATTTCCGGCAGCAGCGCCATGCCCGGCGGCGAATACCGCACGGTTTCCATCAGCGGATCGGGCAAGGTCCAGGGCAGCCTGCGCTGCGAGAGCCTGCGCTGCTCCGGCAGCGCCAGGGTCCAGGGAGACGTGGACTGCGCCGGGGAGATCCGGTGCAGCGGCAGCAGCCGTGTTACCGGCGACATCACCTGCCAGGAGCTGGGCTGCTCCGGCTCCACCCGGTGCGAGGGCAGTCTCCGGGCCAACGGCCGGGTCCACAGCTCCGGCGCGCTGAAGTTGGACGGTAGCCTGGAGGGCGGCGAGGTAGACGTGTCCGGCGGCCTGGAGGCGGGGGAGATCCGCTGCGGACGGCTGCACTGTTCCGGCGGGGCCAGGGTGTCCGGCGGCGTGGAGGCAGAAAGCGCCCATCTCACCGGCAGCGCCGTGATCCAGGGGTTGCTGAACGCCGAAACCGTGGAGATCTCCGCCAGTCGGGGCATCCGCATCGGCAGCATCGGCGGCAGCAGCATCCGCATCTATAAGCCCACCCAGGTCTCCCTGCTGGGCCTGTTCCATGGCAGCGTCTCCTGCGCCCAGGTGGGGGACATCGAGGGCGACGACGTGGACCTGGAATACACCCAGGCCGACGTGGTCCGGGGCCGCCGGGTCCGCATCGGCGAGGGCTGCTCCATCGGACGGGTGGAGTACAGCGAGAGCCTGGACGCCTGGGACGGAACCGTGGGCGAAAGCGTCTGCACCAGCCAGGATGCCCAGTGATATGGAGCTTCTGTACACGGATAAGCGCATTGCCGTGGCGGTGAAGCCCCCGGGGGTCCTCAGCACCGACGAACCCGGCGGTATGCCGGAGCTGCTGCGGGCCCGGCTGGGCACCCCCTGCATCCGGACGGTGCACCGGCTGGATGCCGCCACCGGCGGGGTCATGGTGTTTGCCCGGTCCGCCGCCGCGGCCTCCATCCTGTCCGGCCAGGTCCGGGAGCACCGGTTCCGGAAAATCTATCTGGCGGTGGTCCGGGGTGACCCGGGACAAGGCGGGATATGGCGGGACATGCTTGGAAGAGACCCGGTACGCCGGGTGACATATATCGCCCGGGAGCCGGGGAAGGACGTCCGCCCGGCGGAGCTGTCCTATGAGACGCTGGCCGTCCGGGAGGGGCTGTCCCTGGTGCGGGTGACCCTGCACACCGGCCGCACCCACCAGATCCGGGTGCAGTTCGCCGGGCGGGGCTTCCCCCTGGTGGGGGACCGGAAATACGGCGGGGCCGGAGACGGCGAGACCCTGGCTCTGTGGGCCTGGCGGCTGGGCTTCACCCATCCGGAGACGGGCCGGGATATGGTGTTCACCCACCAGCCCCCGGCGGTCTGGCCCTGGACCCTGTTCCCCCTGCCGGAAACGGGAAAATAAGGCAGAAAAGCGCTCGGAGCACTTGGCTCCGGGCGCTTGAGACTGTCAAAAAAGGGCTTCGTCTTTTTTGACAAAAGGCTTGCAGTCAGCCGCGCGCAGAATTTGTTCGCCGAAAGCGAACAAATTCCACACTTGCAGACTGAGAAGTATTTTCACCCAGACCGGCCAGCACAGCTCCGATGTTCCCGTCGATGCAGATGGACTGCTTCTGAATCTCCCGGGGGGCGGCGGCCTGGCCCAGGTTCAGGCAGGCATACACCGCCCGGGGGTTGGCGGCGGTCATCCGCCAGAAGGGATACTTGATGATCACCGGGGTGTTGTACCCCACCCCCAGCTCCAGAAAAAGGAGCTTTTGCCCCTGACGGGTGCGGAGGAAGCTTTCATACCGCTCCGCCTGCAGATACGCGTCCTGCACCCGCAGAAAGTCCGGGTCCGCCGCCTGAGGCGGCCGGACGTTCATCAGGCCCCGCAGAAGCTGCCGCTGGCCCTCCGGGTCCCGGGACGTCTCCACCCGCCGGTACTCCGGCCGCTCCTTCAGCAGCGATTGGATAAGAAACAGCCGCTTTTCGCTTTGGGTCATGGTCAGCCCCTCCTTTCGATCACCTGCCGGGGGCAGATTTCAGAACTGATAGGGGGGATTGCCGGAGAAGTCGGCGATGACGCCGTGGGGGGCGTCCAGATAGAACACCTCAAAGATGGGGTTGGCGGCGGTCTGGTACTGACCCTTCACGATGGGGTTCCGGATGCACATCTCCTTGGCGGCCATGTTGTTCTCAAAGACAGCCTTGCCGTGGAGCCGGATCCAGGCGTACTCCGGGCTGGAGACGGAGATCTCGATCTCGGGATTTGCCTGCATGTCCTTGTACACGTCCTTCTGGTTGTTGGTGCAGAACCAGAGCTTGCCCTCCAGCTCGCCGGCGAACATAAAGGGACGGCACTTGGCCTTGCCGTCCCGGCCCACAGTGGCCAGATACTGCACAGGATTGGCGTTCAGAAATGCAACGACTTTGTTCATGATATTTACCTCCAGGGTGATTTTTTCGAAGGGGTGTTTCCTCTTGATGATCCAATTGTAGCAGTGACTTTTCGGTAACCAAGGGTACTTGGGGGTACCCATTGCCCATTTTACTGGGGTTTCGGCGATAAATTTTTTTGCCCGGATCTTTAGACTCCCTTGTTCAGCTCCGCGGCCTGGGCGATGGCCTGGGCCACCTGCCGGGTGTGGCCGCTGGCGGAGTAATAGACCACCAGGGTCTTGCCGGTCTGGGGCTCATCCGGCGTAACGGAGTCCTGGGTGGGCGTTTCGGCCGGGGTCTGGGGATCGTCCTTGTGGACCTCCGGGGTGTGCTGCCGCAGGCGGCAAGGCCCAGCACCAGCGTCAGGCTCAGAAGTAAAGCGGTCAGTTTTTTCATGGTATCGTCCTTTCTGAATTTTTCCGGTTGCGCAGGAGGGAGTCCTGTGCTATGATCCGGTTGTTCCTTCCGGTTGATACCGTCGATTATAATAACCGGTTGCAGCAACCGGTCAAGAGCTTTCATGTGAAAATATTTGAACATTCTGTAAATTGCGAGGGAGTCTGTTGTGCTGCACACCATGATGCAGGCCTGCAAGGAGACCAATATGACCTATCAGACCCTGAAATTTTACTGCAACCAGGGGCTTGTCCCCAACGTCAAGCGGGACAAAAACAACCGCCGGGTGTTTGATGACCGGGACATCGCCTGGATCAGCAGCCTGATCTGCCTGAAAAAGTGCGGCATGAGCATTCAGGAGATGAAGGAATATCTGTCCCTGTGCCTGATGGGAGAGTCAACGATCCCCCAGCGCAAGGAGATGCTGGCCCGGAAGCAGGAGGAGCTGCGCCGCTCCATCCGGGAGCTGGAGGACAGCGTGGCCTATATCGACTGGAAGCAGAATTTCTATGACGAGGTTCTATCGGGCCAGCGCCCCTATGAGAGCAACGTGATCTGCGAGAAGGAGTAAGCGCCCCTCCCGGCAGCTACCCATACCATAAACAGGCCGAGACTTCCGAAGAAGCCTCGGCTTGTTTATTCAGAACATGTCCTTGGAAAGCAGGACCACCGTCTCCATATGTACATCATTGTTCAAACTCAAGCTCATATCTTCCGCAATGATAGGAAGCTTGAATTTGATGGACTTGAGCCACTGACCGTTGAGCTGGCGTTCCTCATAAATCTGGATTTCATAAATGAGTGACTCCATAAGCTGCCGCTTTTCCTGATCGTCCATGACGGAATAGAGCTTATCAAAGAAAATCAGCACCTTGTAGATGTTGTCGCCCGTCAGCTTTTCCGCCTCGATCGCCATCTTCTTGGCTCTGGCGGCAACAAGCTGATTTTCCGTATCCTCGATCTTATCATACATCTTGTAAAGCCGGTCATCAAGGTCTGCTTTGCGTTTGATGTAGTGCTTATGAACGCCGTGCTGGAAGCCGTCCGGCAGATGGCATTGATGAAAAATGGAGGCGAAGAAAATGACCTGCATCTGCGGACGTTAGAAGTGGCGCAGATTCGGGAAGATGAATATTTCGGAAGCCTGATTGCAGATGACTTGAAAGGCATCCTCCGTGATATTTGGAGTGAACACCGCCCCGATACCATGACTGCGGATGAAGTCTCCTTTGCAGAAAATATGCAGAAGCAGTTGATGGAGGCCGTACATTTTGAGGGCAGCTCCGAGGAAAAGAAAATCCGCGCGTACCTTGCGACACTTGGTATTGATCATGACACGCTCACGAAAGAAGAGTTTGTTTCTCTGATTGGAATCCTCAAGAAGTCCAAGCACATGAAAAGCCCAATCAGCCAGCGCGGAAAAACGACTATGACCCACGGCAAGGGAAAACGGAAGAAACGCTGAAACAGGGGCGCCGCTGCGGCGGGACGAGGGTTTTTATATACCTTCACTTCCTTTTCCGGCCAGTCGGATTTTGCTGCTCAAAAATCCTGCGATTGTGCTGTAGCCCACATCACAAAATCCGCCTGTCCTGCTGCCGCAAAAAAGCGTTTGGTGCCACACTCTGCCGCACCGCAGAGTATGCCGCCACCCCTTTTCCGCGCCAGATAGAAGCAAAGGTATAACACACTAGACTTTGCAAAGCAAAATCGTGTGCCAACAGGGATGCTCACGCCCCTATTGGAAACCCAGCGGCAAAGGGGCGCGGGTCTCCGGTGGAGACCTCAAAGCGTGAAACGCTTTGAAGCGCTGACCGAGCCGACAGGCGAGACCTCCCTTTGCAATCCCTTATTTTCCTCGCAGGTGCATATACAAACTGCAAAAGGCAGCTTGTCATGCCTGCTCAGAAAATGCAAAACCGCTGTAATCTCCATCCTGCGCGGGATGGGGATTACAGCGGTTTCTTTCTGACGCACAGAGCAGCTTTACTCCGTATAATACTGCGCCTGTGCGTTCCAGAGCGCGTAGTATTTGCCGCCCCGATCGGCGAGCAATTCGGCGTGACTGCCCTGCTGGATGACCGCGCCCTCGTGGAACACGGCGATCTCGTCACAGAATTTGCAGGAGGACAGGCGGTGGGAGATATAGATGGCAGTCTTATTGCCTGCGATCTCATCGAACTTACTGTAGATCTCCGCCTCGGCGATGGGGTCCAGCGCCGCCGTTGGCTCGTCGAGGATGATGAAGGGTGCGTCCTTATAGAGTGCGCGGGCAATGGCGATCTTCTGCGCCTCGCCGCCGGAAACCTCGACACCGTCCTCGGAGAGATTTTTGTAAAGCATGGTGTCCAGGCCCTTTTCCATCGCTGCAAGACGGTCTGCGAAGCCTGCATCGATCAGAGCCTTCTTTGCCCGGTCACGGTCATATTCCATGCTGCCCGCCACATTGTTGCCCAAGGGCTGGCAGATGAGCTGGAAATCCTGAAATACCACGGAAAATATTCCCATGTAATCGTCATAGCGGTACTTGCGGATGTCGATGCCGTTGAGCAAAATCTGCCCCTCCTGCGGGTCGTACAGGCGACACAGGAGCTTGATGAAGGTGGTCTTGCCGCTGCCGTTTTCGCCCACGATGGCAAGCCTTTTTCCGACCTTGAACCTCATATTCACATGGCGCAGCGCCCAGATGTCCGAGCCGGGATAACGGAAGGATACATCCCGAAACTCCACGTCATACTGACGATCCGACCTCTTTTCGGTGGTGAGACTCCCCTGATACATGGAATTTGGAATGTCGAGAAACGTATAGATGGCCTTGAGGAACTCAGCATTGGCCCGCATATGACTGACGGTGCTCAGTAGCAGGGCGGCGTTGCCGGAAAATGTGGTCACGGCGCTGACATACTGGGTCACGCTGCCGATGCCGAAGGCACCGCCCAGCGCCTTCAAGCATACGAACACATACACAACGCCGGAGAGAACAGCGGATAGAGAGGCGGCCAGCGCCTTGCTCAGTCCCACAGTGGTTTGGGACGCCTTTGCCACGGGAGAGCCGACGCCGAAGATATTCACTGTGCGGACATAATGCTCCGCCAGTTCGCTCTGGCGGTACATTCTGCGATCCATGTCTTTTTCCTTGTCCCCCGGCTGCATGAAAACGAAGTGGCTGAACACGCGATTGCCGAAGCATACCTGCTCTGCCAGCGTGTTCCAGGCAGAATAGGCTCTGCCGACCAGCGCCGGACCAAGGCAGGTAACGGCGGCAATCAGCAGAAGGATGCCCACAAGGAAAAGCGGGTGATTGAGAGCGGTCAATTTTCCCGCCGAGGTCGGGACTTGCCGGGTGAACAGGCTCACCGTCAAGGCGGCAGCCCCTAAAATGCCGGTGATGCCTTGGACTGCCTGCGTATAGTACAGCTTGAGATGGGCAAAGCCCCAACCGGACCAGTCGGCATTCTGCCGGATCTGAGAGAACAGATCACGTGTTTCCTGCCTGTCACAGTCGGCATAATCCATCCGCAGAAATTTCTCGGTATACAAAACTTCTTTCTGTCTGTCAAGCAGTTCGCTCCGGACATTTTTCCACCTCTCCAGCACGGCCTTGAGCAGCTCTGCCGCAGCACTGACCGCTACGATCCAAAGGACCCATTTGGCCAGAATCTCCGGTCTGCGAAGGGTGGATAGTTCATCGACAAGCCGGGCGGAGAGCCAGATGACCGCATAGGGCGATGCTGCCTCCACAACAGCACAGAGGATAAACGGCATAAAGCAGCCCGGTGCGATCCGGCGCATATCTCGTGCCGCCCGGCGGTGGATGGCAAAGGTCTCCCGCAGGCTCACGCCCTCAGCTTTCTTCTTCATCCTGCACACCTCCTTCCTGATAATAGCGGCTCTGCACGGCAAATAGCTCCGCATAAGCACCGCCCTTTGCCAGTAACTCCTTGTGGGTACCCTCCTCGGCGATGCCGCCGTCTGCTATAAAGAGGATGCGGTCACAGAAGCGGGTAGACGCCAGTCGGTGGGAGATGAACACGGAGGTCTTACCCGCCGTCATATCGCTGTACTTTTGGTAAATATCGTTTTCCGCAATGGGATCCAGCGCCGCCGTAGGCTCGTCCAGAACGAGGATGGGCCCGTTCTTATAAAGCGCTCTCGCCAGCATCAGCCGCTGGGTCTGGCCGCCGGAGAGCTGTACGCCGTCCAGATACACCTCCCGGCCAAAGTGGGTATCCACCCCCTGGGGGAATTTGGCAATAGCCTCTGTCAAGCCGGCCTGTGCAAGGCAGTGATCGACTTTTACTCTGTCGATATGCTCGGTGGTCTGGGCAACACATTCCGCAATGGTGGTATCCAAAATGGAAAACCCCTGAAATACAGCGGAAAACAGGCGGTAATACGCGCTGCGGTCAAATTCACGAATATCCTGCCCGTTTAGCAGCACGCGCCCCTCGGTGGGGTCGTAGAAGCCGCAAAGCAGCATCACCATGGTGGTCTTGCCCGCACCGTTCAAGCCCACCACCGCCAGCTTTTCGCCGGGATGGATGGTCAGGTCTATGTGTCTGAGAATATCCCTCTCCGTGCCCGGATAGTGGAAGGACACGTTCTCCAGCCGCAGCTCATACCCGTCGGCTGCGGGCGGCTGCACTCCGCCCTCAAACCGAAACGGCTCCGGAATGTTCAGATATTCCTGTATTTTGGACAGGTCGATGCTCTCCTTATGCAGTTGGCTGCACTGGGTCAGGATGCCGGTCACCCACGATGCAGCGCCGCTGACGGCGGTAAAGTAGAGCAAAAATGTCGATGCAGGCCAGCCATGTACCAGAGTTTGCCGAATCAGATACGCATACGCGATGCCGTTGCGAAGAAGCGTCAGCGCCACGTCAGCCACATTAGCCCAGAGATAAGTCCTTTCCCGGCGGGCGATGAAGGCGGAGAGTGCCTTCATGAATTTTTCCCGCAATTCCCGCAGCCAAGGGGCTAAACCAAAGACGCGGATGTCCTTGGCAAGCTGTATCTGCCGAGGCTGCGTCAGAAAATAGTGCAGTTCCTTGTCATACTGTTCCCGTTCATCCCGGTGGCGGTACTCCCACTCACTGATGTAGTGGGAAACGAAGAAGTCTGCTGCGGCAGTCAGCACCACCAGCAGGATCAAAAAGCGGCTCAAGCGGGAGAACAGCAGCAGATATACGGCAAAGCCGCCGAGATTTGCCAGCAGCTCCGTCAGCGTTCGCCAAATATGCTCCGCCGCATCGTCGTTGCCGCTGGTGGCCCGCTGCGCCTGCTCCTCCAGCTTCAGAATTTTGGAGTCGTGGACATTTGGGTAGGAGGTCTCGCCGCTTTTCCGGGAGATCATGCGGATGATGGCACAGCGAACATCGACCTCACCGGGCATCCGGATGGCATCGCAATACGCCGCAGCCCCCTGTAAGAGAAGAAGTGCCGCTGTGAAAAATCCGATAGTTGTCAGCAACTCCCCCACGGGAACGCCCTGCTCCACCCTCGTAAGAATTTCCGGTGTGACATAGAGCTGCGCCAAATCCAACGCCACTTTGATGGCCGCGACCACAACGCAAAGGAGCAGCACTCTCCTGCGCTTCTCCCAAGCGGTCCGCACCATAAAGCAGACATTTTGCCGGACGCTGTACTTCGGTTTTTCTCTGTGTTTCATGTCGTTTCACCTCACGCACATAGCATAGCAGAAAAAATCGTCCCCGGTTGATTCCGGGGACGAATCGCTTTTTCCGGGGGATGAATTGCAGCTTTCACTCCTGCGGAAGCAGTATTTCAGTGGTGAATGCACCGTCCTCGCTGTTGCGGCTGATGTATCCGTCCAGCCGCTCCACGATGGCGTCGATGCGAACAAGGCCAAAGCCATGCCCCTCGCCCTTGGTGCTGCGGAACAGCCCTCCCTCCTTCTGCATTTTCTTCCCGGCGGTAAAATTGGTGAAGGAGATGTAGAGCTGGGTGTTTTTCATATCCATATAGACCCGGATGAGGCGCTTGTCCTCCGGCAGCTTCATGCTGGCCTCAATGGCGTTGTCGAAGAGATTGCCGAGGATGCAGCAGAGATCGATCTCCGAGGACTTCAGCTGGACGGGGATGTGGGCATCCGCCGCTACCTCGATGCCCTTTGCCTTTGCAAGGGAGATTTTGGAGTTCAAGATGGCGTCGGTCATGGGATTGCCGGTCTTGATGACCGTGTCCACGGTTTGCAGATCGGTGTCCAGCAGGTCGAGGTAGTTTTGGATGGCGTCCCAATCTCCCGCGGCAGCGTAAGCCTTCATGGTCTGAATATGGTTGCGGTAGTCATGCCGCCAGCCGCGGATCTGGCGGTACATATTGTCTACCTCCCGGTAATGCGTTTCGATCAGCTCCTGCTGATAGGAGGCGAGCTGCTTTTCGATTTTCTTTGCAAACAATTCCATACGCCTTACCTCATGTTGATAATGGCACGGTTGACGCCCTCATACGCGCCCCGCGGCAGCGGGATGGCGGTTCCGTCGCTCAGCCGGATCTCCGTCTTGGTGACGCGGCTGATCTGCGTCAGATTCACGAGCGCAGAGCGCCCCACGCGGTAAAAACGCTCGTCGAGCTGCTTTTCAAGCTCGCCCAATGTCATTTTCACCGTCACATCCGTTCGCGCGTGAACGGTCACATAGTTGCCGAACACGTCTGCATATCGAATCTGATAAACGGGGATTCGCTCCATCTCGCCGCCGGCCTCGAAATGCAGGACCCGTTCGTTTTTCGTTATCTTTTCCGCGGCGCGGTCCAGCACCGACCGGAGCTTTTCTTCCTTCACGGGCTTCATCAGATAGTGGAGCGCTGCCACCTCGTAGCCCTCTGAAATGTAATCGGAGTAGCCGGTGATGAAAATGATCTGCACCGTGTCGTTGCTCTTGCGAAGCTCTTTTGCCATCGTGACGCCGTCCATCGCGCCCATTTCGATATCCAGCAGAAGAATGTCGTAGTCGCTTTCTTCTGCGTAGCGGAACAGGAAGCTCTCGGCGGAGGGAAAATCGTCGATATGCACCGTGTGACCGGCGGACGAGGCCCAAGCGCGCACCATATTCAAAACAAACTGTCTGTCCGCACCGGAGTCATCGCAGATTGCAATTTTGTACTTCATACCCTCACCGTTCCTTTAATGATTAAGACATCCGCCTCAAATCATCCCAAAGTGACGCAGTGCCTCCGTAATTGCCTTTTCCTTCTCCGGTGGGCATTGGGGCTGCTTGGCGTTTTCGGATTTCGGTTTATTGTAGTTCTCACGCTCAATGATGCCGTATTTCTGCTTCACCTGTGCGATATAGAGGTAGCTGACCTTCAATCCGGTATGTTCCAGAACATACGCCTTGATTTCCTCGTAGGTTGCCTTACTCTCCGCCGAAGTCAAATCCAACTCGTCCATCTTCACTTCGATCTCGATATGTTCCTTGCTTTGAAGTTTGGACAATAAACATACCGTCTCAACGTTCGCCGTGCCGGGGAACAGGTCCACGGCGCAGGCCCGGACGGGGCGGTAGCCCAGGGGGGCGAAGCGGGCCACATCCCGGGCCAGGGTGGCCGGGTCGCAGGAGACATAGACGATGCGCTCCGGCTCCATGGAGGCCGCTGCCTCCACCACGTCGGGGGCCAGCCCCTTCCTGGGCGGGTCCACGCAGATCACGTCGGGCCGCAGGCCCCGCTGCCGCAGCTCCGCCGCCAGCCGGGAGGCGTCGCCGCACAGGAACTCCACGTTGCCCACGCCGTTGCGGCGGGCGCTGTCCTCCGCGTCCCGGATGGCCTCCGGGACGATCTCGCCGCCGATGACGTGCCGGGCCCGGCGGGCCAGCACCTGGGTGATGGTCCCGGCGCCGCAGTACAGGTCCACCGCCAGCTCCCGGCCCGTCAGCCCCGCGTATTCCAGGGCCTTTTCATACAGGCGCTGGGCCTGGTCGTGGTTCACCTGATAAAACGACGGCACCGACAGCCGCAGCTCCAGTCCGCAGAGGGTATCCGTCAGATAGTCCCGGCCCCACAGGGTGCGGTACCGGTCCCCCAGGATGGCGTTTCCCCGGCGGGTATTTTCCCCCAGCACCACGCCGCAGGTTTTTGGCGCGGCGGCCCGGAGCATGGCCACCAGCTCCTCCTCATGGGGCAGACTGCGGCCGTTTACCAGCAGGCACACCAGAGACTCCCCGGTGCAGCTGGTGCGGACATACAGATGCCGCAGCAGACCCCGGCCGGTGGCCTCGTCGTAGGGGGCCACCTGGAACCGGGCGACATAGTCCCGCAGGGCCTGGGCCAGAGCGTCGGCCTCCGGCTTCTGGATGAGACAGTGCCCCACATGCACCACCTGGTGGCTGCGGGCCCGGTAAAAGCCTACCTCCCCCGCCGGGGAAATGGGGTAAATGCTCTTGTTGCGGTAGTGCAGGGGCTGCTCCGCACCCAGAATTTCCTCCACCGTCACCTCCGCGCCGCCGATACGGGTCAGGGCGTCCTGGACCCGGGTACGCTTGGCCCACAGCTCCTCCTCATAGGACATATGCCGGAAGTCGCAGCCGCCGCAGCGGCCGTAGTAGGGGCAGTCCGGCGTCCGGCGGGCAGGGGAGGGCTCCACCAGGGCGGCGATCTTGCCGAAGGCGGCGTTTTTCAGCACCTTCATCACCAGAACGTCGCAGATCTCGCCCCGGATGGCCCCGTGGACGAACACCACCTGGCCGTCTATGCGGGCGATGCCCAGGCCCTCGCTGGAATAGCCGTCGATATGGGCGCGGTAAATGCGGTTTTTCTCCAATCCGGGCATAAGCGCCCTCCTCTCGTGCGAATCATACGAAAATTAGGGGCGGACAGAGCTGTCCGCCCCTGAAAGGTTTCCAAAACCTGGTTAAATCTCGAACTTCTCCATGACCTTGCGCAGGGCCTCGGCAAAGGCGGCCAGGGTCTTGTTGTCCCGGCCCTTGCTGCGGCGGATAAGGCCCACCAGGGAATCGCCCAGCTGCGCCAGCTTCTGATACGCTGCGGTGACCCGGGGCGCGCCGTCGAAGGTGCGGGTCTTGCGCTGGGGCAGATAGCCCGCTGCCAGCTGGGTGCAGGTCAGCAGGTCATACTCCTCGGTATACTGGGGCGCATGGGCCGTGAAGCCCAGCTGGCTCACCGTCTGGGCAAACACCGGAGCCACCTCCCGGTCGCCGTGGACCACGAACACGTGCTGGGGCTTGGGCTCCTTGAAATGGCTGATCCAGTCCAGCAGATGGTCGTGGTCGGCGTGGGAGCTGAGGCCCTGGAAATTCACCACCTTGGCCCGGACGGCCACGTCCTCGCCGAACAGCTTCACGGAGGGAGTCCCGTCCAGCAGGGTCCGGCCCAGGGTGCCCGGAGACTGGAAGCCCACGAACACCACGGCACTGTCCGCCCGCCACAGGTTATACTTCAGATGGTGGCGGATGCGGCCCGCGTCGCACATGCCGGAGGCGGAGATGATGACCTTGGGGGTGTGGTCCTCGTTCAGGGCCTTGGACTCGTCCACGGTCTCCGTCAGGTGCAGGCCCGGGAAGTTGAACATATGGGTGCCGTCCTTCACCAGCTCCAGAGCGTCCTGGTCCAGATAGCCCCGCAGATCGCCGCAGAAAATGGTGGTGGCGCTTTTGGCCAGGGGACTGTCCACATACACGGGGAAATTCGGCACGGAGGTCACCAGGCCCTGATCCTTGATCTCCCGGATGAAATACAGCAGCTCCTGGGTGCGGCCCACGGCAAAGGAGGGGATCACCACGTTGCCGCCCTTGCCCAGAGTCTCGTCGATGATCTGGGCCAGCTGGCCGGTATAGCTCCACACCTCGGTGTGGTTGCGGTCGCCATAGGTGCTCTCCATGACCACATAGTCCGCCCCGGTGAAGAACTGGGGGTCCCGGATGATGGGCTGGTCCACGTTGCCGATATCGCCGGAGAACACGATGGTTTTCGTCTGGCCTCCCTCGGTAAGAGTCAGGCGGATGGACGCGGAGCCCAGCAGATGGCCCGCGTCGATGAACACGGCGTCCACCCCGTCGCACAGGTGGACGGGCTGGTCATATTCGCAGGTGTCGATAAACTCCGGCACCCGCTGGGCGTCGGCCACGGTATACAGGGGCTCCTCCTCAGGCCGGCCGGCCCGGCGGTTCTTGCGGTTTTTATACTCGGCGTCGCTCTCCTGGATGTGGGCGGAGTCCTGGAGCATGATGCTCATGAGCTGAGCCGTGAGCCGGGTGGTGAGAATGCGGCCCTGGAAGCCGTTTTTGATGAGCATGGGCACCCGGCCGGAGTGGTCGATGTGGGCGTGGGTGATGAGCACATAGTCGATGCTGCCCGGGGCAAAGGGCAGGGTGCGGTTGTCCACCTCGTCCCGGCCCTGCTGCAATCCGCAGTCGATGAGGATGCGCTTGCCGCCTACCTCCAGACAATGGCAGCTGCCGGTGACGCACTGGTCAGCGCCGAAAAAACTCAGCTTCATGGCGTTCGTCCTTTCCTCTCAAAAATTGGGGTGCCCTTATTGTAACACTTTTTCTTCCCGGCGGCAACAGGAATTGCATTTTGCCGGAACATCCGTTATAATAGGTGGGAATATAACTTGTTATTCCCCTGAGGAGGAACGCAAATGTTTGAACAATCCCATATCCGAAACTTTTCCATCATTGCCCACATTGACCATGGCAAGTCCCATTCCCAGTTTGCCTGACGGCAAACCGGGAGCCCTTTTCATTTAATGTCCTTCGGCGGAAATGAATTCCGCCTGCGGCAAGGTTTTGCTGCGCAAAACGCTTGTTACGCGCCGCTTGGCGCGTCAGCGTGGACTTACCTACAGGAGGAACGCAAATGTTTGAACAATCCCATATCCGAAACTTTTCCATCATCGCTCACATTGACCATGGCAAGTCCACGCTGGCGGACCGGCTGCTGGAGCTGTGCGACGCCGTACCGGAGCGGGAGATGGAGAACCAGATTCTGGACAACATGGACCTGGAGCGGGAGCGGGGCATCACCATCAAGTCCCGGGCCGTGCACCTGTTCTACAAGGCCAAGGACGGCGAGATCTACGCCCTGAACCTCATCGACACCCCGGGCCACGTGGACTTCAACTATGAGGTGTCCCGGTCCCTGGCCGCCTGCGAGGGGGCGGTGCTGGTGGTGGACGCCACCCAGGGGGTGGAGGCCCAGACTCTGGCCAACACCTATCTTGCCATGGAGCACGACCTGGAGATTCTGCCGGTATTCAACAAGATCGACCTGCCCGCCGCCGACCCCATGAAGGCCAAGCAGGAGGTGGAGGACATCATCGGCCTGCCCGCCATGGATGCGCCGGAAATCTCCGCCAAGCTGGGCCTGAACGTGGAGTCGGTGCTGGAGGACGTGGTGCACAATGTCCCCGCCCCCACCGGCGACCCCAACGCCCCCCTGCAGGCCCTGATCTTCGACAGCCAGTATGACCCCTATGTGGGGGTGGTGGTGCTGTTCCGCATCAAGCAGGGCACCATCCGCCGGGGCCAGACGGTGCGCATGATGGCCACCGGAGCCCAGTATACCATTCTGGAGTGCGGCTACCTGAAGCCCCTGGGCAACGAGCCTACGGACGCCCTCCAGGCCGGCGAGGTGGGCTATTTCACCGCCTCCATCAAAAACGTCAAGGACACCCAGGTGGGCGACACCATCACCGACGCCGAATGCCCCGCCGCCGAACCTCTGCCCGGCTACCGGCCCGCCCAGTCCATGGTCTACTGCGGCATTTACACCGAGGACGGCAGCAAATATCCCGACCTGCGGGACGCCCTGGAGAAGCTCCAGCTCAATGACGCCTCCCTGACCTTCGAGCCGGAGAGCTCCGTGGCCCTGGGCTTCGGCTTCCGGTGCGGCTTTTTGGGGATGCTCCATATGGAGATCATCCAGGAGCGGCTGGAGCGGGAGTTCAACCTGGACCTGGTGACCACCCTGCCCAGCGTCATCTATCACGTGTACAAGTCCGACGGCACCATGGTGAAGGTGGATAACCCCCACAACTACCCGGACCCCACGGTCATCGAGCACGCCGAGGAGCCCTATGTAAAGGTGTCCATCATCAGCCCCAACGAGTATGTGGGCAACATCATGCCCATGTGCCAGGACCGCCGGGGCGAGTTCAAGGATATGCAGTATCTGGACACCCATCTGGTAGAGCTTCACTATCAGATGCCCCTCAACGAGATCATCTATGACTTTTTCGACACGCTGAAGGCCAACACCAAGGGCTATGCCTCCCTGGACTATGAGCTCTCCGGCTACCGTCCCAGTGAGCTGGTGAAGGTGGATCTGCTGCTCAACGGCGACGGCGTGGACGCCCTGAGCTTCATCGCCCACAAGGACAAGGCCTATCCCCGGGCCCGCCGCCTGTGTGAAAAGCTCAAGGACAACATTCCCCGCCAGCTCTTTGAGGTGCCCATCCAGGCAGCCATCGGCGGACGGATCATCGCCCGGGAGACGGTAAAGGCCATGCGCAAGGACGTGCTGGCCAAGTGCTACGGCGGCGATATCACCCGGAAGAAGAAGCTGCTGGAAAAGCAGAAGGAAGGCAAGAAGAAGATGCGGAATCTGGGCACGGTCCAGGTTCCCACCGAGGCCTTCATGGCTGTTCTGAAGCTGGACAGCGATTGATAACAGGAGGCGCTCATATGGAACAGGCCACGTTTGATGATTTTATGAAGCTGGACATCCGGGTGGGCACCATTGTGGAGGCCCGGCCCTTTGAAAAGGCCCGGAAGCCCGCTTATCAGCTGCTGGTGGACCTTGGCCCGGAGCTGGGCCGGAAGCGCTCCAGCGCCCAGATCACCCAGCAGTATACCCCGGAGGAGCTGGTGGGTAAGCAGGTGCTGGCGGTGGTGAATTTTCCGCCCCGCCAGATCGCCAATTTCTTCTCCGAGGTGCTGGTGCTGGGGACCTACTCCCAGGGCGGCGTGGTGCTCATTACCCCGGACAAGCCTGTGGAAAACGGCGACCGGCTGGGGTAAAATAGGAGGTATCGCATATGGCCGGATTCGGCGTTCTGATTGTTTCGGGTATATTATCGGCGATTTTTCTGTTCTTCATCGCCGTGTTTGCCGCCGCGGCGGCGTATATCATGGCCAGCTATGTGCTGGAGGGCTTTTCCATCGCCTGCATGCGCAAAAAAGCGGGCGACGCACATACATTCCCTGCCTGGATTCCCTTTTACAGCAAGTATCTGCTGGGAAAGCTGGCAGACCGGCGGGTCATGGGCGCCGTGTCGGCCCTTCTGACGCTTCTGTCCGTCTGCCTTTGCGTCTATTTCTACGTCTGCCGGGAGCTGAATACTCTTTGGTTCATCCTCCTGCTGATGGCCCTGTTGGCGGTCTTTATCCTGGACACCCTGATCGCCCACCGGATCTATAAAAGCCGCGCCGGTAAATATGGGGACGTCCTGACCGTGTTCACCGTTTTATCCCTGGGCCTGCTCCGTCCGGTGTTTCTGTTCGCTGTCCGCAATCGGGCAGCGGAGAGCGTGCCGGCCCCGGAGTGTGGAAATTGAGTAAAAATCCCGGAAGGAGATGTGATAGCATGGCCGAGGAAAAGCTGTTTATTGAGGCATCCGAAGAGGATGTGCCGTCCATTATCGCCCTGCGGCAAAGAATCTGGGGCACCACATACCGAGGCGTTTACCCCGACAGCATGATAGATAACTTTGACTGGGACTGGCACAGGGAAATGGAGCTGCTGAGGGTCCATCATCCGGCGTATTCTGTGTACTTGGTCCGAAAGGACCGGCAGGACATTGGCTACCTGACGATAAACGAAGCCGATGTAATCACCCTGCAATCCCTGTATATTTCCGCCGAATACCAAAGACAGGGGATCGGTCGGCAAGCGTTCGATTTCGTGAAAGCGTATTGCAGAGCGCACCAGGCCGCCTCCTTTGTCTGCCACTGTGTCCCGGAGAATCTTAACGCCCGCAGCTTCTATGAGCGCATGGGCGGCAAGGTGATCGGGCAGGACCTGGCAAACGAGGAACGGTGGCAGAACTCTGTCACTTATCAGTTTACCCTGACACAATAAAATTGCTCAAAAGAAAGTTGAGGATCACCTATGAACAACATCACGAAAACCGCCATGATCACCATCTGCGGACGGCCCAACGTGGGCAAGTCCAGCCTCACCAACGCCCTGGTGGGGGAGAAGATCGCCATCGTCTCCGACAAGCCCCAGACCACCCGCAACCGGATCTACGGCGTGGTGAACCGGGAGGACACCCAGTTTGTGCTGCTGGACACCCCGGGCCTGCACAAGCCCCGGTCCCGGCTGGGGGACTACATGGTGAAGGTGGTGCGGGAGAGCCTGGAGCAGGTGGAGGCCGCCCTGCTGCTGGTGGAGCCCATCGCCCATGTGGGGGAGCCGGAGAATATCCTGCTCCAGCGCATCCAGGAGGAGCACCTGCCCTGCGTGCTGTGCATCAACAAGATCGACACCGTGGAGAAGAAGGACGACCTGCTGGCGGTGATCGCGGCCTACAGCCAGGCCTTTGACGGCTTCGACGCCATTATCCCCATCTCCGCCCGGACCGGCGACGGCCTGGAGGACCTGATGGCCCAGCTGCAGACCTATGCCGCAGAAGGCCCCCAGCTGTTTCCCGACGGCATGACCACCGACCAGCCCGACGCCCAGGTCTGCGCCGAGATTGTCCGGGAGAAAATGCTGCTGTGCCTGGAAAAGGAGATCCCCCACGGCACGGCGGTGGAGGTGACCCGCTTCACCGAGCGGGAGGACACCGGCATCATCGACCTGGACGTGACCATCTACTGCGAAAAAGCCAGCCACAAGGGCATCATCATCGGCAAGCACGGGGATATGCTCAAGCGCATCAGCTCCCTGGCCCGCCGGGACATCGAGAAGTTCATGGGCGCCAAGGTGTACATGGAAACCTGGGTCAAGGTCAAAGAAAACTGGCGGGATAATGTGAATTTTATCCGCGCCAGGGGATATGACGAGCAGTGACTTCTTCCCATCGGCCATGCTGTGCCAGTTTTCTTACGGCGTCAGCCGCTCGCCGCTCTGCGGCGTAAATTCAAAGAATTTCTGCCGGCGGAATTCATTTCCGCCGCAGCAGATGGCATGAGGGGTCCCCGGTCAGATATCATCTGACTGGGGCAAACTGGCGGGATAATGTGAATTTCATCCGCGCCAGGGGATATGACGAGCAGTAATCCCCCCTCCAAAAGCTTCCACTCATGACACCGCCGGAAAAGCGGCAAGCTATGGGCGGAGGTGAAAAGCCATGGAGGAGCGCTGGGCCCTGTTCTGGGCCACCGGAGCGCCGGAGGCGTACTTGCTGTATAAGGAGGCGGCTGAATGCAGCCGGAACGATTCGTAACGTGCGGCCTGGTGCTGCGGGAGACCGATACCAGGGACGCGGACAAGATCCTCACCGTGCTGACCCCGGACCGGGGCAGGCTCTCCGTGATCGCCCGGGGCGCCCGGCGCAAGGGAAGCCGCGTGGCCGCGGCCTGCCAGCTGCTGGCCTATTCGGAGATGACCCTGTATGAAAAGGGCCGGTGGACCATGCTGGACGCGGCGGACACCATCGAGCTGTTCGACGGCCTGCGGCAGGACCTGACGGCCCTGAGCCTGGCGGCCTACTTCGCCGAGCTGACGGAGGCGGTGTCCGACGGCAGCGGCGGCGACGTGCTGTCCCTGCTGCTCAACGCCCTGTATGCCCTCAGCGCCCTGAAAAAGCCGCCTCAGCTGGTGAAGCCCGCGTTCCAGTTCCGGCTGATGGCCCTGGCAGGCTATGAACCCATGGCCGATGGCTGCGCCCTGTGCGGCGCGCCGGAGCCGGAGAACCCCATGCTGGACGTGGTCCACGGGATGGTGCACTGCGGCAGGTGCCGGGAAAAAGGGGGCCTGTCCCTGCCGCTGACGGCGTCGGGCCTGGCCGCCCTGCGATACGTGCTCTACGGCGACCCCCGGCGGCTGTACAGCTTTTCCCTGCCGCCGGAGGGACTGCGTGCCCTGAACCACGCGGCGGACGCCTACGTTTCCGCCCAGCTGGAGCGCAGCTTCCGTACCCTGGACTATTACAAGACCATTCTTCCGCAAGAGGAAACGAAATATGAGTGAATTATTTGAAAAATCCATCCGCACCCTGGAGCTTCCGGCGGTGCTGGAAAAGCTGGCGGCCAAGGCCGTCAGCCAGGCGGCCAAGGACCGGTGCCTGAAGCTGACCCCCTCCACGGACGTGGAGGAGGTGCTGCGGCTGCTGGACGAGACCGATGCCGCCAAGGAGCGGCTGGGACTCCACGGCAGTCCGTCCTTCTCCGGCGTGAAGGACGTATCCGCCGCCCTGACCCGGGCGGACCACGGCGGCATGCTGAACACCCGGGAGCTGCTGGACATCGCCGGCGTCCTCACCGCCAGCCGCCGGGTGTCGGATTACGACGCCCAGCGCCAGGGGGAGGAGACGGTGCTGGACCGCCTGTTTGCCTCCCTGCACACCAATAAATACTTAGAGGAGCAGATCCGCTCCGCCATTCTGGACGAGGAGACCATCGCCGACACCGCCAGCAGCGAGCTGGCGGACATCCGCCGGAAAATGCGGCTGGCCGCCTCCAAGGGCCGCCAGATTCTCCAGCGCATCATCTCCTCGCCGTCCTATGCCAAGGTGCTGCAGGAGGCCCTGATCACCCAGCGGGACGGCCGGTTCGTGGTGCCGGTGAAGGCCGAGTGCAAGGGCAGTATGCCCGGCCTGGTCCACGACATCTCCTCCTCCGGGGCCACGTTGTTTGTGGAGCCCATGGGTGTGGTGCAGGCCAACAATGAGCTGAAGGAGCTGGAGGCCCGGGAGCAGAAGGAGATCGACCGCATCCTGCGGCAGCTGTCCGCCGCCTGCGCTGCCCAGATGGAGAACATCCTCTGGGACTATGACATTCTGGTGCACCTGGACGTGATCTTCGCCCGAGCCCAGCTGAGCTATCAGCTCAACGCCAGCCGTCCGGAGGTCCGCCGCCGGGGCGGCGTGACCCTGCGCCGTGCCCGGCACCCCCTGCTGGACCAGGCCAGGGCCGTGCCCATCACCGTGGAGCTGGGCCAGCAGTTCGACACCCTGGTGATCACCGGCCCCAACACCGGCGGCAAGACCGTGACCCTGAAAACCATCGGCCTGCTGTGCCTGATGGCCCAGTGCGGCCTGCACATCCCCGCCGACAGCGGCAGCGCCGTCCGGGTGTTCCACCGGGTGCTGGCAGACGTAGGCGACGAGCAGAGCATCGAACAGAGCCTGTCCACCTTCTCCGCCCATATGTCCAACATCGTGCAGATTCTGCGGGAGGTGGACGACCAGAGCCTGCTGCTGTTTGACGAGCTGGGAGCCGGTACGGACCCCATCGAGGGCGCGGCCCTGGCCATTGCCATCATCGAAAGCGCCCGCAGTCAGGGGGCGCTGATCGCCGCCACCACCCACTATGCCGAGCTGAAAACCTTCGCCATGACCACGGCGGGGGTGGAAAACGCCAGCTGTGAGTTCGACGTGCAGACCCTGCGCCCCACCTACCGCCTGCTGATCGGCATCCCCGGCAAGTCCAACGCCTTCGCCATCTCCCGGCGGCTGGGGCTGGACGAGTCCGTGATCCAGGCCGCCCAGCAGCAGATGGACAGCGACTCCGTCCGCTTCGAGGACGTGCTGACCCAGCTGGAGGAGAAGCGCCAGCGGCTGGAGAAGGCCCAGGCCGAGGCGGACCGCCTGTGGCGTCAGCGGGAGGAGGACGCCCGAAAGGCCCGGACCTTCCGGGAGCAGATGGAGAAGGCCAAGGAAAACGCCCGCACCAAGGGCGAGGCCGAGGCCAAGCGCATCGTGCGCCAGGCCCAGGCCCAGGCCGACGAGATCTTCGCCCAGCTGGACCAGCTGCGCCGCCAGCAGCAAAAGCAGATCAACTTCCAGGAGCTCAACGACGCCAAGGCCGCCGTGCGGCACAGTCTGAACCAGGCCCAGGAGGCCCTGCACCTGCGCAGTGAGCCCCAGGAACCTGCCTACGCCCCCAGCCGCCCCATCGAGGTAGGGGACCTGGTGGAGCTGCCCGGGGTGAAGATGGCCGCCTCGGTGCTGGCCGTCAACAACGACGGCACATTGCTCCTGCAGGCGGGGAAGATGAAGATGACCGTCAAGGCCCAGCAGGTGCGCCTGCCGGAGGGCCAGCCCAAAAAGAAGCCCGCCGCTCCGGTGGGCGGCAGTCCCAAACTGAATCTCCAGTCCCGGGCTTCGTCGGAGCTGGATATCCGGGGCTATGAGACCCTGGAGGCCGAAAGCGTGGTGGAGAATTACATCGACAGCGCCGTGATGGCAAAGCTGGGCACCGTGACCATCATCCACGGCAAGGGCACCGGCGCCCTGCGCAAGGCGGTCCACGAGATGCTCAAGCGGAACAAGGCCGTCAAGAGCTTCCGCCTGGGCCGCTATGGCGAGGGAGAGGCCGGCGTAACGGTGGTGGAGCTGAAATAACAGACGGAGTTTGTGGATTCTGCCAAAAGGGCCAAACTTTTTTTCAGGCCCCGCTTCAAGAATTTGTAGCTTTGGATATTGCTTTCTTTCCCCGTTTCGGTATAATATTATAGTGTGAGAGAAGTATGTCCCCGCATTTTGCGAAAATGCTTCATAAAAGGAGTGCAATGGAATGTTTACACAGGAAGTTACCGTGAACAATGAGGTGGGCCTGCACGCCCGGCCTGCTACCTATTTTATCCAGAAGGCCAACGAGTTCAAAAGCGGCATCTGGGTGGAGAAGGAGGAGCGCCGGGTCAACGCCAAGAGCCTGCTGGGCGTTCTGTCCCTGGGCATCGTGAAGGGCACCACCATCACCCTGATCGCCGACGGCCCCGACGCCAAGGAGGCCGTGGAGGCCCTGGCGCAGCTGGTGGACAATCAGCTGGGCGAGTAAAAACGAAATAACCGGAAAACACCGGAGGGACGGCTGTCCCTCCGGTGTTTGTTTTCATACCTCAGTTCAGCATATCGGCGTTGGTGTCGAACAGCTGGCGGATGCGCCGGCGCAGGGGCCGGTGGGCCGGGTCCGTCAGCTCCGGGTCACGCTCCATCAGCTGCCGGGCCGCCGTCTGGGCCTCGTCCAGCAGCCGCATGTCGCAGCTGAGGTCGGCGATCTTCATGGCCGGCAGACCGTGCTGCCGCTGGCCGAAGAAATCTCCCGGCCCCCGCAGCCGCAGGTCCTCCTGGGAGATGCGGAAGCCGTCGTTGGTCTGGGTCATCACCTTCAGCCGGGCCCGGGTCTCCTCATTCTGGCTGTCCGACAGCAGGATGCAGTAGCTTTTGGCCTTGCCCCGGCCCACCCGGCCCCGCAGCTGATGCAGCTGGGACAGGCCGAACCGGTCGGCGTTTTCCACCACCATGCAGGTGGCGTTGGGTACGTCCACCCCCACCTCCACCACGGTGGTGGACACCAGGATATCGCTTTCCCCGGCGGCAAAGGCCGCCATGACCTTCTCCTTCTCCCTGGGCTTCATCTTCCCGTGGAGCACCGCCACCCGCAGGTCCGGAAACACCTGCTCCTGCAGCTGCTTGGCGTAGGCCGTCACGGCCTTGCGCTCGTCGGGGATCTGGTCCGCCTCCCCCACCAGGGGGCAAACGATGAAGATCTGCTGTCCCGCCGCCGCCAGCTTCCGGATAAAGGCCTGCACCCGGGGGCGATAGCTCTCCCCCAGGGCGAAGGTGTCCACCTTCTGCCGCCCGGGAGGCAGCTCGTCGATCACCGACACGTCCAGGTCGCCATAGATCACCAGGGCCAGGGTCCGGGGGATAGGCGTGGCCGACAGCACCAGCAGGTGGGGGTCCTCCGCCTTCTGGGACAGGGCCGCCCGCTGGTTCACGCCGAACCGGTGCTGCTCGTCCGTCACCACCAGGCCCAACCTCCGGTACTGCACGTCCTCCGTCAGCAGGGCGTGGGTGCCGATGCACAGGTCGATGGACCCGTCCGCCAGCCCCGCTAAAATCTCCCGCCGCTCCTTGGCCCGGGTGGAACCGGTCAGCAGGGCGCACCGGATGGAAAACCGGGCCAGCAGCGGCGCCAGCCCCTGATAGTGCTGCCGGGCCAGAATTTCCGTGGGGGCCATCAGGGCCGTCTGCCACCCGTTTTCCACGGCGAACCAGATGCACGCCGCCGCCACCATGGTCTTTCCGCTGCCCACGTCCCCCTGGCACAGGCGGTTCATGGGCTTGCCGGACACCATGTCTCCCACGGCGTCGACAATGGCCCGGCGCTGTGCCCCGGTCAGGGCGAAGGGCAGCCGCCGGTAAAAGGGCTCCATGCTCATCCGCCGGCAGGCCGGGCCTGCCACGTCCCGCCGCCGCTGCCGCAGCAGCTGCAGGCCGCAGGTCAGCAGGAACAGCTCCTCGAACACCAGCCGCCGCCGGGCCACCTCCAGAGCCTCCGGCGAGGCGGGAAAGTGGATATTCTCATATGCATAGTTTACATAACACAGCTTGTGGGCCTGCCGCACCTCATCCGGCAGCACGTCCGGCAGCAGCTCCCGGCAGGCGTCCAGCCCCTGGCGGGCGGCCCGGGCCATCAGCCCCTGGGTGACTCCGGCGGTCAGGGGATAGATGGGCATGATGCGCCCGGTGACCTGCTGCCGCCCCTCCGGCTCAAACAGGGGGTTGATCATCTGCTTGCGCCGCAGATTGTCCTCCACCTTGCCGAAAAAGACGCACACATCCCCCTGGTGCAGGGCGTCCCGCCGGTGCTCCATGTTGAAAAACACCAGGTCCAGGGATCCGCTGTCGTCCACCACCCGGGTCTTGGCGATGGTGCGGCCTCCGGAAATGCGATAGGCCGTCAGGTCCGCCGCCACCATGCCCCGGACGCATACGCTCTCCCCGGCGGTCAGCTCCCGGATGGGGCGGACCTGGGTCCGGTCCTCATACCCCCGGGGGAAATAGGCGATCAGGTCCCCCAGGGTGGTAATGCCCAGCTTCTCCAGGGCGGCGGCCCGGGCCTCGCCGATGCCCTTGATATATCGCACATTGGTGCCCAGGTCTGCCATAAGACCGCCTCCTTCGTCCTTATTTCCGGCGGTAGGTCACATATTGGAACGACACGCCGCCGGAGGTGAATGTCTCGCTTTGTTCCGCCTCTGTCCACGCACTGTCCCGGGATAAATCGGGGAAAAACGCGTCGGCCTGGGGCGCGGCGAAAATCCTCGTCAGATACACGGTGCTGCACCGGGGCAGCAGCTGGCGGTACACGCTTTCCCCGCCGATGACCACCGCGTCCTCCGGCACCTCCGTCAGGTCATGGATCACCTCCGCCCCCGGGGCGGTGAAATCCGTATCCCGGGTCAGCACCAGGTTCCGCCGGTCCGGCAGGCCCCGGCCCCCGGGGAGACTCTCCAGGGTCCGGCGGCCCATGACCACGGTTTTCCCCAGGGTCAGCTGCCGGAACCGCCGCAGGTCCTCCCGGATGTGAAACAGCAGAGCCCCCTCCCGGCCGATGCCGCCGTTTTCGCAGACGGCTGCAATGGCGGTCATTCCTCGTCCTCCCCGTGGGGACGATGCAGCCACACCACCTGCTCCGGGGCCGGGGTCAGGCCCAGCTTTTTCTGCAGGGCGTGGGAAGCGGGGTTGTCCTCATACACATGGCAGAAGGGAGTCCAGCCCCGCTCCAGGTGCCAGCGGATCAGCCAGCCCTCCAGGGCCATGGCCAGGCCCCGGCGGCGATGCTCCGGCAGGACCTCTAAAATGCCCATGCTGCCCTCGTGGTGCACACCGATGAAAGCCGCCAGCTGCCCATCTTCAAACAGGCCCCATAGCTGCCCCGCCTCCATCCGGCTGCGCAGATATGCCGCCTCGTCGTCCTCCGGGTGATAGTGGGCGGCGCACAGGGGGAGGTATTCCTCCGTTATAGGCCGCACCTCCGCGGCGGGGACCCGGGGCGGCTGGCTTTCGCCATAGACCCACTGGGTGCAGGGGACGCCCTTTTTCAGGCCAAAGGCCCGGGCCACCTCGTCACTGGCCCCCTGGGGGACGCAGAAAAGCCCCCCGTTTTCCAGCCCCAGGCGGCGCAGAAGCGCCGCCAGAGCCGGTCCGTCGGCGATATCGCTCATGACCAGGTGGTCATTCCGGACCACGCTGCCCTCCGGGCCCCGGTACAGCAGATGTTCCTCCCCTTTTCGCAGCAGCACCTGATCCACGTTGGCGCTGTTCCATTTGTTATGCATACGGATTCTCCCTCTTTCCTTAGTGGTGTCCTTTCCCCCTATTATACCTTCTGTCGAGGAAAATGTAAACTTCCTTTCCGGCGGGAAACGTGCTATACTGGGGAAAACCCTGAAAGGAGGGTCGCCATGACCAAGGATGAGCTGCGGCAGAAGGCCAACGATCTGCCTCTGGCCCCGGGGGTCTATCTGATGATGGACAAAACCGGTAAGGTGATCTATGTGGGCAAGGCCAAAAAGCTGAAAAACCGCGTCAGCCAATATTTCCAGGACACTGCCTCCCACAACGAAAAGACCCGGGCCATGGTGTCCCAGGTGGACCATTTCGACACCATTTTTGTCTCCACGGAGTTCGAGGCCCTGATCCTGGAAAACTCTCTCATCAAGCGCCATATGCCCCGGTACAACATCCTGCTGAAGGACGACAAGGGCTATCCCTTTGTGCGGCTGGACGCCGACGCGGCCTACCCCCGCTTCTCCCTGGTGGGAAAGACCACTGACGACGGCGCGAAATATTTCGGTCCCTTCGGCGGCCGGCGGGAGACCCGGCTGGCCATTGAGGCGGTGTGCGGGGCCCTGCACCTACCCACCTGTGCCCGCCAGTTTCCCCGGGACATCGGCAGGGAGCGGCCCTGCCTGAATCACCACATTGGCCGCTGCGACGGCTTCTGCCGCCCGGACGGCCCCGGCCAGGCGGAGTATCAGGCCCGGATCCGCCAGGCGGTGCGGATCTTCAGCGGCCACTACCGCCAGCTGACGGCGGAGCTGCAGCAGGAGATGGAGCAGGCGGCGGAGGAACTGAACTTTGAAAAGGCCGCCGCCCTGCGGGACCGCATCCGGGCCATCTCCGTGCTGGGCAAGACCCAGCAGGTCATCGCCGGAGTCTGCGCCGACACGGACGTGTGGGGCGTGTACCCGGGCCAGGTCCGCTGCGGCAGCGCCGTGCTGCACATTGAGGACGGCAATCTTCTGGGCCGGGAGGTGGAGGTGTTCTCTGCCGCTGCCGACCAGGAGGAGGCGGACATTCTCTCCGCCGTGCTGAGCCAGTACTACCTGAACCGCCAGGCCCTGCCCCGGGAGATTCTGGTGCCCTGCGAGCTGGAGGATATGGACACCTTCGCCGCCCTGCTGACGGGCCGGGCCGGGCACCGGGTGACCCTGCGGGTGCCCCAGCGGGGAGAGCGGGCGGAGCTGCTGCGCATGGCCCGCCGCAACGCCCGGGAGGAGGTGGAGCGCATCACATCCGACGCCGAGCGCACCGGCAAGACCTTAGAGCAGCTGGGAGCCCTGGCCGGGCTGGCGGAGGCCCCCCGGCGGCTGGAATCCTACGATATTTCCCACACCGCCGGGCAGGACATGGTGGCCTCCATGGTGGTGTTCGCGGACGGACGGCCCCTGAAGCGGGACTATCGCCGGTTCCAGGTAAAGACCCTGGACCACGCCGACGACCTGCGGGCCATGGAGGAGGTGCTGGAGCGCCGGTTCCGGCGGTATCTGGAGGGAGACGAGCACTTTGCCCCCCTGCCGGACCTGCTGCTGATGGACGGCGGCCAGTTGCAGGCGGAGGCCGCCTGCCATGTGCTGGAAAGGCTGGGCCTCACCGTGCCGGTGCTGGGCATGGTAAAAGATGACCGCCACCGGACCCGGGCCCTGGTAACGCCCCAGGGGCAGGAGCTGGGCATCCAGCAAAGCCCCCCGCTGTTTGCCCTGGTGGGCCGGGTGCAGGAGGAGGTCCACCGCTTCGCCATCACCTATCACCACGAAAAGCACACGAAATCCGCCCTGACCTCCCGGCTGGACGGCATCCCAGGGGTGGGAGACGTCCGGAAGAAGGCCCTTTTGAGGCTCTTCAAAAGCGTCCGGGCCATTGAGCAGGCGGAGCTTCTGCAGCTGGAGGCGGTGCTGCCCAAGGCCGCCGCCCGGGCGGTATACGACCACTTTCACAAGGAGGAGACGCCGTGAAAACCTACGCCACCCTTGGCCCCGCCTGCTGCCGGGCGGACCTGCTGACGGAACTGCTGAACATGGGGCTGACGGGCTTCCGCCTGAACCTGTCCCACACCACCCTGACGGCCTGCCGTCCCTGGACGGAGGCGGTGCAGCAGGCCCGGGCGGCCTCCGGCCGTCCGGCGGAGCTGATCGTCGATATGCGTGGTCCGGAGCTGCGGATGGGGCCCCTGTCCCGTCCCGTGACCCTGACGGCGGGGGAGACCGTGACCCTGGGCCCCGGGGGCCTGCCGGTGGAGCCGGATATTCTGGCCGCCGTGGCCCCGGGGCAGGAGATTTTGCTGGACGACGGCCTGATGGCCCTGCGGGCGGAGACCTGCGGCCGGGCCGTCACCTGCACCGTCACCCGGGGCGGGGTGCTGGAAAGCCGGAAAAGCATCACCCTGCCCGGGGTGGAGCTGTGCCGTCCGGCCCTGACGGAGCAGGACCTGCTGGACCTGGACGCCGCGGCCGGACAGGGGGTCACGGCGGTGATGCAGCCCTTTGTCCGCAGCCGCCATGAGCTGGAGGAGGTCCGGGCGGCCCTGGCCCGCCGGGGTCTGGAGCACCTCACGATATTCGCCAAGATCGAGGACCGGCGGGGCTGGCAGAGTCTGCCCCAATGGATGGACGCCTGCGACGTGGTCACCGTGGCCCGGGGAGACCTGGGCAGCAATCTGGGGCTTCTGCACCTGCCCGCCGCCCAGAAGGACATTGCCGCCCGGTGCCGCCGGGCCGGGAAGCCCTTCCTGGTGGTGACCCAGCTGCTGCACACCATGACGGAGCACCCCACCCCCACCCGGGCGGAGGTGCTGGACGTGTACAACGCCGTGCTGGACGGGGCGTCGGCCCTGATGCTCACCGGGGAAACGGCCCGGGGCCGGTATCCGGCTCAGGCGGTCCGCTGGCTGCTGGACATCGCCCGCCAGGCGGAGTGACGCGGCGGCTTTCTTCAAATTTCACAAAAACCTCTTTTCAAGATTGTCCGCCGGTGGTATAATGTTTCCATTATTTTGTACTACAGGGGGAATCACAGCCATGAAAAAGACCGTTTTACGCAAATATGCCCAGCTCATCGCCCAGACCGGCGTCAACGTGCAGCCCGGCCAGGAGGTGTTCATCGCCGCCGACCTGGATCAGCCGGAGTTTGTGAAGATGCTGGTGGAGGAGTGCTACAAGCGCAAGGCCAAGAAGGTGGTGGTGGACTGGAGCTATCAGCCCCTGCAGAAGCTGCACTACCGCTATCGCACCATGACCACCCTGTCCAAGCTGGACAACTATGAGGAGGCCCGCTGGCAGCACTATGTGGACACCATCCCCTGCCGCATCTATCTGCTGTCGGAGGACCCCGACGGCCTCAACGGCATCAACCAGGAGAAGATGGCCAAGTCCCAGCAGCGGCTCTATCCCACCATCCGCAAATACCGGGACCAAATCGAGAACAAGTATCAGTGGTGCATCGCCGCCGTGCCCGGCGCGGCCTGGGCCAAGAAGCTGTTCCCGGGCCTGCGCACCAGCCAGGCTATGGAGAAGCTGTGGGAGGCCATTCTGTCCACCAGCCGGGTGGATGAGGACCCCTTGGCCGCCTGGGACGCCCACAACCAGGACCTGCACGACCGGTGCCAGTATCTCAACAGCCTGCACCTGCGGCAGCTGAAGTATAAGAGCGCCAACGGCACGGACCTGACCGTGGGGCTGATCCCGGAGGGGCAGTTCTGCGGCGGCGGCGAAACCAGCCTGCAGGGGATCTTCTTCAACCCCAACATCCCCACCGAGGAGTGCTTCACCTCCCCCATGAAGGGCCAGGCCGAGGGCATCGTCTATTCCACCAAGCCCCTGAGCTATCAGGGTCAGCTCATCGACGAGTTCTGGATCCGCTTCCACGAAGGCAAGGCCGTGGAGTGGAACGCCCAGGTCAACAACGACCTGCTGACCAAGCTCATCACCATGGACCAGGGCAGCTGCTATCTGGGCGAGTGCGCCCTGGTGCCCTTCGACTCCCCCATCAACCAGTCCGGCCTGCTGTTCTATAACACGCTGTTTGACGAGAATGCCTGCTGCCACCTGGCCCTGGGCATGGGCTTTGCCGACACCATCCGGGACTTCCAGAGCAAGACCCTGGAGGAGTGCCGGGCCATGGGCGTCAACGACTCCATGGTCCACGAGGACTTCATGATCGGCTCGGCGGACCTGTCCATCGACGGCGTATGCGAAGATGGGAAAACCGTTCCCCTGTTCCGGAACGGCACCTGGGCCTTCTGATACGCAAACGAGCAAAAAATACCGCCGGAAAATCCGGCGGTATTTTTCTATGGATACCGTACAGGAGAGGGTCGGTCCCCGCACAGGTGATCCCGCAGATAGGGCGCTTTTCGCCCCCTATACTCATGAAACACCAAAGCGGCGAAACTGCAACCGGTTTTTTCAAAAAATTTTAAAAAAAATTCCCGGAGCGGTGCTCCGGGAATTTCAGACTTATTTGGTGCGGATGAACAGCACGCCCAGGGTGCCGGGGCCGCAGTGGGAGGTCACGGTGGAACCGGCGGTGGTTTCGATGATCTCCTCAAAGTCCGGGACCAGCTCCAGGAGCTTCAGCCGCACGGCCTCCACCGCCTCCGGGGCGCAGCGGGTGTGGGTGATGAACACCCGGTGCTTGTTGACGTCGTCCCGACCCCGCAGCCGGTCGTCGGTATATTGCAGCATCACCTTGTCGATGGGGCCGCGATACTTCTTGCCAGGGATCATTTTGCCGTCCTTCACTTCGATGCAGGGCTTCAGCTTCAGCAGGTTTCCGCCGAAGGCGCTGAGGGCCGAACAGCGGCCGCCCTTGTACAGATAGTCCAGCCGGTCGATGACGAAGCTGGCCTCCACCTGGGGAGCCAGGTCCGTGCAGGCCTTCTGGATCTCCTCCGCCGTCTGTCCGGCGGCGGCCAGCTCCGCCCCGTGGAGCACCAGCAGGCCCTGGCCGGTGGAGAGGTTCCGGGAATCCACCACATACACCTGGCCGATGTCCGCCGCCGCAATGCAGGCGTTCTGGTAGGAGCTGGAAAAGTCGCTGCTGATGCAGAAGTGCACGATGCTGTACCCCTGCTGGCGCCAGTGGCGAAACTCCCGGACATAGTCAAACACGTTGACGGCGCTGGTCCGGGGCAGCTGCCCGCTGGCGTCCACATAGTCATAGATGATTTCCGGCGTGATCTCCACGCCGTCGCGGCCCACCTTGTCGCCGCAGTGCACCGACAGGGGGGTGATGGCAATGTCGTACTTTTCGATCAGCTCCGGCGATAAGTCGCAGGTGCTGTCCGAGGTGATCTTTACCTTCATTTGCTGCTTTTCTCCTTACGTTAAGGCCCCGGGCCGGGCCCGGCGGCGATTTGAGCAAGAGTTTTTCCCAATTCTTCCTTTTGCGGCGCTTCCAAAACTGCCGCGCATGATATTATATCGGAAAAGCCCCCGGGATGCAAGGAAAACCTGCCGTTTCCCCGGGAAAAAGTGCGGCAGTTCTCGTGATCTGCCGCACTTTTGTGATTTTATTCCTCAAAGAGACTGGCCTGGTAGGGCAGGCCCGCCTGGCCGATATTCCGGCGCTGGGCGGCGTTTTCCTCCGTCAGCGCGTCGGTAATGGCCATTTTGCGGATGATGTTCCGCACGGTGGCGTCCAGGGCCGTCCCCTCCCGATAGTCGGCAGGGAAGATGAAGTCCACCCGCCCCTTGGCCAGCAGGTCCTCCACCCCCTGGCGGTTCTCCTGCTGATACACGGCGATGGCCTGGCCGCCATAGGCCCGCATCATCTTCATGCACGGCACGTCGGACAGTCCGTCGCCGATGTAGATCATGTTGGTAAAGGGCACCCGCTTGCTGTCGTCGGGCATGGAGTCGTTCAGGCTCTTGTCGTCGGACACATCCAGAACGCCCTTGTTGATGCGATAGACGAACTGGGTCTTGTTGGTGAAGTTTACGTCCAGCTTGGGCCAGGAGGCCAGCCCGTCCCGGTCATAGAAGAACTCACAGGCGTAGATCTCCCGGAACTCCCGGGCGATGCCGCTGCCCTCGATGATCTCCCGCAGGCCGGAGGAGATGACATAGTGCTCCACCTGCACCCCCTGGCTGCGGCCGAAGGCGTTGATGCGGCCGAACCAATCCGCCACCCCGGGGAACAGCTCCAGGCTGTGGCCGCAGCGCACCAGAAACTCCCGGTCCAGCCGGATGTTCTGGGTCCGGCACTCGGCGATCATGGTGTACATATACGCCAGAAGGCCGTCCATGCGGTTCTCCCGGCCGAAATCGTTGGCCTTTTTCCAAAACTCCGCCGGGGTATAGCCCAGAGCCGGGATAAAGGCGTAGTCCTCCATATCCGTGGTGCACAGGGTCTTGTCAAAGTCATACAGCAGGGCCACGATGGGCGTCATACTGCCACCTCCTTGCAGATAAGGCAAAAGCGGCCGCCGGGCCGCTTTTGACAGAATGATTCACCGCCGGTCGCCGCCGTTATAGTTGCGGCCAAACTGCAGGTCCTCCAGATTCAGCTTGAAATCCAGGGGGAAGGGGGACTCCTCCTCTTTCTTCTCCTGAAACTCCGGCTGCGGCTCCGGTTCGGCGGCAGACTCCGGCTGGGGGGCCTCCTCCTGGGGAACAGGCTCCGCGTCCGCCACGGGCACGGCGTTCTCCTCCGGGGCGGGCAGGGTCACCGCCTCGTTCTCCGGCTCCTGGTCCTCCTGCTCCGGGGCATTGCGCTCCGGCAGAGAATCCAGAAACGCCAGCTGCTGGGCGCACAGGTCCCGGCTGCGCTGGATGAAGTCCGCCGTCTCGCTCTGGGCCGTTGCCAGCTTCTCCCAGGAATCCCGGATCTCCTGCTGGAGCTGCCGGGCCTGGACATCCGCCTCGCCCCGGGCGTCGGCAAGGATCTGCTCCGCCTGGGCCTGGGCATCGGCGATGGTCTTTTCCTTCTCCGCCTGGGCGTCGGCCACCATCTGGGCCGCCATCTTCTGGGCCGCCAGCAGGGTGGAGCGCATGGCGTCCTCGGTGGCCCGGTATTCCTCCACCTTTTCCGCCAGCATCTTCAGCTTGGCCTTCAGGGTGGTGTTGTCCTTATACAGGGCGGTATAATCCTCCGTCAGACCGTCCAGAAACTCGTCCACGGCCGTCATGTTATAGCCGCTGGTCAGGCCGGTGGACTTGGGAAAGGTTTTTTCGGAAACTTCCTGGGGTGTGTACATGCTCTATCCCTCCGTATTCTCTCTCGGTCCGTCACATATACAGGCCGCTGTTTTCCAGTCCGTCGATCAGGTCCCCCATCAGGTCCACCGAATAGGGGGTGACGATATAGGTCTTGGCCGCCACGCGCTTGACGTTGCCGCTGGTGGCATAGGCCACGCCGGACACGAAGTCCAGCAGACGCCGGGCGATATCCGGGTCGGTGTTCTCCATATTCATCACCACCGTGCGCTTTTCTATCAGATGGTCAGCGATGGTGTTGGCATCCTCGTCAAACTTCACCGGCTTCATCAGCACCACCTTCAGCTGCCCGGCGGAGTTGATGTTCACCACCTTGCTGCGGCGGTCGTCGCTGCGGCGCTCCTCGTCCCGGCGGGGACGCTCCGGGCGCTCCTCCTGATACTCCTCCGGTTCATCCTCCTCGTCATAGGGGTGGATAAACTTTCTGAACTCGTCCTTCAGGCTCATATGCGTCCCTCCTGTTCTTTATTTCGTATAGTCCCGCGCGCCGAAGATCGCCGTGCCCACCCGGATCATGTTGCTGCCGCACCGGATGGCGTCGGCGAAGTCGCCGCTCATGCCCATTGAGAGATATTCCATCTTATTATCGTATATTTTTGCATTGATGTCAACATAAAGCCAGCGCATTTTCTCGAAATATGCCAAATTTCCGTGGGGCTCCGCCGCCACCGGGGGGATGGTCATCAGTCCCCGCACCTGCACATGGGGCAGGGCCCGGGCCATTTCCGCCGCAGCGTGGATCTGATCCGGGGAAAAGCCGCTTTTGGCGGCCTCGCCGCCGATGTTCACCTCCAGCAGGATATCCTGGCAGAGCTCCAGTCTTCCGGCGGCCTTTTCGATCTCCTGCAAAAGCTCCGTGCTGCCCACAGACTGGATCAGATCGGCCTTGCCCACCACCTGGCGGACCTTGTTGCGCTGCAAATGGCCGATAAAGTGCAGGGGACGGCCCTCATAGGCGTTTTCCGCCAGCTTGGCGGTCATCTCCTGGACCCGGTTTTCCCCCAGGGCGTCAATACCGGCGGCAATGGCCTCCTGGCAGGCGGCAGCGTCGTTCATTTTGCTGGCGCCCACCAGGATGATGTCGGCGCCGGTGCGGCCGGTCTCCCGGGCCGCCTGGTCCATCTGCTGCCGGACGGCGGCAATGTTCTCCGCAATAGACATAGTGAAAGCCTTCCTTTCCCGTATTAATCTCCTGTCAATATCTGTGAGCCGTCCAGGGTGACGCCGGTCATGATGACCTCGTCCCCGGGACGCAGGGTGTCCAGTCCGTCGGTGTTCTGGGGCACCGACACCAGCACATAGTCATCTCCCTGGTACACCATGTCCACCGGCTTGAACCGGGAGAAGCTGCCCTGGGCGCAGTAAACCCCCAGGGTCCCGTCCTCCTGCTGCCGCAGGCACACGGAGGGCAGACGCAGCCCGGTGTAGCTGTGGAGCACGATCTGGGCCGTCTGGTGCCGCAGCTGGGTGGTCTCCGCCAGATACTCCCGGCAGGCCAGCACCACCACGCACCGGCCGTCCTCCGCCGGGCCGACGGAGTGGACCGTGGCGGCGATGTCATCGGTGATGCCTTTGGTCAGCCGCAGGGACACGCTGCCGCAGCCGGCGATGCGCTGGGCCTCCTCCTGGGTGACGGCGGCGGCATAGTACCAGGTGTTGCCGTAGATGAGCTTTCCCACGTTGGCGTTATTCTCCCCGGCGGCCAGCTTGTCCAGGGCGCCGGGGGTCAGGTCCCCCAGCCCCGCCGGGGTCAGCACGGACTCGTATCCGTCGCACACGGCGGAGTAGGTCCCCGCCCGGGGGGCGGTGATGTTGGACGCACCGGTGAGTCCCGCCTGCAGAGAGTCGATCTCGTCCTGCACGGCGGTGATCTCGGCCTTGATCTCCTGGCTGGAGGTATAGGCCCGGCTGCGCTTGACGATGGCGGCCTTCAGCTGGGACAGGTCGCCGGAGGCGGCGGTATAGTCCCCGCCGGTGAGGTTCTTCCGCAGGGCCATGATGTCGTCGGAGATGGAGCCGTCCAGCTTCAGGGCGGCGTCGGGGTTCAGGTAGGAGGACAGGGCATACTCCAGCTGCTCCAGCTGAAGCCGCTTGGCCTGAATCTGGGCCACGGCCTCCAGGGCCCCGGGGCTGTCATAGGTGGCGGCGATGACCTGGCCCTGGCCCACCTTCTCCCCCTCCTCCCGGGTAGGACTCAGGGTCTCGGCGTCGGTGCGGAAGGTCTCCTCCTCCCGCACCAGCCAGCCGGAGGCCTCCACGGCGTCCTCCGTGGTGCTGGTATACACCCGGGTGGTGGCGTAGGGGTTCGTCAGATACCGCACCCCCTGGACCAGGAAATAGAACACCACCGCCGCCGCCAGGGCAATGGACAGAATTTTGAATACGCGGGTGGATTTCATGGCGTAACCTCCTTTGGTGGCCGGGTGATGGTGTTGGGGCGCTGCCGCGCGCCGGGGCATGTCTCAAAAATTCTCCGTGCCCAAGGTTTTGCCCGGGGCAAAACGCTTGACGGCCTTCCGGCCGGGGCGCTATTGCGCCTCCGACGGCAGGCATGGGTCATACAGGGCCACCGGGTGCAGCGGGACGATGGTAGATATAGCGTGCTTATAGATCACCTGCTGCCTGTTGCCCAGATGCCGCAGGGCGGCATCCGGGGCCCCGTGATTTTATTCCGCACGGGCGAAGTGAATCCGCCCGTGCCCAAGGCTTTGCCTGCGGCAAAGCGCTTGTGCGCCCTGTCGGGCGGCGGCGCTATTGCGCCTCCGACGGCAAGCCCGGGTCGTTCAATGGCACCGGATGAACCGGAATGATGGTGGATATTGCGTGCTTGTAAATCACCTGCTGCCTGCCGTCGGTGTCCAGCACCACGGTGAAGCTGTCGAAGCCGGTGACGCTGCCCCGCATCTGGAAACCGTTCATCAGAAACACGGTCACGGGCAGGCTCTGCTTGCGGACTTTGGTCAAAAAAATGTCCTGAAGGTTGTTTTTCTGCATAACGAATGCTCCTTTTCTCTTTGTGCGGACGGCTGTCCGCCTGCCCTTATCCTAAGCCATGGGCCGTGAGAAAATCTGTCGCATTCTGTAAAGCCGCCGGGAAATCCGGCTCCTTGTCCCAGTAGATCCAGTGGATCGCCGGGTTCCGCCGCAGCCAGGTCAGCTGCCGCTTGGCATATTGGCGGGAGCGGAGCTTGACCTCCTCCACCGCCTGGTCCGCCGTGGCCGCGCCGTCGGCCACCGCCAGGAACTGCTTGTATCCGATGGCCTGCAGGGCCGTGGCGTCCCGGGGAAGGCCCCCGTCCAGAAGCGCCTGCACCTCCTGCAAAAGCCCCCGGCGGACCATCTCGTCCACCCGGCGGTCGATGCGCTCCCGCAGGTCCTCCCGGTCCCGGAAGTTCAGCCCGATATAGAGGGCCTGGTACCGGTCGGGCTTTTCCCGGCCCCGCTTGTCCCGCCGGGACATGGGTTCCCCGGTCTCCTCGTATACCTCCAGGGCCCGGAGAATGCGCTTTTCGTCCCGCAGGTGCAGCCGCGCCGCCGTCTCCGGGTCCACGGCCTCCAGCCGCCGCAGCATCTCCTGAGGCCCCAGCTCCCGCAGCTCCTGCTGAAGCCGCAGGCGGGTCTGCCCCCCCTGGCAGCCGGGGGCAAAGTCGTCTCCCCGGATCAGGGCGTCCAGATACAGGCCCGTGCCACCGGCCAGCACCGGGAGCTTTCCCCGGCTGAGGATATCCTGAATGCAGGCGTCCGCCGCCTGGCAGAACCGGGCCGCAGACCACTGCTCCGCCGGGTCCGCCACGGCAATCATGTGATGGGGGACCCCCTCCATCTCCTCCGCTGTGGGGGCGGCGGTGCCGATGGTCATGCCCCGGTAGATCTGCATGGAGTCCACGGACACCACCTCGCCGTTCAGCCGCCGGGCCAGGGCCACGGCCATTTTCGTTTTTCCGCTGGCGGTGGGACCCACCACGCACAGAACGGTCATAGGCGGCTCCTTTCCCGGGCTGTCACGCCCGCTTGAACATCTTCTCCACCTGGTATTTGCTGAGCTTCACTACCACCGGGCGGCCATGGGGGCAATACTGGATCTCCCCGGACTGGACCCGGTCCACCAGACGCCGCAGCTCGGCGGGGTCGGTGTGCATCCCGGCCTTGATGGCGGATTTGCAGGCCATGGTGGACAGCAGGCTGTCCCGGGCCGCGTCCGGGTCCGCCCGGTTCAGCCGCAAGTCCTCCGCCAGCTCCTCCAGGGCCCCGGCGGGGTCGTCGATATCGCCGGGTACCTCCCGCACCAGCACCGCGCCGCCGAAATCCTCGCACCGGAAGCCATACCGCTCCAGCAGCGGCAGCTGCTCCAGCACCGCCGCGCAGTCCTCCGGCGGCAGCTCCACCGCCAACGGCTCCAGCAGGGTCTGGGTCATCACCGGCTCCGCGGCGGCCTTCAGCGCGTCGAACCGCACCCGCTCATGGGCGGCGTGCTTGTCGATGAGCCACACATTCTCCCCCTCGTCCTCGCAGATGATATAGGTCCGCAGCACCTCCCCGGCGATGCGCCAGGGGGCCTCATGCGGCGGATCCAGAGTCACCTGCTCCGGCAGGGATACCGTCTCCTGCACAGGCGGTTCCTCCCGCACAGGCGCCGGTTCCTGCGGCTCTGCCGCAGGGGCCGGGGTCGGCGGGGTGATGTGATAGCTGACGCCGGGCCGGGCCGTGGGGGCCGTGAAGGCCTTCCCCGGCTCCGGGGCCACGTCCCGCACCGCCAGGGCCGGCTGTTCCGCCGGGTGCACCGGCCGGGCCGGGGCGGCGGGCCGGGCAGTATAGCTGCCCAGCGGCGGCTTCTCCGGCTGGGGCTTCTGCTGCTGCCGGAACTCCTGGGCGGTCATGGTCCGGTAAAAGGGCTTTTCCTCCTGCCGGGCGGGCTGTTCCGCCCGGTTCAGGGCGTCCATGACGGTATAGTACACCGCGTCAAAGGCGGTTTTGTCGGATACGAATTTCACCACGGTCTTGGCCGGGTGCACGTTCACGTCCACCCGGTCCTCCGGCAGGGTCAGATGCAGCACGCAGCCGGGGAACTTCCCCTTCAGCAGGCGGTTGCGGTACGCCTCCTCCAGGGCTGCCGACAGCAGCTGGCTTTTCACGAACCGGCCGTTGACGAAGAACAGCTGGCGGCCCCGGGTGCCGTGGCCGTTCAGGGGCCGGGTCACATAGCCCGACACCTGCACGTCGCCGCCGCAGCCCCGGACCTCCTGCAGGCCCATGGCGAAGTCCCGGCCCATGGCCGCGTATACGGCGGACAGCAGCTGCCCGTCGCCGGGGGTGTGGAGCACCTCGGCCCCGTCCCGCAGCAGCTTGAAGGACACCTCCGGATGGCTCAGGGCCAGGTGCTGGACGATACCCGCCACGGCGGCCCCCTCGGCGCTGTCTTTTTTCATGAATTTCATCCGGGCGGGGGTGTTGTAAAACAGGTCCCGCACGCAGATGGTGGTGCCCTCCGGGCACCCGATCTCCTCCACCTGGCCGGGCACGCCCCCCTCCAGATGCAGGGAGGCCCCGGTCTGGGCCCCGGTCTGGCGGGTCAGGATATCCACCCGGGACACGGCGGAAATAGCCGCCAGGGCCTCCCCCCGGAAGCCCAGGGTGCCGATGGCAGCCAGGTCCCCGGCGGTGCGCAGCTTGCTGGTGGCATGGCGCAGAAACGCCGTGGGCAGCTGCTGGGGCGCGATGCCGCAGCCGTTGTCTGTCATCCGCAGATAGGTGAGGCCCCCGTGCTGCACCTCCGCCACGATGGCGGTAGCCCCGGCGTCCAGGGCGTTTTCCAGCAGCTCCTTGGCCACGCTGGCGGGCCGCTCCACCACCTCGCCGGCGGCGATCAGGTCCGCCACGTGCCGGGGCAGGCATTGAATATCAGGCATAGAGTTGTCCTTTCGTGTTACGTCAGCTTCTTTTTCAGCTCATACAGCAGCTGCAGGGCCTCCAGGGGCGTCAGGGAGTCCACCTGGGCCCGGCGCAGCCGGTCGATGACCTCCCCCTCGGCCACGGCGGCAAAGGACACCTGGTCCTCCCGGGGGGCGGGAGCCGCCGCCGGACGGCCGGACTCCTCCTCCAGCTGCCGGAGGATCTTTCTGGCCCGGGACACCACCGCCTCCGGCAGGCCCGCCAGCTTGGCCACCTCGATGCCGTAGCTGCGGTCCGCGCCGCCGGGGACGATCTTCCTCAGGAACACGATCTCCTCCCCCCGGGTGCGGACGGCGATGTTATAGTTCTTCACGCCGGGAAGGGTCCCCTCCATGGCGGTCAGCTCGTGATAGTGGGTGGCAAACAGGGTCTTGGCCCCCAGGCGCTTGGGGTCGGCGCAGTATTCCAGCACCGCCCGGGCGATGCTCATGCCGTCGAAGGTGGAGGTGCCCCGGCCGATCTCGTCCAGGATCAGCAGGCTGTCGGCGGTGGCGGTGCGCAGAATGTCGCTGACCTCCGTCATCTCCACCATAAAGGTGGACTGTCCCGCCGACAGGTCGTCGGAGGCCCCGATGCGGGTGAAGATCCGGTCCACGATGCCAAGCCTTGCGGCCTTGGCCGGGACAAAGGACCCGATCTGGGCCATGAGCACCATCAGCGCCACCTGGCGCATATAGGTGGACTTGCCCGCCATGTTGGGGCCGGTGATGATGGACACCCGGTCCTCGCTGCGGCCCATATAGGTGTCGTTGGGCACAAACAGGGCGTCAGGCCGCATGGCCTCCACCACCGGGTGGCGTCCCTGGTGGATTTCGATGACCCCGGACTCGTCCACCGCCGGGCAGCAGTAGTTGTTCTTCACTGCCACCGCTGCCAGGGAGCACAGGCAGTCCGCCTCCGCCACGGCGGCGGCGGTGGCCTGGATCCGGGCCACATGGCCGCTCAGCTCCTGCCGCAGCCGGGTGAACAACTCATATTCCAGGGCCGATACCCGGTCCGAGGCGGACAGGATGTCGTGCTCCAGGTCCTTCAGCTCTTGGGTGATGTATCGCTCGCCGTTGACCAGGGTCTGCTTGCGGATATAGGTGTCCGGCACCTGGTCCTTGAAGGAGTTGGACACCTCGATGTAGTATCCGAACACCTTGTTGTATCCGATCTTCAGGGTGCGGATGCCGGTTTTCTCCTTTTCGGCGGCCTCCATAGAGGCGATGACGCCCTTGCCGCCATGGAGGATGCTCCGCAGGCGGTCCACCTCCGGGTCGAAGCCGTCCCGGATGAACTCCCCCTCCCGGACGGAGAAGGGGGGATCGTCGCACAGGGTGCGGCCGATGAGGTCCGTCAGGTCCTCCAGGGTGTCCAGCTGGGCCAGCTCCCCCAGGCGGCCCCGGTCAAAGGCCGACAGCAGCTCCTTCACATGAGGCAGCCGCGCCATGGCGTTTTTCAGGGCTACCACGTCCCGGCCCCCGGCGGTGCCGTATACGATGCGGCCCACCAGGCGCTCCATGTCGCCGATGCCCGTCAGGGCCAGGGCCAGCTCCTCCCGGATCATGGTGTGGTCCACCAGCTGGCCCACGGCGCCGCTGCGGCGGGTGATGGCCGTTACGGACAGCAGGGGCCGCTCCAGCCAGCTGCGGAGCATCCGCCCGCCCATGGGGGTCTTGGTCTTGTCCAGCACCCAGAGGAGGCTCCCCTTCTTCTCCTTGCTGCGCAGGGTCTCCGTCAGCTCCAGGTTCCGCCGGGCCGTCAGGTCCAGCTCCATGAACTGCCCCTGCTGGTAATAGTCCAGGTCGTCCACATGGCGCAGGTCGGTTTTCTGCGTCTCGTGGAGATAGTCCAGCAGGGCTCCCAGCGACAGCGCCGCCGCGGGATTCCCCTTTGGCAGCCGTCCCGCAGCCTCATCGCCGAACTGGGTGCGGACGGTCCTTTCCGCCTCCTGCAATTGAAAGCGCCCGGCAGGCAGCCGCTCCACATGGCAGTGGAGCTTATCCTGCATCAGACTCAGCAGCGGCCCGCAGTCGTAGGCCGCCTGGTTCACCACCGCCTCCGCCGGGGAAAACCGCCCCAGCTCGTTGAGCAGGTGCTCCGCCCGGTCCGGACCCTGGAAGGCAGTGACGTGGGTCTTGCCGGTGGAGATGTCGCACACGCTGAAGCCCGCGCAGGTGTCGTCCAGATACAGCCCCGCGCAGAAGTTGGAGCGTCCCTCCTCCAGGCAGGCCGCGTCAATGACCGTGCCGGGGGTCACCACCCGGATGATGTCCCGGTCCACCAGGCCCTTGGCCGTGGCAGGGTCCTCGGTCTGCTCGCAGATGGCCACCTTGTAGCCCTTGGCAATAAGCCGGGCAATATAGGCGTCCGAGGCGTGATAGGGGATGCCGCACATGGGGATCTTCTCCTCGAAGCTCTTGTTCTTGTCCTTATCCCGGGTGGTCAGGGTCAGGTCCAGCTCCTTGGACGCCTTCCGGGCGTCGTCGCCGAACATCTCGTAAAAATCTCCCAGCCGGAAAAACAGGATGGCGTCCTGATTCTGTTCCTTAATCTGCAGATACTGCTTCATCATGGGGGTCAGCTCTGCCATGGTTTCACCCGCGCTTTCTGCCGCATAGGCGGCTGATCTGTCGAATGGTGGTGGAAAACATTGTTGAAAAGTGCAAAACTTATTGTTCTATGGGGCATATGCCCGCTTCGCGGCGTTGGCCGTGATATCTTACGCATCAAAAAGCCTCGCAGAGTTTGCCGCCCGCAGGCGGCAAATGAAATGCAATCATTTTCGGCCGGGGCGTGTACCTGGCCGAAAATACTTCTCGGTCTGCAAGTGTGGAATTGGTTCGCCCATGGCGGACCAATTATGCGCGCAGCAGACCGCGGGCCTTTTGTCCAAAAAGGGCAAGGCCCTTTTTGGACAGTTTTATGCATCAAAAGAACAACGTTCTTTTGATGCAGGAAGCATCTCCCCGAACAGGGCCCAGGTGTTGCTGTCGGTGATCTTCACGTCCCGATACTGGCCCAGGGCGGACTTGTCCCCCACCAGGTGCACCAGCCGCCCCCCCGCCGTCCGGGCGGACAGGGGCCACCGGGTGTCGTCGGTTTCGCCGTCCACCAGCACCCGCAGGGTCCGGCCCACATACCCGGCGTGGAGCCGGGCAGAAATCTCGTTCTGGGTGCTGCACAGAATGTCGAACCACTTCTGCTTCTCCGCCCGGGGCACCGGATCGTCCATTCTGGCTGCCGGGGTGCCGGGCCGGGGGGAGAAGATGAAGGTGAACAGGGCGTCGAATTCCACCTGCCGCACCAGGTCCACCGTCTCCATGGCCTCGGCCTCCGTCTCGCCGGGGAAGCCGATGATCACGTCCGACGTCAGCACCAGGTCCGGCATGACCTTCCGGGCATAGCCGATCAGGTCCAGGTATTTCGCCCGGTCATAGGGGCGGTTCATGGCCCGCAGCACCCGGTCGCTGCCGGACTGCACCGGCAGGTGCAGCTGGTGGGCCACGTGGCGGCTCTGGGCCATGGTGTCAAACAGCTTATAGCTGGCATCCTTGGGCTGGGACGACATAAAGCGGATCAGGTAGTCGCCGTCGATCTTGTCCAGCTCCCGCAGAAGGTCCGCAAAGTCCCAGGGCTCCGGCAGGTCCTTTCCGTAGGAGTTCACGTTCTGGCCCAGCAGGGTGATCTCCTTGAAGCCCTCCGCCGCCAGCTGGCGGACCTCCTCCACGATCTTCTCCGGGGCGCGGCTGCGCTCCCGGCCCCGGACATAGGGGACGATGCAGTAGGAGCAGAAGTTGTTGCACCCATACATGATGGACACCCACGCCCGAACCCGGCCCTCCCGGACCACGGGCATCCCCTCGGCAATGGAGCCGTGCTCGTTCTCCACGGAGAACACCCGGCCCCGGCGGGTATACACCTGATACAGAAGCTCCGGGAACTTCCACAGGGCCTGGGGCCCGAACACCAGGTCCACATGGCGATAGCTGGTCCGGACCTTCTCCGCCACCTCCGGCCGCTGGGCCATGCAGCCGCACAGGCAGATGATCTGCTCCGGGTTCTGCTTCTTGGTGTGGGTCAGGGCGCCCAGGGTGCCGTATACCCGCTTTTCCGCATGGTCCCGGATGGCGCAGGTGTTCATCACCACAATGTCCGCCCGGGCGGCATCGTCGGTGAACTCGCACCCCATGTCCCGCAGCATCCCCAGGATATGCTGGCTGTCGGCCACGTTCTGCTGGCACCCGAAGGTGTCCACCAGAGCCAGAGGCGTCCGGCCCCGGGCCTGGTGCATGGCGTGGATTTTTTCGGTAAATTCCCGCTGGCGGGCCATCTGCCCGTCGTCGAGAAGCACTTGCTTTCTGTCCAATGGAAACCTCCCAGCCGCCCCGTGTCGTGAAAAAGGCGGCACTTCCCTAATTTATACTAAAACCTGTTAAAAAGCTCGAAGAGCTTTTTATAGCACCGAAGGTGCGTCAGGTTTTGCATGAGACGCCGCAGCGTGCTTTTGCACGCTGCGCGTGCGCGCAGCGCACGGGATTCTTGATTCAAATATTTGAATCAAGAATCAGTATTAATAATTCATCATACCACATTTTCCGGCCTGATACAAGAAAGCCCGCCGGGAAAAATGGCGAAAAATTTGTGTCCTGGGCGCTTTATCTTGTCCATGGAATATGGTATACTGGATAAAATATCGAAAAAACGAGGACATCGCACCATGAGAGACAACGAAACCAGACGGCCCGCCCCCCAGGCGGAGGCCGACGGCCTCATCGAGGGCCGCAACGCTGTGATCGAGGCCCTGCGGGCCGGAACGGCCATTGACAAGATCTATCTGGCCAAGGGCGAGACGGACAAGACCCTGGGCCATATCGCCTCCCGGGCCCGGGAGGCCGGTGTGGTGGTGGTGGAGGCGGACCGGCGGAAGCTGGACGCCATGAGCCGCACCCACTCCCACCAGGGGGTCATCGCCCTGGCCGCCGTCCGGGAATACGTCAGCGTCCAGAGCATCCTGGATGCCGCCGCCGCCAAGGGGGAGCCGCCTCTGCTGGTGGTGTGCGACGAGATATCCGACCCCCACAACCTGGGGGCCATCCTCCGCACCGCCGAGTGCGCCGGGGCCCACGGGCTCATCATCCCCAAGCGCCGCTCCGCCGGGCTCACCGCCATCGTGGGGAAAACCTCCGCCGGGGCCGTCAGCTATCTGCCGGTGGCCCGGGTGGCCAACCTGACCTCCGTCCTGAAGGACCTGAAAAAACAGGGGGTCTGGATCTTCGGCACCGCCGCCGGAGCCTCCACCAACCTGTACAGCGCCGATCTCAAGGGCCCGGCGGCCATTGTCATCGGCTCCGAGGGAGATGGCATGAGCCGCCTGGTGGCGGAAAACTGCGATTTCCTGGTCAGCATCCCCATGAAGGGGCATATTTCCTCCCTGAACGCGTCGGCGGCCGCCGCCATCCTGCTGTATGAGGCCGTGCGCCAGCGCCGGGGATAACAACGAGGGATCACCATGCGTAACGAAGACATGCGGCCCACGCCGCCGGAGATGGACTTCACCATAGACGACATTCTGGACGAATTCGGCTCGGGTGGGTCCCGAAGGGACCCGGAGCCGGAGCCTGCCCCGGAACCGGAGCCCATCCCCGAACCCGAACCGGTCCCCGAGCCGGAGCCGGCCCCCGAACCGGAACAAGAGCCGGAACAAGAACCACAACCAGAACCCGAACCGGAACCGGAGCCTGTTCCGGAGCCGGAGTATCATCCGGACGACGAACCGCCCCGGGAGAACCCCCTGGACCGGCTGCGCCGCCGCTTCCGGCAGCGGCAGGAGGACCCGGACGAGCCCCGGGCCGTTCCGGAGGAGGACGACGAGGACGGCGTCCTGCCGGAGCGGGTGCCTTTGAGGGAGCGCCTGTCCGCCGCCGCCCAGTGGGTCCGGGACCGCATCCCCGCCCGGGACCTGGAAAACCCGGACGACGCCCCGGAGGAGCCGCCGGAGCCGGAGCCCACCATGGACGACGCCGCCCGGGAGCAGAAGTGGCAGTGCGCCCGGCTGCACCGGCAGCGTCTGCTGCTGACGGCGCCCACCCTGCTGGCCATAGCCGTGGCCGTCATCGACGGGCTGGACCTGCTGTCCCAGGGGTGGTATGACCACGTCTGGCTGCGCTGCGGCATACCAGCGGGGCTGCTGGCCCTGTGCCTGCTGCTGAGCACCCGGCTGTGGCACGAGGCAGGGGAGAGCCTGGGCCATGGGCGCGTCACCGCCCCGGCGGCGGCGCTGGTGTGCGGCCTGGCAGCCCTGGCGGACAGCGCCCAGTGCCTGTTTCTGGGGCAATGCCCGAACCTGCCCTTTGCCGCCCCGGCGGCGGCGTTGCTGTATCTGTGCGCCTGCGGCCAATATCGCGCCGCCCGGGCCCGGTATGACAGCTTCCGCCTGGCCCAGCTGGGTGGCACGCCGCCGTATGTGGCCTCCGTCACCGCCGCCGGAGCCTGCAAGCAGCAGGGGCGTCTGGAGGGCTTTTACCGCCTGTGGCAGTCCCCGGACCCCGCCGCCCGGTGGCAGCCCATTCTGACGCCGCTGTACCTGGCCCTGGCCACGGTGCTGGCCCTGGTGGCAGCCCTCAGCGGGCACCAGATGAACCGGTTCCTCTGGCTGTGGTCGGCGCTGCTGTCGGCCACGGTACCCCTGTCCCTGCCCCTGTCCGGGACGCTGCCCCTGTCCCTGCTGTGCCGCCGCCTGCACAAAAGCGGCTGCGCCGTGGCAGGCTGGAGGGGGGCCCGGGCCATTACCGCCGCCCGCCGGGTGGTGGTCACGGACGAGGACCTGTTCCCGGCCGGGGTCCTGTCCCTGCACGGCAAGGAGAAGAACGAGCCCTCCGCCGCCCTGGGTACGGTGGAGCTTAACGGCCTGAAGGTATACGATCAGGAGATCGGCGAGGCCCTGGCCTATGCCGAGGCCCTGTGCCGGGCCGCCGGAAGCCAGCTGACGCCCCTGCTGCTGCAGCTGATGGACGGCCAGGTCAGCTTCCGCTACGACGCCCATGACCTGCACTATTACGAGGACGGCGGCATCGACTGCACCGTCCGGGGGGCCACGGTGGCCATGGGCAGCGCCTATTTCATGAAAAAGCGCCGCATCGCCCTGCCCCGGGACCTGAAAATGGAAACCGGTGTTTTCATGACGGTGGACGGCCGCCTGGCGGCCATCTTCGCGGTGAAGTACCTGCCCTCCCGGAACGTGGAGTGGGCCCTGCGGGCCCTGCGCCGGAACCGGGTGACCCCGGTGCTGGCCACCCGGGGCGTCAACATCACCCCCAATCTGCTGAAGCGGAAATTCCGCCTGAACGCCCGGCCCATTTACCCGGGAGTGGCCACCCGGCTGGCCCTGGCGGACCTGACCGCCCAGCCCGGGGAGACCCCCAACGCCCTGATCTATCGGGACGGCCTGCTGCCTATGGCGGAAACCGTCATCGGCAGCCAGCGGATGTGTCAGGCGGTGCGCTGGTCCACCGTCCTCAGCTGGATCGGCGGCCTGTGCGGCCTGGTGCTGTCGTACTATCTGACCACCGCCGGCGATTTCGCCGCCCTGTCGCCGCTGTACATGCTGGCCTTCCTGGTTCTGCTGCTGCTCCCCACCCTGCTGCTGTCGGGGCTGGTGAAGTATTACTAATACTTGTCCAAAATGCGCGAAACCTGCGGGCGGCAAACTCTGCGAGACCTTTTTAATAAGCAAAAAACTTCCCCTGCCTATGGCAGGGGAAGTTTTTGCGTTGTCTGGCAGGGAACCGGATCCCCTTGCTTTTGCGGGGTTACTGGAGCAGCAGCAGGCTGAACACCAGGGTGAACAGTGCCACCGTTTCGATAATACCGATGACAATGAAGTAGTTTGCCGTGCCCTTTCCGGTTTCGCCCAGAGCGTCGGCGGAGGCGGCGGCAACCTTGCCCTGGAAGAAGGCGGACAGGCCGATGGCCAGGCCCGCGAAAATGCCGGTGAACATGGCCAGAGCCGCGTCACAGCCGCCCTCCACGGCGCTGCGGATGAAGTTCATCAGCAGGAAGCCATAGATGGTCTGGGTCAGAGGTGCGCCGGAGAAGGCCACCATGATGAAGGGAGCGGGCTTGCCGTTGGCGTAGCACTTTTTCCACGCGCCCACGGAGGCCTGAGCCGCAAAGCCGGAACCGAACGCAGAGCCCATGGCGGACAGGCCCAGAGCGCACGCCATACCAATAAATTCGATATTCATAGTTGATCTCCTATCCGTTTATTTTTTGATTTTATCGTGCTTTTTAAAGGGATCGTAAGCAATACCGGCCCACTCCATACCCAGCTGACCGGAAAACTCCAGCAGGTTCAGGCGGACGCCGTGGACCACCACAGACAGCAGGCCCATGACGATGTTCAGCCCGTGACCGATCAGCAGGATCAGGACGGCGGCGATGACCAAGGGGCCCTTGAAGCCCAGGGCCATGTTGTTGAAGCTCTGAGCGATGGCCAGAGACGCCATGCCCACGGCAAACAGGCGGATGTAGCTCATGATGTTGCCGAAGGCGCTGATGGTGTTCAGGAACACCGTGAACGCGTCGCCCAGGCCCGCCTTCAGGCCCTGGCCGAAGCTCTTGTCCGGGGACATACCGCCGAACAGCACCACCAGCAGGAAGCCCGCGATGACCACGCAGGCCACAGGCATCAGATTCACCTGCTGGCCGATGACCAGGTACAGCACCACGAAATACAGCGCGTCGATGGCGGCCAGCCAGCCCAGGTCCGCCAGCCAGCTCAGGTCCTTCTCCCGGAGCTTGCGGCGGATGTTCATGACGCAGGCCAGCGACAGCTGCACCGTGCCCAGGATGAAGCAGAACTTCATGATGGTGTTCTGCTGGGTGGTGGATTCCACACCGAAGTGGGCGGGATAGTTGGCGAAGGTGGGGATCACCAGGCTCCGGAGCAAGGGCACGTCCATGGCCTGCTCCAGGCCGAACCAGGTGCCTGTCAGCGCGCCCCACACAATGGTGGCAATGGACAGCAGCCACAGCAGCTGCACCGCGGTGGACGCCTTCTTGCTTTTCAGGGTCATGACCAGCGCCGCCAGCAGGAACAGGCAGCCGTATCCGGCGTCGCCGATGATCATGGCAAAGAACAGGGTGAAGAAGCCCAGAAACCAGAAGGAAATGTCATACTCCCGGTAGCCGGGAACCACGCCCAGAATGTCGAACACCGGGATCATCAGCCGGGTGACCTTGTTGTACTTGACCTTGGTGGGGACCTTGTCGTCATCGGCGGCGGGGTCCTCCATAGCCCAGGCCCAGTGGGCCTGGGCGGCGGCCTTCTTGAAGCCCTCCGCCTCCGCCTCCGGGATATAGCCGGTGAGCCACACCAGGCCATCCTGGCTCTGGGACGTGTTGCTGACGGAGGAGTACTCGGCGGCGTTCTGGGTCTTGAGCATCTGGTCGTGGATGCTGGGCAGGTGCTTGGCGGCCTCGGTCAGGAAGGCCTGGCAGCTGCGAAGCCCCTGGTCGCAGTCGTCCCGCTCACGCCGCAGCTGACCCGGACCCTTATCGGGGATGGGGAACTCGGTGACGGGGTAGGTCCCCGGCAGGGGACCGATGGAGGCCAGGGTGGGCATTTTCCCCACCGGGGCCAGCCGGATCACACGCACGTCCGGGTCCGCCGCAAGGGCGGCCATGGTCTTTTTATCTGTCCGGTAAACATGGATGTCGAAGCCCTGGTCCTTCAGCTCCCGCAGCTCCTCCGGGGAGAAGTCGCCCCACTCGGCCAGCTTTTCCGCCGCCGCACCGGCGGCGGTTTTCTTCTCCTGCAGGGTCTTGCGGCGCTCCAGGCAGTCGGCCAGCTCCTTATAAAAAGGCTCAAAGTCCTTGTCGGACATGGGCGCGGTCTCCCGGCCCGGGCCGACGTACTCCTGCAGGGCCATGTCCATCCGGGACAGCTGCGCAAAGCGCTCCAGATGCCGCTGGTCGGCGCTGGCCTTTTCGGCGAAGTGGACGATGCCCAGGGTCCGCAGCCGGTCCAGCAGGGCGGTTTTTTCCGATGCGGCCGCCACAATGTGGACGACCTTCATTTTTTCGATCATCCGCTCACCTCCTGGAGCTTCTTCTTGGCGATCTTGCCCCGCACCACGGCGGAGGTCTGCTGGTCGCCCAGGTAGATGCCGATGACCCGGATGTTCTCCTTGGCCTCGGGGATCTTGACCTTTTCAAACAGGTTCACCCGCTGGGCCGTGGAGCGCAGCTCCTGCTCCAGAAGCTCCACCTGGCGGCGGAGGGTCTTTTCCAGAGCGTCCAGCCGGGCGATCTCCCGCAGGCGCACGGCGGCGGTGTCCACCCACAGGGGATAGTCCGCCACGTCGTATTGGATCTCCTCAAAGCTCAGCTCCTGGAACACCGGAACGGTGACACCGGCGATGTTCTCCTCGCCGCACACCACATGGTGGGGGCGGATCAGGGTCTCCAGGCGCTTGTCCGCCGGGAAGCTGTCGTTTTCCGCGAAAACGGCCACCCAGTCGTCCAGTCCCGCCACGGCGGCCCGGCGCTGCTGCTCCACCTGCTCCAGCTGGGCCGTTACCTGCATCACCACGGACTGCAGCTGCTGCTTTTTCAGCTGCAGGGTGGGCAGATAGCGCTGAAACTGCTTCAGGCGGTCCTTCTGCACCTTCAATTCATTTTTGGTAAGTTTGACAGCCATAGGCGCACCCTCATTCCACGGCGGACCGCTTGGGCCATCTCTCCTGGATGAGTCTGGTTTTCAGGCCGGTTTCGTTGGGCTCGAAGCACTCGGCCAGGATCTCCCAGCCCAGGTCCAGCGCCTCCTCCAGCGGGATATTCACGCTCAGGTCCATCAGCTTCGTTTCAAACAGGTGCCCGTATTTCAGCAGCTTTTCGTCCCACTCGGACATCATGAAGCCCATGGACTTCTTTTCCAGACTCTCCTTATAGGCGCTGTACAGCCGGATCATGCCGTCCATCAGGGCCCGGTGGTCGCTTCTGGTCTTGTCGTTGACGTTCTGCTTCAGGCGGGACAGGGAGCCGAAGGGCTCGATGTGGCCGTTTTTCAGGTAATACTGGCCCTCGGTGATATAGCCGGTGTTGTCGGGCACCGGGTGGGTCACGTCGTCGCCGGGCATGGTGGTAACGCCCAGGATGGTGATGGAGCCCGCGCCCTCAAAGTCCACGGCCTTTTCATAGCGGGCGGCCAGGCAGCTGTACAGATCGCCCGGATAGCCCCGGTTGGAGGGCACCTGTTCCATGGTGATGGCCATTTCCTTCTGGGCGTCGGCGTAGTTGGTCATATCCGTCAGCAGCACCAGCACGCGCTTTCCGGCCAGGGCGAACTGCTCCGCCACGGCCAGGGCCATATCGGGCACCAGGGTGCATTCCACGGTGGGGTCGGAGGCGGTGTGGATGAACATCACCGTGCGGCCCATGGCGCCGCTCTTTTCCAGGGTGTCCCGGAAGTACAGATAGTCGTCGTACTTCAGGCCCATGCCGCCCAGGACGATGATGTCCACCTGGGCCTGCATGGCGATGCGGGAGAGCAGCTGGTTATACGGCTCGCCGGACACGGAGAAGATGGGCAGCTTCTGGCTTTCCACCAGGGTGTTGAACACGTCGATCATGGGGATACCGGTGCGGATCAGCTTGTTGGGCACGATACGCCGGGACGGGTTCACGGAGGGGCCGCCGATGGGGATCATATTCTCCGTCAGGGCGGGGCCGTTGTCCCGGGGGACACCGGCGCCGTCGAAAATGCGGCCCAGCAGGTGGTCGGAGAAGGACACCATCATGGGGCGGCCCAGGAAACGGACCGGGTCCGTGGTGCTGACGCCCTGGGTGCCGCTGAACACCTGCAGCGTTACCAGGTCCTTGTCCAGCTTGATGACGTTGGCATAGCTGTCGCCCACCAGGGCCAGGTCGCCGTTGCGGACGCCGGAGGCCCGGACCGTGACGACGTTACCCACGATGGACTCAATTTTCGTGTAAACTTTCTGCATATTGACTCCCCTCTCAACCCGCTGCCTTGCTCAGGTAAAAGTCCTTGAGCCGCTTTTCCTGGGCCTCAAATTCCGGGGTGCGGAACACGGTGTTGTGCCAGTCCAGGAACTCCTGCCGGACCTGGTTGAAGAAGGCGCGGATCTCCTTTTTGTCGCTGAGTGCGAAGTCCCGGGTCAGCACGTCATACAGCACGTTGAACTCGTGGATCTGACGGTCGGGATCGCAGGCCGCGTCGATGGGATCGAAGGAGTTCTGCTGCAGATACACCGCATCCAGCAGCTCGCCCTTCTGGTATACGATATAGTCCTCGGCGGAGGTACCCTCCTCGCCGATGACCTTCATCATCTGGTTGATCTCGTTGCTGCGCTTGAGGATGCTGCGGGCCTGCTCCACCCGCTCCATATCCACCACGCCCCGGTACTTGGACCAGGAGTCGATGGGGTGGATGGCGGGGTATTTGCGGGCGTCGGACCGCTCGCGGGACAGACCGTGGAACGCGCCCACCACCTTCAGGGTGGCCTGGGTCACGGGCTCCTCGAAGTTGCCGCCGGCGGGGGACACGGTGCCGCCGATGGTGACGGAGGCGATCTTGCCGTTCTTCAGGCGGACCTTACCGGCCCGCTCATAGAAGGAGGCGATGACGGACTCCAGATAGGCGGGGAAGGCCTCCTCGCCGGGGATCTCCTCCAGACGGCCGCTCATCTCACGCATGGCCTGGGCCCAGCGGCTGGTGGAATCCGCCAGCAGCAGCACGTCCAGACCCATCTGGCGGTAATATTCCGCCATGGTGACGGCGGTGTACACCGACGCCTCACGGGCGGCCACGGGCATGGAGGAGGTGTTGCAGATGATGATGGTGCGCTCCATCAGGGAGCGTCCGGTGCGGGGGTCCACCAGCTCGGGGAACTCCTTCAGCACCTCCACCACCTCGCCGGCCCGCTCGCCGCAGGCGGCCACGATGACCACGTCCACGTCGGCGTTCTTAGCCTCCATGTGCTGCAGAACGGTCTTGCCCGCGCCGAAGGGGCCGGGTACGCAGAAGGTGCCGCCCTTGGCCACCGGCAGGAAGGTGTCGATGGAGCGGAGCTTGGTCACCAGGGTCTCATCCGGGCGCAGACGCTCCTCATAGCAGCGGATGGGCTGCTTCACGGGCCAGGAGAACACCATGGTCAGTTCCTTCTCCTCGCCGCTTTCGTTTTCCAGCACCGCCACGGTGTCCCGGACGTTGTACACGCCCTTTTCCCGGACGGATTTCACCCGCCAGCCCTGGTCCTTCAGGCCGAAGGGCACCATGATCAGGTGGGTGAACAGCCCCTCGGGCACGCTGCCCACGGCGTCGCCTGCGGTGACGTGGTCACCGGGCTTCACCAGGGGGGTAAACTCCCAGTCCTTGTTGGGGATGGGATCCAGATACACGCCCCGCTGCAGGAAGAAGCCGCACTGCTGCGCCAGCTCCGGCAGGGGGTTCTGCAGACCGTCGAACACCTGGGTCAGCAGGCCCGGGCCCAGCTCCACGCTCATCAGCTCGCCGGAGAGCTCCACCTTGTCGCCCACCTGGATGCCGTTGGTCATTTCATAGATCTGCATGCTGGCCGTGTCGCCGTTGACGCGGATGACCTCGCCCTTGAGCCGGTCATCGCCCACCAGGACATAGCCCACTTCATTCTTTCGGACGGAGCCGGAAAAGGTGGCTGCCACCAGATTCCCGTTCACTCCGGTCACATATCCTGTCACTTTGTCCATTTTGATTCTCCTGTTTCGTTATAGGCTGGAAACCTGCTGGCGGATGTTCTGCATTAGGCCGTCGAAGGCCCGCTTGCCGGACTCATACCGGAAGGTCCGCTGCCGCTCCAGCAGCTGCAGCTTCATGGCGTAGCCGTACAGGGCGTGGTCATCGAAGTTGTGCAGGCCGATCATGCCGTCCAGGCGGCGGAATTCCAGGTCCAGCAGCAGCCGCTCCCCCTCCAGGGGATTTTCGGCGTTCACCGCCGCCGTCACCGTCTGGACAATGCCGGCGTCCCGGTCGGAGGGCACGGCGCAGGGCCGTCCCAGCTTCACATTCCGCTGATAGGTCAGCTCCCGGCACAGGGCCTTGTAAAACCCGGCCCACTCCGACAGCAGCGGCCCCTTGTCCGAGTCCACCGTCAGCTCCTCCAGCGTCCGGTATACCCCGGCGCTGACCGCCGAGCGGCACATGGCCAGAAACGCGGCGTAGTCCATGGGAGGCTCCCCCTGGGCCCGGAGCATGGGCAGGCTGGAGATGAGATAGTAGTAGGAAGCCATAGGCCGCCCCCTTACAGGTGCATATCCCGGAAGAAGGGCATGAGCATCTCCGCGATCTCCTGGTCGGAGCAGTCAAAATAGCCGGAGCCGTCCTTGGCGGCCAGCCGGAAGCCTGCGCCCACCTTCTTGGAGGGGCGGAGCTCCAGGCCGTTTTTCAGCTCCTGGGCCAGCTGCTGGCGGATGCCGTCCGTCACCTGACCCACCTCCACGGCGTAGCCGGAAACGTCCTCTCCCTGGAGGGCTGCCTGGATGAGCTTGGCCAGCGTCTGCTGGTCCAGAGCCTTGCCCACGTCGGCGGCCAGGATTTTCTCAAACTCCTGCTGCACCTCCTGCCGGAAGGCCAGGACTGCGTCCCGCTTGGCCTGCTGGGCGCTGAGCTGGGCGCTGTTTTTGAACACCTCGATCTCGGCCTTGGCGTCGTCCCGCAGCTTATCCGCCTGACTCTTTGCGTCGGCGATGATGGCGTCCGCCTGCTTCCGGGCGTCGGCCAGGATCGCGGCGGCCTGCTGATTTGCGCTGTCGATGCCGTCCTTTTTGATGGAAGAAACAAGATCCTGAATCTGAAGTTCCATAATTGATCACCTTCTTGTCTGTATTTGCCTGATAGAACTGCGGGTATGTCCATATTATAATACACGCCCCAAAAAATGCAACACATTTCGGCGAATGTGTCATACAATTTCCTTATACAACGTCCCTGACATATCTACTTTTTCACTGTTTATGTTTCCCCAGAATGAACAGTATCATGCAGGGATTTCCTGAATCTGGAAAAATGCCGGCACTCCCTCACTCCTCAAGGCGCAGCAGTCCCCGCTGCACCGAGTCGGACAGGACGAATTTCTTGTCCCCCTTGGCAGGGAAGCGTATCTCCACGATGGGGTCCCGGAAGGACAACACGGTTCCCGGTCCGAAAACCCTGTGGACGGCCCTCTGCCCGGAACGGACCCCGGACGGCGGCAGCGCCGCCTGCTCCCGGGGCACCGCCGCCGGAGCCGGCCGGTCCGGGGCCCTCCAGGCCACGGCCCGCCGGTCCACCATCTGGCCCAGGGTCAGGAACTCCGTCTCGCCGGAGGCATAGGCCACCATGCACTGCCCCCGGCAGCAGGCCCGGATCACGCCGCCGCCCTTTTCGGCGTGTCGATAGTGCTTTCCGCACGGCTCCGTATTCAGGGAGGCGAACACGTCCTCCGGCCCGATGTATTCCCGGGGCAGCTCCCGGCGCAGCTCGTCGGCAAAGGCGGACTCCCGATTCCGGCAGGAGAACAGATACAGCCGGTTCCGGGCCCGGGTCACGGCCACATAGAACAGCCGCCGCTCCTCCTGATACTGGTCCTGCTGCCCGGCGTCCTTCGGCTCCGTCACCGCCGGAAGGATGCCGTCCAGCACGTCCAGCAGATACACCGTGTCGTACTCCAGGCCCTTGCTGGAGTGGACGGTGGACAGGATCAGTCCCCCGCCGCAGGGCAGGGAGGGAGCCGACACCAGGGCCTGCAGCTCGTCCAGGCGGCGGCACAGCCCCTCCAGCCCGGTCTCCTGCCGGGCCAGCAGGCAGAGAATTTCATATTTGCCGCCGTCCAGCTTCTGGCGCTCCGCATAGTCCCGGTAGCGCAGGCCGTCCCAGATGCGGCTCAGGCCCTGGGCGGCAGTGTCCTGCAAAAGCATGGGCAGCATGGTCAGCAGGGCAGCGGCGCTGTCCCTGCCGTATTGGGACAGCTGCGGAAAGCCCAGCAGCTCCCGAAGGATGGAGCCTCCGGTGGCCCGGCTTTTCTGGCAGGCATACTCCGCCGCCTTTTTGGAGATTCCGCCGCCGACCTTGTAGTAAATTCGCAGAAAGGTCTCCGCGTCCGTCTGGTCATGGGCCAGGGCGATGATGTCCCGGATGTCCGCCACGATCCGGTGGGTGAAAAAGGCGTCGTCCATCCGGCGGCAGCGATAGGGTATCCCGCCCCGGTCCAGCAGGTCGATCAGCGGCAGGGCGCTGTCGTTGTTGCGGTAAAGCACCGCCGTCTCCTCCCGGACGCTGGCCGCCATATTCACCAGCCAGGGGTACTGGTCGGCCCGGTCCATGGCGTAGATCACCCGGACGGCAGCGCCGGAGGCCCGGGTGGGGTGGATGGTCTTGGGGCGGCGGTGGTGATTTTTCCGGATGAAGGCGTCCGCCGCCCGGAGAATTTCCGGCGTGGAGCGGTAGTTTTCCTCCATCAGCAGCACCCGGGCCCCGGGATAGGTCTGTTCAAACTGCATCAGGGCATCCGGATAGGCGGCCCGGAAGCCATAGATGCTCTGGTCCTCGTCGCCTACCATGAAGATGTTGCCGCTTTTCCCGGCCAGCAGGCGGATGATGGCGTGCTGGATCCGGGAGGTGTCCTGGGATTCGTCCACGCAGATATAGGGGAAGCGGTTCTGAAAATGGGTCCGCACATCCTCGTGGAGCTCCAGGATTTTCTTGGCGTACACCATCTGGTCGTCATAGTCCATCCATTTATTGTCCCGCAGGGCCTTGCCGTATTCCCGGTACAGCTCCGGGAATTTCTCGAAGCCGGTGTCCAGCTCCCCCAGCCGCTCCTCCGGCAGCATCATATTTTTGGCATAGGCGATGCTCTTGCGCAGCTCCTTCACCACGCTCTGGGTGGGGTACTCGCCGCACAGGTCCCGGTACAGGTCCGAAACCAGCTTCGCCAGGGCGCTTTCGTCCTCCGCCAGGATGAAGGGCGGCCTTTTGCCGCAATTTTGGGCATAGTAGGCGATGATCTTGGAGGATACGCCGTTGATGGTGCGGATCTCCGGGGGATGGGGGCAGTCCTGGCCGAACAGGGCGGCAAAGCGCTGCTTCATCTCCCCGGCGGCGGCCCGGGTATAGGTCATGGTGAGGATCTGGTCCGGCGCAATGCCGCAGCAGCACAGCATATAACCCAGGCGGGTCACCAGCACGGTGGTTTTCCCGCTGCCGGGCACCGCCAGCAGCAGCACAGGGCCCTCCACGGCGTGCACCGCCTCCTGCTGCTGGCGGTTCAGCCGGGCGGCATATTTCCGGTCAAAGGCTTCCCGGTCCATGGCGCGCCTCCTTTGTCTTTTATGGTCCGGCATGCATTTTATCACAAATCAGAAGGCTTTACAATCGGCTCCCGCCCCGCCGCCGGAACCGGATTTTTGCCCGCCGGGGAAGAAAATGCTTGCAATCCGCCGGGAAATGTGTATAATAGATGAGCAGGGTGTACTGCCCTGTTCATATGGGCTTGTAGCTCAGCTGGGAGAGCGTTCGGTTCGCATCCGAGAGGTCGAGGGTTCGAATCCCTTCAGGTCCACCAACACAATAGAATCCGAACCCTTTGCCGATTGGCCGTGGGTTCGGATTTATTGTTTTGTCCGCCGTCCCGGCATAATTTTCCCCGCCGCCGCATACTAAACAGGGGAGGGGAACGCTATGAAGCCTGCTGTTTATCTGTACGGTGTGCCGGGTCAATATGAAAACTATCTGGCGGCGCTGGAGAGCGCCGGGGCCCGGGTGGTCCTGTGCCGGGACCTGTACCGCAGTCTGGACTGCGGGGGCCTGCTGCTGCCCGGCGGCGGGGACATCCGGGGCCCCCTTCCGGCAACGGAGTCCTTTCTGATCGACTCCTTTGCCCGGTCCCGGCGGCCCATTCTGGGGATCTGCCGGGGACTCCAGGCCCTGAACGTCCACTGGGGCGGGACCCTGCGGGATATCCCCGGCCACCAGCTGCCCCGGGGCGATCTGGTGCACCCCACCCGGGCGGAGGGGCTGATGGCCCGTCTGCTGGGGGAAGCTCCCGCCGTCACCAGCTGCCACCACCAGGCGGTGGACCGCCTGGCCCCGCCCTTACAGGCGGTGCAGTGGTCCCCGGACGGCGTGGTGGAGGCGGCGGTTCACCGGCAGCTGCCGGTGCTGGGGATCCAGTGGCACCCGGAGCGCCAGAGCTATGGCCTGCGCCGGGCGGACGCCCCGGGGGCAGAGGCCCTGTTTGCCTATTTCGCTGCACTGATAGGAGGAGAACCATGGACAGACCCGTGCGGGAGCTGAATCTGGAGCTGGGGCGGCCCGATGCCGCGGAAGCCATCCGCCGCCTGGCGGCGGAGGTGGAGGCCGCCCGGAAAATGGGGACCCCGGCCATGAAGCTGATCCATGGCTACGGCTCCTCCGGCAAGGGCGGGCGGCTGCGCACTGCCTGCCGCACCTGGCTGCGGCAGCAGGAGCTGTGCTTCCTGCCCGGGGAGGAGTTCAGCATCTTCAACCAGGAGGCCCGCCGGTGGCTGGCCCTGTGCCCCCGGCTGCGGCAGGACCGGGATCTGGACGCCGAAAACCGGGGCGTCACCTATGTTCTGCTGAAAAAATAACAAAAATCGCCGTGAAGCGCTTCTTTTTTCAAGCGCTTCACGGCGGTTTTTCATTCCAGGGATGCCTTGTATCCCTCGCCCCAGGCCCACATGGAGTCCAGAATGGGCTTCAGGCTCCGGCCCAGCGGGGTCAGGGAATACTCCATCCGGGGCGGCACCTCGGCATAGACCTCCCGGTGGACCAGGCCGCTTTTTTCCATGTCCCGCAGCTGGGCGGTGAGCACCTTCTGGGACACATCACCCACGGATTTTCTCAGCTCGCCGAAGCGCTTGGTGCCCAGCATCAGGTCCCGGAGGATCAGCACCTTCCACTTGTCGCCGATCAAGGTCAGCGTGGTCTCCACCGGGCAGGCGGGCAGCTGGTCCTTTTTCTTTGCCTCACTCATGTCCATAAAACCTCCCCAAAAGCTGTCCCGGTTTCCGGCGGGACGTCCCGCAAAAGCCGGGCTTTGTCCCGGTTTTTATCCGGGACAGGCCGGGACGGAAAGCCCTGTCCCGGCGTTTTTGCGTCTTTTTATTTTCCCACGCAGAAGCGGGAGAAAATGGTCTGGATCAGGTCGTCCCGGATGTGTTTTCCGTTCAGCTCCCCCAGAGCCTCCAGGGCGGCCTCGGCGTCGGTGAGCACCACGTCCGGGGTCATGCCGATGCGCAGGGCACTGCGGGCGCTGCGGACGGAGGCCAGAGCCCGGGACACGGCGTCGGCCTGGCGGGCATTGGTCAGCAGCTCCCCGGGGCGGCCCTCCCCGGCGGGGTACAGGGCCCCGATGGCGTCGCACAGGACGGACACCCCCTCGCCGCTGCGGGCGGACAGGGACACCACGTTGTCGAACTCGTCGGCCAGTCGGCCGATGTCCACCGCCCGGGGCAGGTCGGATTTGTTCACCGCCACCAGCAGGTTGGGCGCCTGCCGGGCCAGGTCCATGGCCTCCCGGTCGGCATCGGTCAGGGGGCTGGAGCCGTCCAGCACCAGCAGGGCCAGGGAGGCCTGGCGGGCGGCGGCCCGGGCCCGCTCCACGCCGATCTTCTCCACGGCATCCTCCGTCTGGTGGATGCCCGCCGTGTCGCACAGGCGCAGCAGCACATGGCCCACCCGGACCTTTTCCTCCACCGTGTCCCGGGTGGTTCCGGCCACGTCGGTGACGATGGCCCGGTCATAGCCCAGCAGGGCGTTGAGCAGGGAGGACTTGCCCACGTTGGGGCGGCCTAGGATCACCGTGGGGACCCCCAGCTTCAGGAGCTTTCCCCGGGAGAAGGTGGCCAGCAGCTCCTCCAGCCGGTTTTCGGCGCGGCGGAGGGTATCCAGCATGTCCTCCCGCTGGAGGTCGCCGATGTCCTCGTCGGGATAGTCCACCACGGCGTAAAACCGGGAGACGATGGCCATGAGGCCGTCGTAGATCTCCGTGACGGTGCGGCTGAGGACTCCCTCCAGCTGGCCCACGGCGTTGTGAGCGGCCTGGGCGGTCTCGGCGTCGATCAGGTCCGCCACGGCCTCCGCCTGCAAAAGGTCCATGCGGCCGTTGAGAAAGGCCCGGCGGGTGAACTCGCCGCCCTTGGCCTGGCGGGCTCCGGCGGCAAGCATGGCGGCCAGGGCCGCGTCCAGCACCACCGGGCTTCCGTGGCACTGCAGCTCGCCGCAGTCCTGGCCGGTGTAGCTGCCGGGGCCGGGGAACAGCACCGCCAGGGCGCTGTCGATGACCTGGCCGTCCCGGTCCAGCACGTCCCCCAGCACCAGGCGGCGGGGCTCCTGCCGGGACATGGGGCGGCCGTTTTTCGGGCGGAACACCCGGTCCAGCACGGCGCAGGTGTCCGGCCCGGACAGGCGCACCACGCCAATGGCCGACGGCCCCGGAGCCGTGGCAATGGCGGCGATGGTATCAGACATGGAAATGCACTCCTTTTTATACACATGAGGCCAGTATAGCATGATTTGTTGCCCCGGGCAAGGCAGCAGGCGATAATTCCCCGGGAAACGGGGCAGACTATGGGCAGATCAACGGAAAGGAGGGGCGGAATATGCAGGCTATGGTCCATGCGAAAACGTGCATCCAGTGCGGGCTGTGTCCGGCGGTATGCCCGGACGTGTTTACCCTGGACCCCGGGGAACCCGCCCGGGCCATCAGCGGCCCGGTGCCGGAGGAGTGCCGGCTGGCGGCCCAGGAGGCGGCGGACAGCTGCCCGGTAGGGGCCATCGAGATCCGGTGAACAAAAGGCGGGGGGGACGCGGGCCCTCTCAGTCGGCTGCGCCGACAGCTCTCACAGAGGGAGAGCCAAGTCCGTAGGGCCCGCTGCCCTCGGCGGGCCGGGGCAGAGGGCGGATTGCCGCCGAAAATGGTACAATTGGGAGGACACCCCCAGGAGGGCGCGGCTGGGCCGCGCCCTCTTGTTATTTTTCCCCCGATGGAGTATCCTATGGACAACAAGCTACACCGGGAGGTGCAATATGCACAAATACATTCTTATCCCCGATTCCTTCAAGGGCACCCTGTCCGCCCGGGACTTCTGCGCCGTGGCCCGGGAGGCCATCGGGCGGGCGGACCCCGGGGCACAGGTGCTCTCCATCCCCCTGGCCGACGGCGGCGAGGGTACGGTGGAGGCGTTTCTGGCGGCCTGCGGCGGCCAGCGGATCGAATGCCCCTGCACGGGCCCCTATGGCGGCACGGCGCCGGGGTTTTACGGCCTGCTGCCTGACGGCACCGCCGTTGTGGAGCTGGCGGCCGCCGCGGGACTGCCTCTGGCCGGAACGGACCTGCACCCGGCGGACGCCACCACCTACGGCGTGGGCCAGCTGCTGCTGCACGCCGCCCGCCACGGGGCCCGGCGTCTGCTGCTGGGCCTGGGCGGCAGCGCCACCAACGACGGCGGCTGCGGCGCCGCCGCTGCCCTGGGCGTGGAATTTTACGACCGCCGGGGCCGGACCTTTGTCCCCACCGGCGGCACACTGGGGGATATCCACCGCATTTCCGCCGAAAACCTGGAGCCGCTGCCGCCGGTGACGGTACTGTGCGATGTGGACAACCCCCTGTGCGGCCCCCGGGGTGCTGCCGCCGTGTTCGGCCCCCAGAAGGGGGCGGACCCGGACATGGTGCAGCTGCTGGACGCGGGCCTGGCCCATCTGGCGGCGGTGCTGCGCCGGGACACGGGCCGGGACGTGCTGGACATGCCCGGCGGCGGCGCGGCAGGCGGCTTCGGCGCGGGAGCGGCGGCCCTTCTGAACGCCCGGCTGCGGCCGGGGGTGGAGATGCTGCTGGATGCGGCGGATTTCCCCCGTCTGGCGGCGGACGCGGACCTGATCATAACCGGCGAGGGCAGGCTGGACAGCCAGAGCCTGGGCGGCAAGGCCGTCATCGGCGTGGCCCGGCGGGCCCGGGAGCTGGGAGTTCCCTGCGCGGCCCTGGCCGGGGCGGTGGACGTCTCCGCCCTGCCCCGGGCCTATGAGCTGGGCCTCACCGCCGCCTTCCCCGTCAATCCTCTGCCCCTGCCCTTTGAACAGGTGCGGGTTTCCTGCCGGGAAAATCTGTCCGCCGCAGTGGAGAATCTCATCCGTTTTTATTGCTCTGTCGCTCAGTGACTCCAACCAAAAACTTAACGCGAAAACTCCATTACTTTATTGATTCTTTATGCTTTTCTGCGATATTTTAGCGTGGTTTATAAAAGAACCGAGAAATCTGTAACACTTCACAAAATGTTCGTTAAAAATTCAGCGATTTGGCAATTGTAAACATTCTGTGACTGTTATAGAATTAACACAAACGGGTCCGCTGCGTATAGGGCGGCGAACCGGAAAACGAAACAGCGCGGTGCGCCGCGCCCCCAAATTAAGGAGAGTGAGTCTGTGTTTAAGAAATTCACCAACGGCTGCGTTCGCGTGGTCAATCGCTGGCTGCCGGATGCCTTCCTGTTCGCCATCATCCTGAGCATCATCGTTTTCATCGGCGCCATGTTTGCCACGGGAATGGGTCCGCTGAAGGTGCTCAACGCCTGGGGCGACGCAAAGGGCTTCTGGGGCCTGCTGGCGTTCTCCATGCAGATGGCCCTGGTTCTGGTATTCGGTTCCGCCATGGCTTCCGCCAAGCCCTGCAAAAAGGCCCTGCGGGCTGTGGCGGGTCTGTGCCACAACAACATGCAGGCCATCGTGATCACCACCATGGTCTCCACCATCTGCTGCTGGCTGAACTGGGGCTTCGGCCTGGTGGTGGGCGCTCTGCTGGCCAAGGAAGTGGTCCGCCGCGTTCCCACCGTGGACTATCCTCTGCTGATCGCCTCCGCCTACTCCGGCTTCGTGATCTGGCACGCGGGTCTGTCCGGCTCCATCCCCCTGGACCTGGTGGCCGGCAAGGCCTTCGGTGAGGTGACCTATCAGGCCCCCATCACCGCCACCGTGTTCCACCCCGTGAACATCATCATGTGCGTTGTGATCCTGATCGCCATGCCCTTCATCAACTACGCCATGCATCCCGACAAGGCCCACACCGTCTGCATCGACCCCACCCTGCTGCAGGATGAGGAGGACAAGACCTACGAGATCAAGACCCCCGCTGACCGCATCGAGCACTCCAAGATCCTGTGGGTGATCCTCGTGGTGGCCGGGTTTGCCTACATCGTTTACTACTTCGTCCAGAACGGCTTCACCCTGGGCCTGAACATCGTGAACATGATCTTCCTGTTCCTGGGCATCCTGCTCCACGGTGACCTGCGCCGCTATGTGGACGCCATCGGCGAGGCTGCCGCCGGCGCCGCCGGTATCCTGCTGCAGTTCCCCTTCTATGCCGGTATCATGGGCATGATGGTGGCTGCCAACGAGCAGGGCGTGTCTCTGGCCAGCGTTATCTCCCAGTTCTTCGTCAACATCTCCAACAGCATCACCTTCCCCATGCTGTCCTTCCTGGCGGCCGGTATCGTGAACTTCTTCGTTCCCTCCGGCGGCGGCCAGTGGGCCGTTCAGGGTCCCATCATGATGCCCGCCGGCGCCAACCTGGGCATCGACGCCGGACGCACCGCCATGGCCATTGCCTGGGGCGACCAGTGGACCAACATGATCCAGCCCTTCTGGGCTCTGCCTGCTCTGGGCATTGCCAAGCTGTCTGCCCGGGATATCATGGGCTATCTGGTCATCGTTCTGCTGTTCACCGGCGTGGTGGCCTGCCTGGGCTTCCTGGCCTGGGGCCTGTGGTTCTGATTTACCCGATCCACCAATTGAAAAGAGGCGCTGCCGCGGCAGCGCCTCTTTTTTGTCCGTATTCGTCCGTATACGCGTTACTCCCGATAGATGGCGGCGTCAAAGTCCCGCACCAGCTCCTGGCGCTTGGTGTCCATGACCTTCACCAGGTTGAACTCCTCAAAGGCCAGCCGCATGGCGAAGTCCTTGGCCTCCTGGATGTCGTCGGTCTCGAAAAAGGGGAAGAAATTGGTCCCCGGAACGTTTTCCTTTTTCAGCAAAACCTGAAAGCGCATGGTGTGCATCCTCCTGCATATGTGGTGTACCTTTTAGTATACCCCCGCCGGGGGCAAAACGCAACGGCGCGTTTCGCCCAAAATCCCGCCCCGAAAACCGGCAAATTTGCCGGAGGGGAAAATGCAAAAAGGCCTTTTCTCCCCGGGCCCGGTCGTGTATAATAGTTAGGTTGAAGCAATTACCGGAAAGAGGGAGCACATATGAAAATCGGTTTTGATAACGACAAATACCTGGCCCTCCAGGCCCAGCACATCCGGGCCCGGCGGGAGCAATTCGGCGACAAGCTGTATATCGAGTTCGGCGGCAAGCTGTTCGACGATTACCACGCCTCCCGGGTGCTGCCGGGGTTCCAGCCGGACAGCAAGATCCGGATGCTGGCCTCCATCCGGGACGAGGTGGAGATCGTGGTGGCCATCTGCGCCGGAGATATCGAAAAGAAGAAGATCCGCGGCGACCTGGGCATCGGCTATGACGAGGACGTGCTGCGGCTGATGGACGTGTTCCGGGGCCTGGGGTTCTATGTGGGCTCCGTGGTCATCACCCAGTACGCCGGGCAGCCGGCGGCGGACGCCTTCATCAAGCGGCTGACGGCTCTGGGCGTCCGGAGCTATCGCCACTATCCCATTGCCGGATACCCCTCGGACGTGGCCCACATCGTGTCCGACGACGGCCTGGGTAAAAACGACTATATCGAAACCACTCGCCCCATCGTGGTGGTGACGGCTCCCGGCCCCGGCAGCGGCAAAATGGCCACCTGCCTGAGCCAGCTGTACCATGAGAACAAGCGGGGCGTCCGGGCGGGCTACGCCAAGTATGAGACCTTCCCCATCTGGAACCTGCCTTTGAAGCACCCGGTGAACCTGGCCTATGAGGCGGCCACGGCGGACCTGAACGACGTGAACATGATCGACCCCTTCCACCTGGAGGCCTACGGCAAGACCACCGTGAACTACAACCGGGATGTGGAGATTTTCCCGGTGCTCAACGCCATGTTCCAGCGGATTCAGGGCACGTCCCCCTATCAGTCCCCCACGGACATGGGCGTGAACATGGCGGGCTTCGCCATTGTGGACGATGCGGTATGCCAGGAGGCCTCCCGGATGGAGATCCTCCGCCGGTACTATGCCGGTATGGTGGACCGGGTCCGGGGCAAGTGCGACGACGATGTGGTGCGCAAGCTGGAGATCATCATGCAGCAGGCCGGGGTCACGCCGGATATTTGTCCCGCCGTGGCGGCCTGCCTGAAAAAGGCGGAGGAGACCGCCGCCCCCGCCGGGGCCATGGTCCTGCCGGACGGCCGGGTGGTCACCGGAAAGAACAGCTCCCTGCTGGGACCCTCGGCGGCGCTGCTGCTGAACGCCATCAAGGCCCTGGCGGGCATCGACAAGGAACTGGACCTGCTGCCGTCGTCCATTATCGCTCCTATCAGCGATATGAAGATTTCCCACCTGGGCCACCGGAACCCCCGGCTGCACTCCGACGAGGTGCTCATCGCCCTGTCCATCTCCGCCGTCACCAACCCCCTGGCGGAGCGGGTGCTGAAGAAGCTGGACGACCTCCGGGGCTGCGACGCCCACTTCTCCGTCATCATCTCCGAGGAGGACGAGAAGCTCTATAAGCGCCTGGGCATCCACGTCAGCTGCCAGCCCCGGTACGAGATCAAGCGCCTGTATCACAAGTGAAAAAACCGGGACGGACAGGCTCCGTCCCGGTTTTTCCCCGGAAGAAAGGAGTATCACGCATGCAGACCATTGCCGAAATTCTGGCCCGGGAGCTGGACAAGCCCCTGGCCCATGTGCAGAACGTCATCGACCTGTTGGACCAGGGCAATACCATCCCCTTCATCGCCCGCTACCGCAAGGAGCTGCACGGCAGCATGGACGACACCGCCCTGCGGACCCTGGAGGACCGGCTGAGCTATCTGCGGAACCTGGACCAGCGCCGCCAGGAGGTGAAAAACGCCATCGATGGCCAGGGGAAGCTCACCGACGAGCTGTCCGCCGCCATCGACAGCGCCGCCACCCTGGCGGAGGTGGAGGACCTGTACCGCCCCTATAAACAGAAGCGCCGCACCCGGGCCACCGTGGCCCGGGAAAAGGGCCTGGAGCCTCTGGCCCTTCTGCTGCTGGACCAGGGCCGGGACTGCCCGGCTCCGGAGGAGGCCGCCCGGGACTATGTGGACCCGGAGAAGGGGGTGGAGACTCTGGCCGACGCCCTCCAGGGGGCCAACGACATCGTGGCAGAGCTGCTGTCGGACGATGCCGCCATCCGCAAGACCCTGCGCGGGCTGATGCAGCGCCAGGGCCGCCTGCGCAGCCAGGCCGCCACGGAGGAGGACACCGTTTACCGGCTGTATTACGACTTTGACCAGCCCATCGCCAAGCTGGCCGGGCACCAGGTCCTGGCCATCAACCGGGGCGAAAAGGAGGGCGTCCTCTCCGTCACCGTGCTGCTGGACCGGGAGCTGGGTCTGATGACTCTGCGCCGGGCGGTGGTCAAGCCCGGGTCCCGGGCTATGGAGTTTATCAAGGCCGCCTGCGAGGATGCCTATGACCGGCTGATCTACCCCTCCCTGGAGCGGGAGGCCAGGTCCGACCTGACCGACGCCGCCTGCGAGGGGGCCATCGCCAACTTCGGCCTGAACCTGAAGCCTCTGCTGATGCAGCCCCCGGTAAAAGGCCACGTCACCATGGGCCTGGACCCCGGCTATGCCCACGGCTGCAAGGTGGCGGTCATCGACGGCACCGGCCGGGTGCTGGACACCGCCGTGGTGTACCCCACCTACGGCCCCCGCCAGAAGCAGGAGGCCATCGACCGGCTGTCCCGCCTGGTACGCCGCCATGGCGTCACCCATATTGCCATCGGCAACGGCACCGCCAGCCGGGAGACCGAGCAGATGGCGGTGGAGATGATCCGGCAGCTGGGCGGCGGCGTCAGCTATATGATGGTCAACGAGGCCGGGGCCTCCGTATACTCCGCCAGCAAGCTGGCGGCGGAGGAGTTCCCGGAGTATGACGTGAACCTGCGCAGCGCCGTGTCCATCGCCCGGCGGATGCAGGACCCCCTGGCCGAGCTGGTGAAGATCGACCCCAAGGCCATCGGCGTGGGCCAGTATCAGCACGATATGCCCCAGAAGCGGCTGGACGAGACGCTGTCCGGGGTGGTGGAGGACTGCGTCAACGCCGTGGGCGTGGACGTGAACACCGCCTCCGCCAGCCTGCTGGGCCGGGTGTCCGGCCTGAACGCCGCCACCGCCAAAAATATTGTGAAATACCGGGAGGAAAACGGCGCCTTCACCGGCCGCCGCCAGCTTCTGAAGGTGCCCAAGCTGGGACCCAAGGCCTTCCAGCAGTCAGCGGGCTTCCTGCGGGTGCCGGAGAGCAAGTCTGTGCTGGACAACACCGGCGTCCATCCGGAGAGCTACGCCGCCGCGGAGGGACTGCTGGCCCTGTGCGGCTATACGCTGGCGGATGTGTCCGCCGGGAGGCTGGCGGACCTGCCCCAGAAGGTGAAGGCCCTGGGCTGGGAGGAGACCGCCGCCCGGCTGGACATTGGCGTGCCCACCCTGCGGGACGTGGCGGCGGAGCTGGCCAAGCCCGGCCGGGACGTCCGGGACGACCTGCCTGCCCCCATTCTGCGAACGGACGTGCTGGACATTAAGGACCTGGCCCCCGGCATGGTGCTGACGGGTACCGTCCGCAATGTGGTGGATTTCGGCGTGTTCGTGGACATCGGCGTCCACCAGGACGGCCTGGTGCACATCTCCCAGGTCTGCAATAAGTTCATCCGCCACCCGTCGGAGGTGGTGTCCGTGGGAGACGTGGTAAAGGTGACGGTCCTGGAGGTGGACGAAAAGAAGCGCCGCATCAGCCTGTCCATGAAGCAGGCGCCAAAGCAGTAATATAAAGCAGCAGGGCCGCCCTTCCGGGCGGCCCTGCTCAGCTTGCAAGCCTTTTTGGACAAGCTTTTAATAGCCCCGCTTCCGGTCCACCCGGTGCTCCAGGGGACGGCCGGCGGCGTAGTTTTCCAGATCCCGGCAGAACATATCCACGTTGATGTCGCAGGTGTAGCCCAGGGACATATTCCCCGAAATGTGGGGCGTCAGCAGCAGGTTCCGGGTGCTCCACAGGGGGTGCTCCCTGGGCAGCGGCTCCGGCACCACCACGTCCAGGGCCGCCCCGGCGATGCGCCCGGCGTTCAGGGCCTCCATCAGGGCCTCCTGGTCGATGGCGGTGCCCCGGCCCACGTTCACCACAATGGCGTCCCGGGGCAGCAGGGCAATGCGCTCCCGGCTGAGGATGCCTACGGTGTCCGCCACCGACGGCAGAGCCATCACCAGGATCTCCGTCTCCGGCAGCACCTGGTCCAGCTGCTCCTGGGGCAGCATCCGGTCATAGGCGGGGTCCGGGTTCCGGCCGCTGCGGGACACGCCGCAGATGTGCCCGGCTCCCAGGGCCTTGGCCCGCCGGGCGAAATTGGTGCCGATGTCCCCGGCTCCCAGCACCGTGATGCGGCTGCCGTAAATGGACCGCATAGGCAGCTCCGACACCCATTCCCGCCGCCGGACGATGTCCTGGAACTCCGGCATCCGCCGCAGCAGCATCAGCGTCACCATGAGGATGTGCTCGCTGATGGTGAGGCCATAGGCTCCGGAGGAGTTGGACAGCACCACGTCGGGGCTGGCGTACAGGCTGTCGTCGGACAGCTGGTCCACCCCGGCGAAGCCGCAGCAATACCACTTCAGCCCCGTGGCCCGCTTCAGGTCCTGGGGATTGCACCAGCCGTAAATGATCTCATACTGCTCCAGACCCTGGGCCGGGGCCGCGCCCCGCCCGTAAAAATCCACCGCAAAGCCGCACTTTTCCGCCGTATCCAGCACCTTTTTCCGGCGCTCCGGCGTCAGGAAGTCCTCCATTACCGCGATTTTTCTCATTTGCCGTATACCTCCCATATTTTTTCCGCGCAGCGCATGCCGTCTGCGGCGGCGGACAGGATGCCTCCGGCATAGCCCGCCCCCTCGCCGCAGGGGTACAGCC